>Ga0105044_10004660_pt1 | contig 18816 bp, 21 predicted proteins | sample MAT01_FD_78092 | JGI IMG/M metagenome (GOLD analysis project Ga0105044, IMG submission 78092) | Freshwater microbial communities from Lake Fryxell liftoff mats and glacier meltwater in Antarctica - MAT-01 | ecosystem: Environmental > Aquatic > Freshwater > Ice > Liftoff microbial mat | place...
AGGTTCACCAGTCGGCCTTCGGACAGCAGGATGATCTTCTTGCCGTCAGGAAATTCCACGTGGTGGACCTGGGGCTTGATCTCGTCCCACTTGAAATTCTTCAGGCCCGCGACCTGAATCTCGGAGTCGAAATGGCCGATGTTGCAGACGATGGCGTTGTTCTTCATCGCCCGCATGTGATCGACCGTCAGGACGTCCTTGTTGCCCGTGGCGGTGACGAAGATGTCGGCCTCGCTCGCCACGTCCTCGACGGTGACGACCTCATAGCCTTCCATCGCCGCCTGTAGCGCGCAGATCGGATCGACCTCGGTGACCTTCACCCGCGCGCCGCCCTGGCGCAGCGAGGCGGCCGAGCCCTTGCCCACGTCGCCGTAGCCGCAGACCACGGCGACCTTGCCCGACAGCATCACGTCGGTGCCGCGGCGGATCGCGTCGACCAGCGATTCACGGCAGCCATACAGGTTGTCGAACTTGGACTTGGTGACGCTGTCGTTGACGTTGATGGCAGGGAACGGCAGGTCGCCCTTCTTGGCCATTTCGTACAGGCGGTGGACGCCCGTGGTAGTCTCTTCGGACACGCCGCCGATGGCATCGCGGATGGCCGAATAGAAGCCGGGCTTCTCGGCGATGTAGCGTTTCATCACCTTGTAGAGGGCTTCCTCTTCCTCGTTCTCCGGCTTGTCCAGCAGCGTGCCGTCTATCTCGGCCTTGGGGCCGAGCACGCACAGCAGGGTGGCGTCGCCACCATCGTCGAGGATCAGGTTCGGATAGCCGCCGTCAGCCCATTCAAAGATCTTGTGGGCATAGTCCCAGTATTCTTCCAGCGTCTCGCCCTTGGTGGCGAACACCGGGGTGCCGGCGGCGGCGATGGCGGCCGCGGCGTGGTCCTGGGTCGAGAAGATGTTGCACGATGCCCAGCGCGCGTCGGCGCCCAGCGCTTCCAGCGTCTGGATCAGCACGGCGGTCTGGATCGTCATATGCAGGCTGCCGGCGATACGGGCACCCTTCAATATCTGTTGCGCACCAAACTCGTCGCGCAGCGCCATCAGGCCCGGCATTTCGGTTTCGGCGATAGCGATTTCCTTGTTGCCGAACGGGGCGAGCGAGATGTCGCGGACTGTGTAGTCGGTCATGGAAGGGGTCTTTCCGGGAGAGTGTTCGGGCGGCCTATAGACCGGTCCCGGCCCGGGGGCAAGAAACACATAAGGATGTCCTTATGGATTTTGCCGGGCACGCCGCGACGAACGCCAAGGAGGGCTTGGCGGACCCGGGGTGGGCGGCCAGGGCGTCCGCCCTGCTGGACCTGAAGGTCATGGAGCCGAAGGCGGTCGAGGCGGCGGCGTAACCGGCCCTTAAGCGTCATCGGCTAGCGTCTGATTATGGAACGTCGCGCTTTTCTCGGATTGAAACCCCTCAAGACCAGCGGCGGCGGAGGCGGTGAGCCGCAGGCCAGCTATCTGCGGCTGCCGACCATCACCGCCAATGTGGTCCGCTCCGGCGGTGGACGCGGCGTGATGACGGTGGAGACGGGGATCGACACGCCCGATGCCGCCCTGCGCGCCCGGGTCGCCCGGTCGGCACCCCGCCTGCGCGCCGCCTATGCCGCCGTGGTGCTGCAGTCGGCCAGCGCCCTGTTGCCGGGGATGCCGCCGGATGTGGAGCGGCTGGTCGCCCAGCTTCAGGCGGCGACCAATACGGTGATGGGACGAGCCGGCGCGCGGCTGCTCATCGGGACGGTGATGGTGGTTTAAGGGTTAGGCAGCAGGCAGTAGGCATCTCCGCGCCGCCGCCGACTTGCCTACTGCCCAATGCCTGAGGCCTGATCGCTCAGTCCTTCGTCGGATCGCCCTGGCTCGCGTCGCCATAGGTCAACGCCAGGAAGACGTCTTCCAGATCAGGGTCCTCGGTGACGATGTCGGCGATGGTCACGCCCGCAGCGCGCACAGCGGCCAGCACCTGCTCGACCGACGACCGGCCCTTGCGATAGGTCACGACGAAGGCGCCATTCGGCCGGGCGACGGCGTCGAACCCCTCGAGCTTCGGCAGGCCGTCCAGCGCGCCTTCGGGCGTCACGACGACATTGCGGGTGTCCAGTCGTCGCAGCAGCTGCGGCGTCGGTTCGCAGGCGACCACCTCGCCACGGTTCATGATGGCGATGGTGTCGCAAAGCTCCTGCGCCTCTTCGAGGTAGTGGGTGGTCAGCAGGATGGTCACGCCCTCGGCGTTGAGATGGCGGACGTAGTCCCAGAGCTGGCGACGCAGTTCGACGTCGACCCCGGCGGTCGGTTCGTCGAGGATCAGGATGGGCGGATTGTGCACCAGAGCCTTGGCCACCATCAGCCGCCGCTTCATGCCGCCAGACAGAGCCCGGACATAGGCGTGGGCCTTGTCAGACAGGCCCAGCGCCGCCAGCAGTTCGTCGGAGCGCCGCTCATTGGCAGGTACGCCATAGAAGCCGGCCTGGACCTCAAGCGCTTCGCGCGGGGTGAAGAAGACGTCGGCGACGATTTCCTGGGGCACCACGCCGAGGGCGGCGCGGGCGTCGCGGGGCTGTCTGTCGATGTCGCGGCCCCAGATCGCCGCCGTGCCGCCGGTTTTGTTGACCACCCCGGCGAGAATGTTGATCAGGGTCGATTTCCCCGCGCCATTTGGGCCCAGAAGGCCGAACATCGAGCCGCGCGGGATGACCAGATCGACGCCGTGCAAGGCGGTCTTGGGCGGGGCGTTCTTGGTGCCGGCGTAGGTCTTTTCCAGCCCGCGCACCTCGATGGCGTTGACGGGCAGGGCGGCGGGATCGGTCATTCAGGCGCTTTCCGGTATCGGAGCCGCCCCGTTTGACGATAAGAGGCGCGGGCGCATACCTATGCGCCGCAACCCACCCCGCCAAGACCAGAGCCCGCGAATGCCGCCGCGCCATCACGATGCGATCATCCCGCCGCCGGAGGACGTCATGGTCTCCGGCAAGCGTGTGGCCTGTGACGGCGGCGGCGGGGCGCTCGGCCACCCGCTGGTCTATATGGACATGGGCGGCGAGGATTTCGTCGAGTGCGGCTATTGCGACCGCCGGTTCGTGCTGGACGCCCATTCCGAGCCCGAGACCGAATACCTCAGCCCGGCGGCGCGACCGCCCGAGGCGCATTGACCGAACGGGGATGAGATAGCCCCGGCTGTCAGCCCACCTCGACGCCCTTCCAGAACGCGACCCGCCCCGCGATCTCGGCAGCCGCCGGTTTCGGGTCGGCATAATACCAGGCCGCGTCCCGGTTCTCGCTTTCGCCGACGCGGACGGAATAGTATTCCGCCGTGCCCTTCCACGGACATACGCTGGTCGTCGAGGACGGGATCAGCACGCCCGGCTTGACCGACGCGAGGGGAAAATAGTGGTTGCGGTCGACCACCACTGTCTGGTCGCTTTCGGCGATCGTCTCGCCGTTCCAGATTGCCTTGACCATGATCGTCTCCCTGTCCCGGACAGATGGGGAGCCGCGCGCGGGGCACCAGAGCGTTGCGACGATTCCCGCTCGGTGCCTCTTCTCGCACCGAAACCCCCCGTTAATCGACCGGGCGCACCCTCTGTCGCAGCCCTATCCCGGAGAGGCGCGATGTCGACGATCCAGACTTCCAGCTACCGCCGCCAGCGCGATCATTTCGAACCGCAGGACACCGATCCGCAGGAGCAGCGCCGCCTGCGTGGCCTGCTGGAGCAGATCGACTATTCGGCCTTCGTCGCCAACCGCGAGGTCATCAGCCAGATGTTGCCAGGTCTCGACGCGGGAACCTTCCAGCGTCTGGCGGTGCTGACCGCTACGGCGCGGGCGAAATGGGTGTCGGAAAGCTTGCGTCTCTCGGAATCTGGTGCCCCGTCGACGCCGGACCAGATCGCCCGCCTGACCAGTGCCCGCACCGGCTACGAGGAGCTGGCCGAGGCCTATGAGGGCCTGCGCCGCATGGTCGAACGCGGCTACGCCGTCATTCGCTAGACTGGCCCCGTGCTCTAGCCGATCGGTTGCGGCCGGGTTGTGATCGGCGCGTCAGGATCATCGGTGGGCCGCTCAGCCGCTGTAGGGGCCGGGCCGGGCGGTGGGGGCGCGGGGACGATCACGACCACGGGCGGGGCCGTGACCGCTGGTCCGGGCTGCACCGGCGCGGGCTGCACGGCCCGGGCCGGCGGCGACGCACGCAGCGGGGAGGGCGCGGGACCAGCCGCAGGTCGGGCCTGAGTCGGACGTGGCACCGGGATCGGGGCGGGAGCCGGACGCGCGGCCGGGGGCACGGCCACTGGAGCGGCGACGATCTCTGCCGGCGATGGCGGCGCCGCTGCGGGTACCGTCGCCAGTGCAGGAGTGGGCGGCGCGGCGGCGAGCGGTGCTTCGGCCGGAGACCGGGATACCGTCCAGGCGACGACGGCCAGGACGGCGACCACGGCCACCGCGACCCCGCCGTACAACACGGCACGCCCGGACCCCTTGCTCCGGACCCTGGTCGGGACCGGCCTTGAAACGGATGACGCCTCGTCCCGGAGGGCCGGCTGGAAGGCGGGCACGGCGTCCAGGCTCAACGACGCCGATTCCCGGACCGGCAGAGGTTCGGGCAGGGGCAGCGGCCGGACGGTCAAGTCAGGCGTGGCGCGCGCGGGGGCGTCCGTTTGCACGACGGGGTTCGCCGGGGCTGCGGATGCGCGGGCGACCACCGGCTCGGTCGCCGTGGACAGGGGTGGGGTGGGTGCGAGGCGGGAGGGTGCGCGGGGAATCATCGATCCGCCCAGAATGCTCCGCCCGACCGGTTCCGGCTGCGCTGATCTGGACCGCGGCGGTTCGGGCAAGGGCGGCAGGCTCTCGCCCCTGGGCAGCGGCCCGGCGCGGAACACGGTCTGTGGCGGCCTGCCCCAGACCACCGGACGGCGGAACGGTTCGGGCCTGCCGTTCAGGGGTTTCTCGCTGTCGGTGGCCATCAATACTCCGGCGCGGCGAAGGGCGCGCTTTAACTAACGCGAACAGCCCTCAGGGTGTCCGCCGATCTGGCCCGTTTCGTGACGGGTCAGTTCTTCAGCCGGTAGCCGGTCCGGAACATCCAGCCGACGACGGCCAGGCAGATCAGCAAAAAGCCGAGGGTCGCCCCCAGACTGACCCCGATGCCGACGTCGCCCGAACCGTAGAAGGTCCAGCGGAAGCCGGAGATCAGATAGACGACCGGATTGAACAGGGTGATGGTCCGCCACACCGGCGGCAGCATGTCGATCGAATAGAAGGAGCCGCCGAGGAAGGTCAGGGGCGTCACCACCAGCATGGGGATCATCTGCAGCTGTTCGAAGCCGTTGGCCCAGATGCCGATGATGAAGCCGAACAGGCTGAAGGTCGTCGAGATCAGGATCAGGAAGGCCAGCATCTCGACCGGATGCAGGATTTTCAACGGCACGAAAAAGGCCGCCGTGGCGAGGATGATCAGCCCCAGGATCGCCGATTTGGTCGCCGCCGCCCCGACATAGGCGATGACGATCTCGAACGGCGACACGGGCGCGGACAGCAGTTCGTAGATGGTGCCGGTGAATTTGGGGAAATAGATGCCGAACGAGGCATTGAAGATCGACTGGGTGAACAGGCTGAGCATGATCAGGCCCGGCACGATGAAGGCCCCGTAGGGAATGCCGTCGATCTCGGTCATGCGTGACCCGATGGCGGAGCCGAAGACCACGAAATACAGGGCGGTCGTGATCACCGGGGTGACGATCGACTGCCAGACAGTGCGCAGGGCCCGCGCCATCTCGAAGCGATAGATGGCCCAGACGCCATGGCCGTTGAAGGTCATCGACGTCATGCGGCGGCCCTGTCGGTCTTGTCCTGGTGTACCAGGCTGACGAAAATGTCTTCCAGCGAGCTCTGGCGGGTGTTCAGGTCCTTGAATGCGATGCCGAGGTCGGACAGGGCCCGCAACAGGTCCGGAACGCCGGTGCGCTCGGCGTTGGAATCGAAAACGTATTCCAGTTCGTTGGCGTCGGACTTGAGGGTCGGCGACCACTCCGCCAGGCCGGCGGGCACGGCCGCCAGCGGCTCCTGCAGGTTGAGGGTCAGGGTCTTCTTGCCCAGCTTCTTCATCAGGGTCGCGGTCTGTTCGACCAGGATCAGTTCGCCCTTAAGGATCACCCCGACCCGGTCGGCCATCTCTTCGGCCTCCTCGATATAGTGGGTGGTCAGAATGATGGTGACACCGCTATCGCGCAGGCGCCGGACCAGGTTCCACATGTCGCGGCGCAGTTCGACGTCCACGCCCGCGGTCGGCTCGTCGAGGAACAGGATGTCGGGCTCGTGGCTCAGCGCCTTGGCGATCATCACGCGGCGCTTCATGCCGCCGGACAGGGTCATGATCTTGTCGTTGCGCTTGTCCCACAGCGACAGCTCGCGCAGCACCTTTTCGATAAGGTCGGGGTTGGGTGACTTGCCGAACAGTCCGCGGCTGAAGGTCACCGTGGCCAGCACTGTCTCGAACGCGTCGGTGGTCAGCTCCTGCGGGACCAGGCCGATCTTCGACCGCGCGCCGCGGTAGTCGGTCTGGATGTCATGTCCGTCGGCCGTCACCGTCCCCGTCGTCGGGGTGACGATGCCGCAGACGATCGAGATCAGCGTCGTCTTGCCCGCGCCGTTGGGTCCGAGCAGAGCGAAGATCTCACCCTTGGCGATATTCAGGTCGATGGGTTTCAGCGCCTGCAGCCCGGACTTGTAGGTCTTGGTCAGACCTTGGATCGAAACGACCGGCTGCATGCGCGCCCTCCCGTGGCGGGGCGCAGATATGTGCGCGAAGGCCGCACCTCAAGAGCGGAGCCGGCACCGGGAGCCATATTCCGGATCGCGAGTTACCGTCGCCGTGCCGAACGTCCTCGAAACCGTCCGTACCCGTCTCGCCGGCTTCGGCGATCTCGGCCGCCGCCGGATCCCCTTGCTGCAACGGGTGCCGCCGATGCAAACCCTGCTCGAGTGGGCGGCCCGGTTCGGCTACGGAGCGCGCGGTTTCGTGTATCTGTCGGTCGGAGTCCTGACCCTGCTGGCCGCAGCGGACCTGATCGGCGATGCAGTGGGCACCAAGGGCGCCGTCGTCTGGCTGGCGGAGCAGCCGCTGGGGCGGGTGTGGCTGATGCTGGTCGCCGTGGGCCTGCTGGCTTTCGTGATGTGGCGCGCGCTTCAGGCGGTGTTCGACGCCGACCACGAGGGCCGGTCGTGGCGCGCGATCGGAACCCGTATGAGCCAGGCGTTCAGCGGGATGAGCTATGCCGCCCTGGCCGTAAGCGCTCTGGCTCTGATGCTCGACAAGCCCTCGGACCCGGCCATCGAGGGCGTGGTCCGCAGCCAGGAGCAGGCGGCGGCCGTCCTCGCCCTGCCCTTCGGGAACCTGTTGCTGATCGCTGGCGGCCTGGCCATTTTCGGCATCGGAGCCGCCAATATCGTCAAGGCCTGGCGGGAAGATTTTAGCGAGTATCTGGCCTGTTCGGCCGAGACCCGTCGCCGCGTGTCTCCTTTAGCCCGGGCCGGCCACGTGGCGCGAGGCCTCGCTTACCTGCCGCTGGCCGTCCTGGTCATGGCCGCGGGCCTGACATCGCAGGCGTCGGATGTCACCACTCCCGGCGCCGCCCTGGAGGTGATCGAACGCCAGCCGGCCGGGCCGTGGATCGTGGCGCTATGCGCGCTCGGTTTCATCGCTTTCGGGGCCTTTTCCTTCATCGAGGCCCGTTTCCGGCGCATCCGCCCCCCCAGGGACCTCGCTCCCTTTTAGACACCGCGCATCTGCCGCAGGAACCTTCGCCGTATCTGCCTGTTTGACCCTTGCTTGCGGAGTGCAGCCCATGTCCCGAAACCTTCTTGCCGCCGCAGCGGCGATCGTCCTGTCCGGCGCACTCGCCGCCTGCGTCACCGCGCCGTCCGCCGATCAGGTGCGCGCGCCCCAGCCCGCCCGGGCGGTCGATCTGGACCGGTTCTATTCCGGCCGCTGGCTGGAGATCGCGCGTCTGCCTCTCAGCCTGACCGACGGCTGTGTGGCCGGCGCCACCAACTATGTCGTGGTCAATCCGACGCGGGTCGATGTGCGCGACACCTGCCAGGTCGATACGCCACAGGGTCGGGAGAAGGCCATCGGCGGGCGGGGGGAAGTCCTCGACCCCGGCACGAACGCCAAACTCAGGGTTCGCTACCTCGGCGGTTTCGTCACCTGGGACTACTGGGTTCTCGACCATGCCGAGGACTATAGCTGGTTCATCTCGGCCGATCCGACCTTCAACAAGCTGTGGATATACACGCGCGAGGTTCCCGGCCCGGTCGAGCGGCAGCGGCTGGTGGAACGCGCCCGGGCGCTTGGCTATGACGTCACCCGGCTGGAGTTTCCGGCGTTCTGATCTGCTGTCCTGAAGGGTCCGCCATGCATCGTCACCTGCTCCCGTTCGCCGTTTCCGCGCTCGCCCTGACGCTGGCCGCCTGCGGTGGGCCGAAGGCGCTGGACCCGTCCGTCGGTTACGGCCCCGATCCGACGCTGCCGGCACCGTCGCCCCAGCGGATTCCGGTGGTCAAGGTGGCCGACGCAATCGGCTGGCCAGCGGGGCGAACGCCGGTCGCGGCCCCGGGATTCCGGGTACAGGCGTTCGCCTCCGGCCTCGATCACCCCCGCTGGCTCTATCGCCTGCCCAATGGCGACATTCTGGTGGCCGAGAGCAACGCTCCGCCCAAGCCCGAGGGCAAGGAGGGCGGAGTTCGCGGCTGGTTCCAGGGCCTGTTCCAGAAGAAGGCAGGGGCCGCAGTGCCCAGCGCCAACCGCATCTCCCTGTTGCGCGACGCCGACGGCGACGGTGTGGCCGAAACGAAGACGGCGTTCCTGGAGACCCTGACCTCGCCCTTCGGCATGGCCCTGGTGGGCGGCACCCTTTACGTCGCCAATGCCGATGCGGTCGTGGCCTTTCCCTATCAGACGGGCCAGACGCGGATCGGCGCCGCGCCGCGCAAGCTCGTCGACCTGCCCTCGGGGCGAAATCACCACTGGACCAAGAGCATGGTCGCCAGCCCCGACGGCGCGCGCCTGTATGTCGGCGTCGGGTCCAACTCCAACATCGCCGAAAACGGTATGGCCGAGGAAGAGGGTCGGGCCGCCGTCTGGGAGATCGACGTCGCCACCGGGGCCCATCGCATCTTCGCCTCCGGTCTGCGCAATCCTGTCGGCATCGCCTGGCAGCCGGACAGCGGCAAGCTTTGGGTCGCGGTCAACGAGCGCGACGAACTGGGCCATGATCTGGTGCCCGACTATATGACGTCGGTGACACGTGGCGGCTTCTACGGCTGGCCCTACAGCTATTACGGCCAGATCGTCGACACGCGGGTCGAGCCCCGGGCCCCGGATCTCGTCGCCCGCGCGCTGAAGCCCGACTATGCGTTGGGGGCCCACACGGCCTCTCTCGGGCTTACTTTCGGCGAGGGCACGTTGTTCCCCGCTGCCTTTCGGGGCGGGGCGTTCGTAGGTCAGCACGGATCGTGGAACCGCAACCCCCGGAGCGGCTATCGCGTGATCTTCGTGCCCTTTTCGGGCGGGGTCCCGGCGGGACCGCCGCAGGATGTACTGACCGGCTTTCTCAACGAGACAGGTCAGGCCATGGGCCGGCCGGTCGGGGTTCAGTTCGACCGCTCCGGCGCCCTGCTCGTGGCTGATGACGTGGGCAACATCATCTGGCGGGTATCGCCGGTCGCGCCCGCGACCTGACCCGAACAAGAGCCCCGGCGGAGCGATCCGCCGGGGCTCTTGTTCGGTGGTCGGCTTCGATTCAGCCAGCGGGCGCGATGATGATCGTCGGCGGCGGTGCGGGTGAACGTGTGGTGGCCGGAGCGGGGACCGCGGCCCGGGCCGCCGGTGGAGTCGCGGTCGGAGCCGGGGCATATGGTTGCGGGCCGTTCGGGGTCACCGGGACCGGGGCGCGGACCACTGGCGGGGCCACGCTCGGTTCTGCGCGACGGACCGAAGCCGGGCGGCGAACCGGGGTGGGGGTGGATTCGCGGGCCGCAGGCGTGGCCCCTGTCTGGGTTACGGGTTGCGTCGACTGGGCGGCGCGCACCGGAGCATCGGCGGCCTCGACCGGTGCGGCGGCCGACGACAGAACGGGTGCGGTGAACGCCGGCTCGGCGAGTGGTGCTATCGGTGCCTGTTCGCCGCTGGTCATCACGAGGGTCGTGATGCCGCCGACGACCAAGACGCCGAGCGGCACCAGGATCATCCAGGTCTTCATCTTGCCACCGGCCGCGCCCGTCGCGGAGCGCCCGCCGCGGGCGTAGACGGGGATGAAATCCTCGTCGGTTACAGCGGTGTCCCGCGCCTGCGTCAGGTTACGGTCGTCGGTCTTTGGGGTCTCGAACATGTCTGTACCTCCATTGTCTGGAAACAGAACAGCCCTGTCAGATCGTAGTTCCCTGATTATCACTTCGCCGCGAAGAAGTACCGTTGCCGCCTTGGTTGAGGCGGCAACGGTTCGACTTTTTGTTCATCGTCTATTCAAAACCGTCGCTAGAAGCTCGACAGTTCCGAGATCGACAACACGGCCGGCTTGGTTTCGCCGCTGGCGTAGGTGCCGATCCAGATTTCGTAGCGGCCCGAGACCGACCCGAGGGTGACGACCGGATTGGTTTCGTCGCCTGAATCGTCGTCGCAGTACCACTCGCCGTTCGGGCCGTTCACGACCAGGGTTGTGTCGCTGTTCGAGACCACCGAAATCTTCAGGTTCAGGGACCCCTTGCCGCTCCAGTTCAGCCGGAAGTCGGGCGCGCTGGTGATAAAGCCCGAACAGCCACTGGCGGCGCTGTTGGCGCTGACGGTTCCGCCGGCCCGCAGGCTGACCAGATGAGGATCGGGCGTGAAGCCGGGTGAGAGGGTGATGTCGCCATAGTTGGGTGTGGCGTTGTAGTCTTGGGCCATTGCGGGCCCGGCAAGGGTGATCGCGCAGGCGGCGGCGGCAAGCAGTCGTTTCATGGTGTCTTCCCCCGGTCGGCTCCGGCCCCACGCCGTTGACCTCCGTTCGACGACTTAACCCCCACGCGGCGCGCGATACAAGTGCGGCATCGGCGGCTGACAGAGGTGACCCTGCGGAACCGCCGCTTCGGCGCCACGCCCGCAGTCAAACCCGCCGTCGAAGCGTATCAATCACGCTCTGGATTCCCCTGCCGGTTGACCCGGACGGGCGGCATGTTCATCACGAAGGGCGCAAAGCCTCTCGCGACGGAGTGAAGACGACCATGGGCCTGATGGCGAACATCAAACGCAATATGCGTTTCGCCAAGGGACTGCGCTTGCTGCTCAAGCGGATCAAGCCGATCGAGCTGGATGGCGTCGATTTGGTCTGCGACGACTGGGAAGAGGCGGTCAGCCGGTTCGGCGAGCGGGTCGCGATCCAGGATGATCGCCGCACGGTGACCTATCGCGAACTGGACGCCATGGCCAACCGCTTTGGCCATTGGGCACAGAGCCGACGGCTCAAACGCGGCGACACCATCGCCCTGGTGATGCTGAACCGGGCGGAATACATCGCCGCATGGCTGGGGTTCTCCAAGGTCGGGGTGGCCACCGCCCTCATCAACACCAACCTGACCGGCCACGCCCTCGCGCACTGCCTGTCCATTTCCAACGCCTCCCAGGTCGTCACCGACGAGGATTGCTGGAAGCGGGTGGAGGACGCGCGCGCCCTGTCCGGCCGCAATCTGATGCTTTGGGTTCTCGGCCTCGCCGAGGCCGACGAGGCCGATGAGCGCCGCAGCCTGGACAAGCCCGTGCGTAGCGGCTCGTCGGTGCAGCCGGCCCGGTCGGCGCGCGCCGGCCTGACAAATCGCGACACGGCACTGTATATTTATACCTCCGGCACGACCGGCCTGCCCAAGGCAGCCAAGATCACCCACGCCCGGGCCCGCACCTACATGCGCGCCTTTGCCGGAGCCACGGCGGCGACGGAGAAGGACATCACCTTCAACGTTCTGCCGCTGTATCACTCGACCGGCGGCCTCGTCGGCGTCGGACCCGCCTTGCTGAACGGCGGCCAGCTGATCCTGCGCAAACGCTTTTCGGCGACGAATTTCTGGCCCGACGTCAAGGCCTCGGGCGCGACCCTGTTCGTCTATATCGGCGAGCTGTGCCGCTATCTCACCAACTGCCCCGAGAACCCGGACGAGCGGGCCCATGCGCTCAAACTGGCCTTCGGCAACGGCCTGCGGCCCGATGTCTGGACCGATTTCCAGTCGCGGTTCGGCATCCCGCGCATCCTCGAATTCTACGGCTCCACCGAAGGTAATGTTTCGGTCTTCAATTTCGATGGCAAGCCGGGTGCGATCGGCCGGGTGCCCGGTTTCCTGAGGAAGCACATCAATTTCCGCCTCGTCCGCTTCGACATGGACACTGAAGAGCCGGTTCGCGGCCCGGAAGGCCTTTGCCAGCTGGCCAGGGCCGGGGAGGTCGGCGAGGCACTGGGCCAGATCGGCGACGACACCCGGCACGCCTTTTCAGGCTATGCCGACCGGGCCGCGTCCGAGAAAAAGATCCTGCGCGACGTCTTCGTCCGTGGCGACCGCTGGTTCCGCACCGGCGACCTGATGAAGCAGGACTCCGAGGGCTACGTCTATTTCATCGACCGGATCGGCGACACCTTCCGCTGGAAGGGTGAGAACGTTTCCACGGCCGAGGTCGAGCAGCGGCTGGCTGACGCGCCCGGCGTCCGGGAGGTCGTTGCCTATGGAGTTCCGGTCCCGGGCCAGGACGGCAAGGCCGGCATGGTCGCCCTCGTGATCGACGGACGCTTCGCGCCCAAGCCTTTCGCCGACTGGGTCGATCGCGAGCTGCCGTCCTATGCCCGGCCGGTCTTCGTCCGTCAGATCAAGGCGGCGGAAACCACGGGCACCTTCAAATACAGGAAGGTCGACCTTGTCGCCGACGGTTTCGACCCGGCGCGGGTGGACGGCGTCGTCCATGTTCGCGGCGGCAAGAACGGCTACACCCGCCTGAGCGAGACGGCGCTGGACACCATCATGAACGGCGAGGCGCGGTTCTAGGGCGCGCGTTTCGCAACCGCCCCTTAATGATTAATGGCGATGGTCGGCGTCTCTCGCGCGCAGGACGATACGCACCCCCTATGTTTCAGATTATCGGCATCGTCCTGCTGTTCGCCATGGTGTTCGGCAGTTACATCCTCGCCGGCGGGAAGATGGGGGTCATCCTCTACTCCCTGCCCTACGAGCTGATGGCCATCCTGGGAGCGGCCGTCGCAGCCTTCCTGATCGGCAACAGCGTCACCACCATCAAGGCGACGCTGGTCGGCTTCGGCAAGGTCTTCGCCGGCCCCAAATGGAAGAGACAGGACTACAAGGACCTGTTGTCCCTGTTGTTTCAACTAACCAAGACGATGAAGTCCAAGGGCGTCATCGCCCTGGAAAGCCACATCGAAAAACCGGCCGAAAGCACCATCTTCCAGAAATACCCCAAGGTGCTGAAGGACCATTTCGCCACCGACTTCATCTGCGACACCCTGCGGATGATGACCATGAACCTCGAGGACCCCCACCAGATCGAGGACGCCATGGAAAAGCAGCTGGAGAAACATCACCACGAGGACCTGGCCGGCGCTCACGCGCTTCAACAGATGGCCGACGGCCTGCCCGCCCTTGGCATCGTCGCCGCGGTTCTGGGGGTCATCAAGACCATGGGCTCGATCACCCAGCCGCCGGAAGTCCTCGGCGGCATGATCGGCGGCGCCCTTGTAGGCACCTTCCTGGGTGTCTTCCTGGCCTATGGCCTGGTCGGACCGATGTCGGTCCGCCTCAAGGAGATCGTCGACGGCGACGGCGCCTACTACAAAATCATCCAGTCGGTGCTGGTGGCCCACCTGCACGGCAACGCGGCCCAGATCTCGGTCGAAATCGGTCGTGGAGACATCCCGTCCTCGGCCCAACCCTCCTTTATCGAGATGGAAGAAGCCTTGTCCGCAGCGCCGACCGAAGCCTGACCGAACGTCCGGCCTCCAAATTCGGCTGATCCGGTAGCCTTTCCCCGCTCGGCGTCGAACAGGCCTGCCGGGGGCATGTCGCCCCGGAACCCGGTCATCTGGTCGACTTCACCACGGGTAATTCCACGATCCGCAAACTGCTCGTCGTCGCCGTGGGCGTCGCCGCCTTCTCCGTCGCCGCCTGCCCGCCCGCTGCCGAGGACAAGGCTGAAAAACCACCGAGGGCGCCATGGCCCCGGCCCCGGACACCGCCATGGCTCCGGCCAAGGATGGCGCGATGGCTCCCGCCACCAATAGTGCCATGGCGCCGGCCGCCGACAAGATGGCCCCGGCCCAGTAAAGCTCACGGTCGCCCCAACAGGGTCGCGGTCGACGGAGGCGTCCGGAAACGGGTGCCTCCGTCACGCGTGGCTCCGATGATCACGCGTCATCACGCCGCCGGGAGGGCCGGAAGCCGCGTCCATACAGGAACGTCGCCGGGCGGCCGGCCCGCCGGGGGGCGTCGCCAGTGGACGGTTCACGAACGCGTGAGAATTTCGCTTGGCTTCTGCTCACGTTCCCGTTATCTCGGGGATGCGAGGAGTTCATGACCTCGTTGACCCTCCTGAAGGAATACAAACATGCGCATCACCGCTCTGGTTGCCGCTTCGGTCGCCGCTCTGGCCCTGGCCGCCTGCACCCCCGCCGCCGACAAGGCTGAAGAAGCTCCGGCCACCGCCGAAGCCACTGTCGTCGAGGCCCCCGCTGCTGACGCCGCGATGGCCCCGGCTGCTGACGCCGCTGCTGCTCCTGCCGCCGATGCCGCGATGGCCCCGGCCGCCGAAGAGAAGGCCGCTCAGTAATCTGAGCTGACTTCGTACGGGCCTTCGGGTCCGTTGAAGGAAGGGCCGCCCCCCGGGGCGGCCCTTTTTCGTTGTGGGGTCGCCGCTCACATGGGCGCTATTTAACTTGCGAGGGTTCGCCGGCGGTCGGTATCCAGTTCCCGGGACACCGTCGTCCAATGATTCCCGAGGAGCCATCCGATGCGCATCACTGCTGTGATCGTCGCCACGAGCGCGGCGCTTGCCCTGACCGCCTGCCAAAAGTCCGAGGACAAGGCTCCCGAAGCCTCGTCCGAAGCGGTCGAGGCCGCCGGTGCCGCCGACCAGGCCGCCGCAAATGTCTCGATCGATAGCGCCGCCGCCGACGCCCAGGCCGCGGCCGACAAGGCCGCCGCCGACGAGGTTGCGCCGGCTACGGTACCCGCCGCCTCGCCGCCCGCGGACACCGGCACGGAGAAAAAGGCGAATTCGGCCTACTGATTGTTCAGGCTCGAGGAAAAGGGCCACTCTCCGGGGCGGCCCTTTTTCGTTGCGCGACGGCGTCACCGGTATAGGCCGTCCGACATGGCCGAAGACCGCTCGCCCCGCCTGATCTGGACCGATGACGGGGCACCGCGTTCGAGCCGGTTCGACGATGTGTATTTCTCCCGGGAGGACGGTCTGGCCGAGGCCCGCGCGGTGTTTCTCGCCGGCTGCGACCTGCCGGAGGCGTGGCGGGGACGCCGCCGGTTCTGCGTCGCGGAACTGGGCTTCGGCACCGGGCTGAACATCGCCGCCCTGCTGGATCTGTGGCGGCGCGCGGCCTCGCCCGGGAGCCGGCTGTCCATCTTCACCGTTGAGGGGTTTCCGCTGTCCCGCGACGAGGCGTCCCGGGCGTTGACCGCTTGGCCCGAGGTCTCGGAGACGGCGAAGGCTTTGCTGGACGTCTGGCCCGGTTCAACGCCCGGCTTTCATCGCCTCGACCTGCCCGACTTCAACGCGACGGTCGATCTGGCGGTCGGCGAGGTCGACTGGGCCCTGTCGCAGTGGACCGGGACGGCCGATGCCTGGTTTCTCGACGGTTTCGCGCCCGCGACCAATCCCGCCATGTGGTCGGACGCCGTGCTGGACAAGATCGCCGCCCGGTCGGCGCCGGACGCGCGGCTGGCCACCTTCACCGTCGCGGGGTCGGTCCGGCGGGCCTTGGCCTCGCGCGGCTTCTCGGTCGACAAACTCCCGGGACACGGTCGCAAGCGCGAACGGCTGGAGGCGCGCCGGTCGGGTCTCGTCGTGCCGCCCGCCACGCCGACGGTCGCCGTCATAGGAGCAGGGATCGCCGGCGCCGCTCTGGTTCGGGCGTTCGCCGCCCTGGGAATCCGCGCCACCCTGATCGAGGCCGACGTACCCGGGGCGGGAGCCTCGGGCTTTCCGTCCGCCCTTGTCACGCCCCGGCTCGACGTCGGCGACGGAGACATCGCCGCCCTGTACGCGCAGGGGCTGGCGCGTTCCGGAAGCCTCTACGAGGGCGTGGCCGATGCCGTGTTGACCCGGGGGGTGCTGCAGCTCGAACAGGCCCCACGTGACGCCGTCCGTTTCGCCAAACTGGCCGCGCAGGACGGGTGGGACGACGCGGCGCTGACCTTTAAGGACTCTGCGGCCTGCTCCGTCTGCCTCGGCGAGCCGGTCGCGGCGGGCGGCCTCTGGATCCGCGACGCCCTCGCCGTCCGTCCGGCCGCCGTGCTGGAGGCCTGGCTGGCGGGCGCGGACCGCGTCAGCGCCGACATCGCGCGGATCGAGGCCAATGACGGCGGCTGGCGGCTGGTCGATCGCGACGGTGGCATCGTCGTCCAGGCCGATATCGTCGTCCTGGCCGCCGGCTGGGGCAGTGCGGCCCTCGCGCCCGACCTGCCGCTGGCCCCCGTGCGGGGGCAGGCCGACTGGATCGAAGGCGTCGACGCCGGTCCGGTCGCCTGGGGAGGCTACGCCGTCCCGACTCCGTCCGGGCTGCTGTTCGGCGCGACCCACGAGCGTGGCGAGACCGAGGCGCGGGTTTCGGCCGAGGCCAGCGCGCGCAATCTGCAGACCCTCGCTGCCCGCTTGCCGGCGCTGGCCGCCCGGGTCGCTGCGGCGGGCCCTTCGAGGGCGAAGGCGGCCATCCGCGCCACGACGCCGGACCGGCTGCCGCTGGCCGGAGCCGTGCCCGGGTCTCAGGGGCTGTTCATTCTCGGTGGCCTCGGATCGCGCGGTTTCTGCGCCGCCCCGCTGCTGGCCGAGCATGTCGCGGCGCTGGCGATCGGTGCCCCTTCGCCCCTGCCGGTCGCCCTGGCCGCGCGGGTCGATCCGTCAAGATTCGTGACCGGGTGAGGGCTTGCGCAACCGATCGCCAGGGCGGACGGTTGAGCTTCGGTACCGTTCTCAAGGAGTCCTCCCATGCGTACGCCCGCCTTCGTCGCCGCCGGCATTCTGGTCCTTCTGGGCGGCTGCGCCCCGACGGCCGACGGGGCCGTGGCGGCCGGCGATCCGCCGGCCCGCTCGCGCCAGTGTTTCAGCACGAGCCAGATCAATAATTTCCGGCAGGGCCGCCCGGATCAGGTCTTTCTGCGCGTCGGCCGCAGCGACGTCTATGAGCTCAACGCGGCCGGCGGCTGCCAGGATCTGGACTTCGCCAACCGGCTGGCCCTGGTGCCGGACATCGGCGGCTCGATCGGCACCCGGCTGTGCAGCGACGACTGGGCCCGCGTCATCGTCCCGGGCTCGGTCTCGGACAACACGGTTTGCCGCGTCCGGGTCAGCCGCAAGCTGACGGCGGAAGAGGTCGCCGCCCTGCCGCCCCGTCAGCGGCCCTGATCGTCACCCTTTCTGCGCATAGCCCAGCCTCTGGTTCAGCTTTTCGATCAGGTCGATGGCGGTGTCGGCGATGATCGAGCCGGGCGGATAGACAGCCGCCGCGCCCATGTCGATCAGGATCTGGACGTCCGACGGCGGGATGACGCCGCCGACCACGATCATGATGTCGGGCCGGCCCAGTTTTTCCAGCTCGGCCTTCAGCTCGGGCACCAGCGTCAGATGGCCCGCCGCCAGCGATGAGGCACCGACGGCATGGACGTTGCCGGCCACGGCGTCGCGCGCGGCCTCCGACGGCGTCTGGAACAGGGAGCCGGCGGTGGCCTCGAGGCCAAGGTCGCCATAGGCGGTGGCAATGACCTTCTGCCCCCGGTCGTGGCCGTCCTGACCCAGTTTGGCGATCAGGATGCGCGGCGGGCCGCCGTCGTCGTCGACGAAGGCCGCGACCATGTCGCGAGCGCGGGCGATCTTCGGATCCTTGCCCGCCTCTTTCGCATAGACGCCCGACACGGTCTTCACGGTCGCCACATGGCGGCCGAAGGCGGCTTCGAGGGCGTCGGAAATCTCGCCGACGGTGGCATAGGCGCGCGCCGCCTGGACCGAGAGCTCGAGCAGATTGGCCGTGCCGCGTGCGCCCTCGGTCAGCGCGGTCAGGGCGGCTTGCGTCTTCGGCTCGTCGCGTTCGGCGCGCAGGCGTTTCAGTTTTTCGATCTGGGCAGTCAGGACGGCGGCGTTGTCGACCTTGAGCATGGGAATGTCGTCGACAGTGTCAGAGAGGTAGCGGTTCACCCCGACGACCGTCTGCTGGCCCGTGTCGATGCGGGCCTGGGTGCGGGCCGAGGCCTCCTCGATCCGCATCTTGGGCACGCCGGCCTCGATGGCCCGGGCCATGCCGCCGAGCGCCTCGACCTCGGCCATCAGGACGCGGGCCTTGTTCGCCAGCTCGTGGGTCAGGCGCTCGACGTAGAAGCTGCCGCCCCACGGGTCGATGACGCGGGTCAGGCCGGTTTCCATCTGCAGCAGCAGCTGGGTGTTGCGCGCGATCCGGGCCGAGAAGTCGGTGGGCAGGGCCAGCGCCTCATCAAGGGCATTGGTGTGCAGGCTCTGGGTCCCGCCGCCCGCCGCAGCCATGGCCTCGACCATGGTGCGGGGGACGTTGTTGAACACATCCTGTGC
>Ga0105044_10004662_pt1 | contig 18813 bp, 15 predicted proteins | sample MAT01_FD_78092 | JGI IMG/M metagenome (GOLD analysis project Ga0105044, IMG submission 78092) | Freshwater microbial communities from Lake Fryxell liftoff mats and glacier meltwater in Antarctica - MAT-01 | ecosystem: Environmental > Aquatic > Freshwater > Ice > Liftoff microbial mat | place...
AAACCTGCTTTTCTTGCTTTCAGAATTTACAGTGGAATAAGAATCTAATTTAATTCCTGCCGCAGCATAAGAGCCACTGTGACATGCTGGTGTGGCGCAAGAAACATCCATTATTGCTTTTATTTCATTTCCGTAAGTCGGAGAAATGCCGGTGCAGTCTTGCCTTAAAATAATTTCATGTTTGCAGCCATTTAACACAACTGTTAATGTGACTGCCGCTAATAGAAAATAAGATTTTTTCATATTCATTTCAACGGGGCAATTTAACTACTTTTCAATTAAACTGTTCACTAATTCTTTGGACTTAACGCATCGCTCCTATTTTTTTCAAATCTTTTAGTTTTACTTTGAACTTTAATTTTTTGTCTACATAAGACAGCCGCATTAATCTCAAAACCATGAAACCTATTCTCTTCTGTTTTTCCTTTATTATTGGAAACATACTTTTCGCTCAAAACACAGATATTGACGCGCGTATTTCAACTAAACCAGAGCAAGTTACCTTGTTTGTCAGCGGGGCTCAAATAAATGCCAAAGGGTCGAGCAACCTTAAAACTGGGCGCCAAACCGTTGTTTTCGATAAATTATCCAACTTTGTAGATGCCAATTCCGTGCAGGTGAAGGCCGATAAAGACATTACCATCCTCTCTGTAAATTACCAATTCAATTACCTGGAACCAGAGCAGAAAAAAGATTTCAAACAGTTAGAAGATTCTTTAAAAACCTATCGCCAGCAGTTGCTACGCTTAACCATCATTAAAAATAGTTATGTTGAAGAAATCTCCTTGCTGCAAAATAATAAATCCATCAAAGGAGATAACATTGGAGTAACTGCTGCAGAACTTGCTAAAGTGGCCGATTTAATACGCAATCGCTATGCAGAAGCAGCTTTGCGTAAATTAGAAACCGAAGAAAAAGAACAAAAATTAGCAGAACGTATTGCAAAAATGGACCAACAACTCGGGCAGCTCCGTCAAGGCGAACAAACCGTTACAGGCGAAGTTGTTGTGCAACTTATTGCAGCTACCGCAGGAAACGCAAACTTCGAATTGGGCTATTTTGTAAATAATTGCGGTTGGTCGCCCCTTTACGACATTCGTGTAAAAGACGTAAATTCTCCTACAACCGTTGTTGCAAAAGCCAACGTCATCCAAAATACCGGTCAAGACTGGAAAAACGTAAAACTTTCCTTAAGCACTGGAAATCCTACCTTAGGTAATACCAAACCCAACCTCAACCCTTGGACACTTTCCCTGAGCGACCCTATTGTTTTCAAAAAAGCTAAAATCGGTTACGATGCCCCTTCTCCGGCAACCAAAGAATCTAAAAATTCCCTAGAACCTTCCGATGGTGACGATGTCGTTGCTGTTGGTTTATTTAGAAACAAAAATTGGTCTGCAGCAGACCTTACAGTTGTAGACAACAACCAGCTCACCAATGCAATTTTCAATATTTCTGTTCCTTACAACATTGCCAGTAATGGAAAAGAAAACATCGTAGAAATTCAACAATATGAGGTCGCTGCAAATTATTCTTACTTCTCCATTCCTAAAATTGATAACGATGCATTTTTGGTTGCAGATTTAATTGGTTGGGATAAAGGCGAGCTGCTTTCTGGCGATGCTAATGTTTACTTCGAAAATAACTACGTAGGAACCACCTATTTTGATGCGCGGATTGTAGACGATACCTTAAGTTTCGCATTAGGTCGCGACAATAACATCACCATAAAACGCAAGCAAACCAAAGATTTTAACGAGAAGACAAGCATCTCTGGTAATACCAAAAAAATTACCCGTAGTTTCGATATCGAAGTTAAAAACACACGCAAATCTCCAATAGAAATAGAGCTCGAAGACCAAATTCCATTGAGCAACAACGAAGAGTTAATCATAGAAGCCATTAATACCGGAAATGCGCTCTACAACAAAGAAACAGGTAAACTCACTTGGAAACTAAAACTCGCCGCCGGAGAAGCTAAAAAACTCAACTTTAGCTACTCCGTAAAGTTCCCTAAAAAGATGATTCTTAACGGTTTGTATTAAGCCTAAAATTTGGGCGCTTTAACCTGTGTTCGCTTATACTGCCCTCCTGCGTCGGGCGGTATTTAGCTCACCCAGTAGCGCGGCATCATTTATATGTGATTCAGCTAAGGACATCCAAGAAATTCAATTTGATTTTTCGAAACTCTTTGTTTCACCTTAGAGGAACTTCAATATGTTTTTTCTGTGAACAAAAACTAGAAATAAAGACAGATTAGATTTTCAAAGAATTACTTTTAAGATTTCTCTAACAAGCAATCAAAAAAAGATAAAGCAAAACAGTTTGGACTTTTTACTTGATTGAAAATTTGAACGGTAACTACATACAGGTTTACACCATAAAATTTGGATTAGTGTAAATAAGTACTAGCTTTGCTTTGGTCAGCAGCGCAAGCGATGGTAAACGTAAAGTTCAAATCAGTAATAGAATTAATAAAAGCATTCCCAAACGAACAAGGGTGTATTAACCACTTGGAGGAAATGCGTTGGAATGGCAATGTCTTTTCTCCATTTGATACTGATTCTAAAGTATATAAATGCGCTGAAAATAAATACAAATGCAAAAACACCGGCAAGTATTTTAATGTCCGCACGGGAACAATGTTTGAAAACACTAAAATCGAACTTCAATCTTGGTTCCTTGGTATTTGGTTTGTAACGGCTCATAAAAAAGGAATTTCATCACTTCAACTTAGCCGCGACTTAAAAATTTCTCAGAAGTCAGCTTGGTTCCTACTAAAACGTATCCGTGCTTGCTTTGGATTAGAAGATGTGAAACCTGAAATGACTGACTTTACGCAAATGGATGAAATTTTTGTAGGTGGTAAAAACCATAACCGTCACGAAGGAAAGAAATATCAAAACGCACAAGGTGGGAACAGCGATGAAAAAACGCCTGTAAGGGCAATTGCAATAACAGAATTACATATAATAGTATGATAAAATGAGCAGTTCTGAAAATATAGAAAACAGTCGTAATTTCTTATTATATACCGACGACACTGGACATATTAGCGTTGCCGTATTAGTAGAAGACGACACCGTATGGACTTCTCAAAGAAACATGGCTAATATATTCGGCGTTAACGTAGCCACCGTAAATGAGCACGTTCAGAATATATATGCATCAGGAGAGCTGGAAAGGGGGGCAACTATTAGGAAATCCCTAATAGTTCAAACTGAAGGAAGTCGTGAGGTTAAGAGAGAGCTAGACTTTTATAATTTAGATATTATTATTGCCGTTGGATATAGAATAAATTCTTACAATGCTACTAGATTTAGGATTTGGTCAACTAAAGTATTAAGAGAATACCTGCAGAAAGGATTTGTCTTAGATGACGAAAGATTGAAGCAGGGGCAGACGCTTTTTGGAAAAGACTACTTCGATGAGTTGCTTGAAAGGATTCGAGAGATTCGAGCCTCAGAAAGAAGATTTTACGAAAAGATAACTGACATATATGCGCAATGCAGCATAGACTACGACTCGAACTCTGCAACTACGCAGCTTTTTTACGCGACCGTTCAAAATAAACTGGAATACGCCATCACCCATAAAACCGCCGCTGAAATTATTAGAGCAAGAGCAGATTGTAGAAAGCCCAATATGGGACTTACTTCTTGGAAAAAAGCAGCTATTGGCGGAAAGATAGTTATGTCGGACGTCAAGATTGCCAAGAATTATTTAGAAAAAGAAGAGATGAGCGAACTTAATAAGGTTGTGACTATGTATCTGGATTATGCTGAACTTCAAGCAGAAAGAAAAAAGGCTATGAAAATGGCTGACTGGGTAGAAAAGTTAAACGCGTTTTTACAGTTCAATGAGTACGAAATACTTCAAAACGCAGGTAAAATAAAAAAAGAAATCGCATTCGCATTCGCAGAAAGCGAGTATATTAAATTTAGGCCAATTCAAGATGAAAATTTCGTTTCAGATTTCGACATTATGGTAAAAGAAACCAAGAAAAGGAAAAGCCTAGAAGCTCCAAAGAAAAAAAATGCGCTTTCCCCATTTAATAAAGCATTAGATCAGGCTTTGAAATTCAATCCCAAAGATTTTGGCGACAATAAATCAAACGACGCATTTATTTGAAAGATTTAGAGGTCATGGAGTTGCACAAGCTGATTTTACTACACAGCATTAAATTCCGGGCAATAGCGAAAGCAACGTTTAATGCAGAGCGCATGCTTTTCGAGTTCAACTTGGTAGTGACGTATTTCGAATTTTCTGTTTTTAGTATCAAGTACAATTAGTTGTATTAGCAAATTGATTTTTACAGAAAACTCAAGAAACTTTAACGAACCAACTTAAAATGGCACTTAAACCCAAATTACGCATTAGAATTCTATTACAACCCAAAACTACTTCATAAATAAGCACTTACTCCTTTTTTCGATGTTGAATTAGTAGTATATTTCTTAATCAAAAAAAGTCCGTGAGTACCTATTTGTATCGTTTTTTCGATTTTCATAACGAAGTCTAATGCGTAATTTGGGTTAAAATAATAAATGCAATCGGCATTAAAAGCCACTCATACCCTATGTATGCTACGCTTTTAATTTCTTGTTCGTGACGGGATCTAACTTTTTAAAGGTTCACATAAACTATTTATTGAGTGGCTAGATAATTTATTGAACCATCTCAGAAGTAAAGAGAATTAAAAATTCGGAAGAAGCTGAATAATTATTTATTCCTTAGTATATTTTGTAAGTGTTTTCTTTAATCTCGATTTTATTTTTCCTGACAACCTTCGCGGGCTTAAAACTTCGATTTGTTCGCCAAAGCCTAATATTTCACGTTCTAACTCAAAGTTCCAAACAACTTCAATTGAAAAGATAGTGCCATCTTGATCTTCTTTCAATATTTTTTGTGAAACATGTAATGGTTTGGTAATCACATAAGGTGCATGTTCTTTAATAATTTTCATTACAATTAATTGGGGAGTTTGATTTGGCATTTTAGTTACACCAATTACGTCATTAAAGTATGTGCTCACATCAAATTCCGCTTTTTGATATTTCTCAGAATTTAATTCTTTAAATTGTTCTATTCTATCTAAGGCTAAATTCATAGTAGTTTTTCCTTTCCTATTAGCACCAATCACAAACCATCTATTGCGATATTCTTTAAGTAAATATGGATAAAACACAATAATCTGTGGTAATTTTGCTTTAAAGGATTGATATGCTATTTCAATTGTCTTTTTATTAATAATAGCTTTATGCAATGGATCTATATGTATTAATCCTTTTAATAATTCATTTTTTTCAAAATCAATATAAGACTTTCCCTTATGCTGCTGCTTGTATAACTTATCTTCTAGCCGAGTTACCATACCATTTAATTCTTGAAAGTATCCAAATCCTTTAAATTGTTTCAACACATGCAGCACTTCGTTCAAGGTTCCTAGATCTTGCAGAGTAATGGGTGTATTAGTTATGCTGTAATTTTTTTCTTCATAGCTATAATACTTCTTATCTGTGACTACGATAGGCGCATTGTATCCTAGTTTCTCGCTTCGCATGTTTTGTAGATCAAGTTGTATAGTACGTTTACTTATACCATTTGTAATGCCTTCATACTCGTATAATGCTTCTGCACAGGCTTCTATCAAATCTTCCAACGTCCATTTTCGAAAACGATTTTGTAAACAATTATCAATTGTTTTAAATCTAACTAAAGCTAATTTATTAATTGGCATATGTTTTTTTCAAATAATTTAAAAAGTAAAATTAATAAATTCTAAAATCTACGCAATCTATTTGCGCAGCTTCTATGTTTCTGTATTCAATCATCAAATTATATATACTGATTATCAATATATTAATTGTAATTACGGGCAAAAATAAGAAATATATTTCACTACGCAAATTGGATGCGTACAGCTGTCTAACCTTTGTCCTGTCAATATGAAATAGCAATAAAAAATAATTTTAAATTGATTCAAAATAATTAATAAATAGGAAACATGAAATTCAACGTCTTCAAAAGAAAATCAAATGTGGTGAGCAACTATGAAAGTGCAAAATCATTCCAGTTAAGTCCAGAAATGGAACTATACTCTGCTGTGGTAACTGCAGGATTGAGCGATAACTTTTATGAGAAAAGTGATACTCGTTTGGTCCGAATCCAAGAGTTGATGATGAAGAACAATCCAGAGTATGTTGCAAAATTGGCAGTATATGCTCGTAATGAAATGTACATGAGAAGTGTCCCTTTAGTATTAGCTATTGAATTGGCTAAATCAAATTCGGGTAATGCAGTTGTTAGCAAAACAGTAAATGGTGTTGTGAAACGTGCTGATGAGATTACTGAATTATTGGCTTACTATCAATTAGCAAACAACAGAAATGGAGTTAAAAAATTGAATAAGCTTTCTAAACAAATACAAAAAGGTTTGTCTGAAGCCTTCAATAGATTTGATGAATATCAATTTGCTAAATATAATCGTGATACCGAAGTAAAATTGCGTGATGCTTTATTTATAGTTCACCCAAAAGCTAAAGACGAGTCTCAACAAGAGATATTCAACAAAATAGCTACTAATGAATTGGCGGTGCCATACACTTGGGAAACTGAATTATCAGCTTTAGGTCAAGTGAAATACGAAAATGAAAAGGTAAAGATCGATGCTGTTAAAGTAAAATGGGAAGAGTTAATCAATAGTGGCAAAATAGGTTACATGGCTTTGATGAGAAACTTGCGTAATATTTTAGAGGCAAATGTATCAGCAGAACATATTAAAAAAGTATGCGACTATTTGTCAAATGAAAATGCTGTTGCTAATTCAAAACAATTGCCTTTCAGATTCTTAGCAGCTTATCGTGAGATGAAATTTTTAAAATCCGAATATGTTACCATGATTTTAAATGCTTTAGAAGATGCGGTTGTTGCAAGTGCAAAAAACTTGAAAGGGTTCGATGTATCAACAAGAGTGTTGATTGCTTGTGACGTGTCTGGTTCTATGCAAAAAGCAGTATCTGCAAAAAGCAAAGTGATGTTGTTTGACATAGGCTTGATGTTGGGTATGTTGATGCAATCTAAATGCAAAAGAATAGTAACCGGAATGTTTGGTGATAGTTGGAAAGTGATAAACATGCCAAACCGTGGAGTATTGTCAAACGTTGATGAATACTACAAACGTGAAGGTGAAGTTGGTTACTCAACTAATGGTTATAAAGTGATTGATGATTTAATCAATCGTGGAGTAATAATGGATAAAATAATGTTGTTTACTGACTGCCAATTGTGGGATAGCAAAGTTGGAGGCTCAAGTCTTGAGAAATCATGGAAAGCCTATAAACAAATAGCTCCAAATGCAAAATTATATTTGTTCGATTTGGCAGGTTATGGAAACACTCCATTAAGTATCCAAAGAAATGATGTCTGCTTAATCGCAGGATGGTCAGATAAAGTGTTTGACGTATTGCATTCTATCGAAAATGGTGAGAGTGCGATTGAAAAAATCAAACAAGTGGTTTTATAATAGAAGTCCCTCTCTGTTAATTTGAACAGAGAGGGTTATAAAAAATTAGTTCTTTAAAATATTGAAATTGTCAAAATGCCGTAGAATCGGAATACATCGCTCAACCAGGGGAAGGGTCTCAATGCAAATTGAGAAGAGGTGCAAATCCTCATTGCGTATCCCCGTTCTGAATTCGCTTTTTGCTTTTGACAAAAAAATTGAAAGATGCCGTAAATTAGAGATACATCGTGGCTAACGCAGGTTCGAGTCCTGCTCCTAAAGAAACTTAGGATTCCCTCTTATTGGTTTTAGCTCTTTCAAAAAATATAAACAGTGTCGTATGCAAGAGATACTTCGTTTTAATTTATATGTCGTTGGTTCGAGTCCAACTTTCGTGCAAATGAAATAGCTCAGTTGGTAGAGCAATAAAAAAGACTCTTACAGTTTTTTACCTGTTTTGAAACATTGAATAGTGTCGTAGGATAGAGATACTTCGATTCGGGTTCGGGTGGTCGCGGGTTCAAATCCCGCCTCTAGCAACTCTAGTAATAGATTGCTTTTGTAGCTCAGTGGTTAGAGCGCCATATGCTTTATTCGATTATTGCCCATTCATATTCGGTTTGTAGCTCAGTTCGGTAGAGCACCGTCCTTTTAAGACGGGAGTCCTTGGTTCGAATCCAAGTAGGCCGACAAATGGAAATGTAGCAAAGATGGTCAATGCAGCGGACTGAAAATCCGATGATGTAGGTTCGAGTCCTACCGTTTCCACAAATACTTCGGGGTGTATTTCAATTGGTAGAATGCAGGCTTTGGGAGCTTGTGATTGTAGGTTCGAGTCCTGCCTTCCCGACAAAAAGTGCCGTACAACATAGTTACTTCGTACTTTTAATAGGTTAAATACTATGTTGGTTATTTGCCTTTTCTAAATATGGTGCCGTTGAAAATAGTTACTTCGCTTGTCACGCAAAACAAAAATCTTTTTTCACTTATTGCCCATTTTTAACAAAAAATTTTTAAAGTACGCAACTACAATGCGTAGAAGAGTTTTTACTTTGTATCATCAAATAAATAATAATTAATTTTAATAAAATGAATGGGTTAAATATAAAAGGAGAAGATCTTAAATCAATAGGTTATCCTGAGGGAAAAGTAATTGGTATCGCTATTAAAGTGGTAGAGCAAAACTATTGTGAATTGGAAAGAAAAGACGTAATGGCTATTTTAACCAAAGTAGTACAATACCCGGAAAATTTTTTAGATGATGAAATTCTTGAATCAATTGCTCAAGAATTAATTGAAAAGCCTAATGAAGATGCTACTATTGCTTTGAAAGAAACTGGTGGTTCTTATTCGGTTTTTGGTGCGGAAAACATTCAACAAGGAGCTATCAATCAAATGGAAGTTGCTATGAAATTGCCAGTAACTGTTGCTGGCGCTTTAATGCCTGATGCTCATCAAGGGTATGGTTTACCAATTGGAGGTGTATTGGCTACAAAAAACGCAGTCATTCCATATGGTGTTGGTGTAGATATTGGTTGTCGAATGGCTTTATCAATTTATGATATTCCCGAAAATTATTTTGTAGAAAATGAAGCAAAATATAAAAGAGAATTGATTGCTTGGACTAAATTTGGTGCAGGTGCAGGCTGGCATGGAAGCTATAGAGCAGAGCATGGAATACTAGATAATTCTGGATTTAACATGACACCATTTGTGAAAAATTTGCATGATAAAGCAGTAACACAATTAGGTTCTTCTGGTGGTGGAAATCATTTTGTTGAATTTGGTATCATTGAGTTTGAAGCAGATGACGAAAAATTAGACATCAAAAAAGGTAAATACTTAGCATTATTAACTCACTCTGGTTCACGTGGATTTGGTGCAACCATAGCAGGACATTATACAAAGTTGGCAAATGAAGTTTGTAAACTTCCTAAAGAAGCTGCAAATCTCGCTTACTTAGATATGAATTCCGCCGAAGGGCAAGAATATTGGTTAGCTATGAATTTAGCAGGTGATTATGCTTCTGCTTGTCACGAGGTTATACATGAACGTTTAACAAAAGCAATTGGCGGTCAAGTTTTAGCTAAAGTAGAGAATCATCATAATTTTGCGTGGAAAGAAACATGGAATGGTGAAGAAGTAATTGTTCATAGAAAAGGTGCAACACCAGCGTCAAAAGATGTGATGGGAATCATTCCAGGTTCTATGACAGCTCCAGGTTTTTTAGTGCGAGGGAAAGGTGAAGTAAATGCGATTAATTCAGCATCACATGGAGCTGGACGTCAAATGAGCAGAACTCAAGCAATTAAAAATATTTCGAAAGATGAGATGAGAAATGTGTTGAAAGATCATGGTGTAACATTAATTGGTGCTGGATTAGATGAAGCGCCAATGGCTTATAAAAATATAGAAACTGTTATGGCTGCGCAAAAAGATTTAGTGGGTGTAATTGCAAAATTTACTCCTAAATTAGTGCGGATGGCTGATGATGGAAGTAGAGAAGATTAACAATATTCAAAGGTGCCGTAAAATAGAGATACTTCGGTAGAGCGTCAAATAGAAATGTTTGAAAGTCGTAGGTTCAATTCCTGCTCTTGTTAAAACCAAGATAGCTCAGTAAAAAAAACTCTATTTGCCTATTTGCCCTTTGATTAATTTCTAAAAAAATGGAAAATAAAATAAAAAATGTAATAAGAGATCTAGAACAAAAGCATAAAGTAAAAGTTCTTTATGCATGCGAAACAGGTTCTCGAGCATGGGGTTTCCCTTCGCCTGATAGTGATTACGATGTACGCATGATATATATGCATGATCTTGATTGGTACTTATCATTATCGGATAAAAAAGATACTATAGAATTCATGTCAGATGACGGAGAATTAGATGTAACTGGTTGGGATATCAAAAAATGTTTGAAATTGATGTGGAAGTCTAATGGCACTTTATTAGAGCGTGTTCAATCTCCTGTTGTTTATCGCGAAGAAAATAATATAGCATCAGTGCTTAAAGCATTTGCTGATAAATGTTTTGCACCCATAGCAACCATGCATCATTATTTAGGAATGGCTAAAAATAGTTTTTCGGAAATAAACGGTAAAGACGAAATAAAATTAAAAAAATTATTTTACGCGTTGAGAGCCACATTAGCATGTAAATGGTTATTAGAAAAGAATTCTGTTCCTCCAATAGTATTTATGGAAATGGTGAATAAACTATCTTTCGAAGAAGAATTAAAAACTAAAATAAAGAATTTAATAGAACTTAAATTGAGAAAAATGGAAAGTTATATTCATCCTGCTGAAAAAGATTTAAATAATTTTATAACATTTGAGCTTGAAGTTGCCGACAAAGAATTTAAAGGTTTGTCTGGAAGAAAGGAAAAAGAAGTTGATTTGGAATCTTTGTTCAAACAAATAGTAAAAACCTATTAAAATGATGTTTCGTGAAGTAAAGAAGAATTTGCTGCTGCTTGATTGTATAAGTGGAAGTTGGGCTTATGGATTAAATACTCCTCTATCTGATTTAGATATGAAGGGTGTGTTTCTTTTACCTAAAAAAAAATATTATGGACTCGAATATACTGACCAAGTGAATAATGAGACGAACGATGAAGTATATTATGAGCTAAAGCGATTCATAGATCTATTAGCTAAAAATAATCCAACTATTCTCGAATTATTAAACACTCCTGAAGATTGCATAAAGCACAAGCATCCCATCATGGATTTGTTAAAGCCGGAATTATTCTTATCGAAACTTTGTAAACAAACATTTGCAGGGTACGCTCAAACACAAATAAAAAAAGCAAAAGGGCTCAATAAAAAGATAGTTAATCCTGTAGATAAAGAGCGAAAATCCGTGTTGGACTTTTGCTACGTTATAGAGCAACAAAGCTCAATAATTCTAACCTCTTGGTTAGAAAAAAAAGGGCTACTTCAGGAACATTGTGGATTGATAAACATAGCACATATGCGAGAGGTTTATGCATTATTCCACAATAATCAATTAACGGAAGGATACTTAAAGGGCATAAGATCATCCATTGAAGCAAATGACATTTCCTTAAGTTCAGTAGAAAAAGGAATTAAGCCTTTGGCAATATTAAGCTTCAATAAAGATGGCTACTCTAAATATTGCAAAGACTATAAAGAATATTGGGAATGGGTAAAAAAGCGTAACACTATACGTTACGAAAACACGATAGATCATGGCAAGAATTACGATGCCAAAAATATGATGCACACTTTTCGTTTATTAAATATGGCAGAAGAAATTGCAAAGGAAGGGAAAGTAAATGTTCGAAGAAATGAACGGGAATTTTTATTAAAAATTCGGTCAGGTATTTTTTCCTACGAAAAATTGTTAGAATTGGTAAATGAGAAAATTTATCAAATTGACGATTATTTTAATAAGTCAAGTTTGCAAGAATTACCTGAAGTTGAAAAAATTGAGGAGGTTCTAATTGAAATGAGAGAGATACTTTACAAGTAATTTCTTAAAATTCCTTTCAAAATTAAACCCCAATATTAAGATTTTTTATAAATCCCCAATGATGTCAAATAAATCCTATTATCATGTTGCACTTTAAATTTACTATTTAACTGTTAATAAAGTCTGCGTTTTTTTACTCCGTAATAATATCCACAGCTGTTTCAATTTTATTGGATTTTTTGTAATACTTTCTTTTAAGCCTAAATAAGCCGTAATCAGTAATAATTTCCCTAAAATCTAATGCTACACCTATTGAAGTGTAAACGCCATCAAATCTTAAATCTGAAATATTATTGAAGAGCACTTTTCTGTAGCCAACAGCAGCTTTTAAACCAATCCATCGAATGGGTTTGAAAGTTCCCGAAAGTCCGAAAAAAGACATCGCTATTAAACCAGATTTTGAGTCAAGTGGTAAATTATTAATGATAGATGTAAACCTTAGCGAATTACCACCAACTCCAAATTCCAATGGCATTCCTAAAGAAAAGTAACGTTTGTTTTTATAAATAAACTCAACATTTAAAGCTCCATACTTTAAGTCATATTGTGCTTGGTAATCAATGTTATTTACTCTTTTTTTGAGCGTTAATAATTTGTCTCCTACGCTATAATAGCCCAATGTAATCCTGAGCTTATTCTTCAATAAGACTCCTCCATCAACTCCTGTTATATCTATTTTCTGCTTATCAAAAAAGATTAACCTATTATCAAATCTAACTTGTGGACGAATTAATTTGGGTTTAACTATTCGTGCAGAATCAATAAGAAACTGATTTTTTGAAATTTTCTTTTGTGCATGGATATTATTCAGGAAACATAGCATCAAAAGGGTGAGAAGAGTTTTTAATCTCATTTATTAGAATCTGAAATAATAAGTAATTTTATCAATTTAGGCGGCTCTGCCTTGACTCCTTTATCTTTTTTATCAAATTTCCTATCAATTTATATACACCTTCTTTTAAATCATCTCCATTTTTAGAAACAATATTCGTCACAGTAGATTGCAAAAGAACTCCCATTAACTGTTTAAGCGGATTGTGCGTAGCTCCTAAAACAACTTTTTTTGTTAAATAGCCAACGCCTAGCCCCAAAGAAGTATTAACAAGACCATCTTTAAAATCTGGCGTTGAGGTAAGATCGTTAAATACACCTTTCAGTAAATTAACTAACTTCAAACTTTCATACGTTATTTTGGCCTGTTCTTTTAACGCTAGAGCATCGCTACCTTGCTTTAACCGTAGAGATTCAATTTCTCTACGTAACTCAGTTAAGTTGATAATATTTTTCATTTGTATTTATTTAAGTATTTCTGAAACTATAGAATTCCCAATTGATTTTTTAATCCAATCTCTCATAAAGAAATAAATGAAACCTGTAACAACAATATAAAAACCAGCAACACAGAAAAATCCATAATATGACTTCCCTAACAATTCTCCTATCCAAAGAGATGCGCCGATATTGATTATAAATATAAACATCAAAACAAAAAACAATAGTAACCCTCGGTATACAAAGGAAGATGAGTAAGTCGCAATTTTATCTATTGCTTCCAATCGTAGTAAATCGATACTCGTTTTACTATATTCTTCAAATTTATCAAGCAAGGGTTCTATAAAAGAGGCTTTTTCAGACATTGTAAAAAAACTAAACGATTTTAATTTAAATAGTGCTAAAGTTTTAGCCCATTACATTTTTAGCATCTTTTTTAAACTCCTCCACTTTTGAAGCGGCTTTATTTGCTAAGGAGTTTGCATCCTCTTTTACATTTTTAAATTTATCCGTTAACATTCCTAGGAGCTCATCAAACTTATCGTTTAAATCGTCCATTGCATCAGAGCCTTTAAGAGAAATTTTCTTTCTGGTTTCTGTCCCTTTATCTGGTGCAAATAAAACACCTAACAATACCCCAGCAGCTATGCCAGCCAATACACCTACTACAACTTTTTGTGTGTTCATGATAATTGATTTAAATTGATTAATAATTGAAGTTATTTCTGTTTATAAAATTAAAAAACCTAGAGTTAATAACTTATTCTAATTAAAATAAAAGAATGTTGAAAATTAACTTCGATTTGAGATGTTCAGTAAATTACTTGAGGAGTTTTTAAAAATTAACTATTAAATTGAACACGAATTAAAAACTTAGAATAAATTAAGTAAATAAGACTTTGAACCTAGAAATTCAACAAATAGTAGCAACTTTTTGAGGCTCTCTTACAGGGCATTAAGATGAAATTCATTTTTCACCCCATCAACTAAGTAATAATACCAAAATTCTTTTTCTTCCAATTTAATAATAAATAGAGTTCTTGAGGTTTGTGCGTCAGGTCCGTTTAATTTGATTTCCTTGTCGCTATTTTGAAAGACCCAAGTTCCAGCACCTGATAAAGGTCCCCAAGTATAATTATATGCTCTCTCTTTGGTGAACGTCTCTGTGTATGCTGAAACTAGGAAGGTAGAATCAATTCCATTAATTTTATAATTACTTACTTTCCAGTTGTTTGAAACCCTATCTTTTCTAGACCTAAAACTTAAATTCGGACCTTCTTCATATTTACTGCATCCTTCAAAAGATAATGCTATTGAGACTGCTAGTACTAAAATTAATGCTGCTTTGTTTTTCATAATTGTTTTATTAATAGTTAAATTTAAGTTTTTTGTTTGATTTTAATTTAATGATATTTAAATAAATGAGTAAATAATAAATACCCTTTTGATAAGGCAAATCTAGACCAATTACATAATTATGTGATTATACAATTTTTTCTAAATATTAGATAATTCACATACTAAATCACAATGTTCATTCATCATGATGTTTCGTTTTGTCTACGACTGCAATTCCAGAAGGGGCAATTACGCCAGAATTCATATGTGCGTATGCAGCTGTAAATTCCGCTCCAAAAAAAAGAATTAAGGAAGAGTAAGATACCCAAAGAAGAAGTAATATAACTGAACCTGCAGCACCGTATCCGGAAGCTGGATTCGCTTTCCCAAAATAAAAGGCAAGTCCCGTTTTTCCCAAGGTGAATAAAACACCTGTGAAAAGTGCTCCCAACCAAACATGTTTCCACTCGATTTTAGCATCAGGTAAAATTTTAAACATCAAAGCAAAAAGCGTGGATATTATTACTAATGATAAAATGAAATTTACAACTTCAAAAACTACCACCATAAATTCCGAAGTATCAACTTTAATCCAACTACTCATTGCAGCGATTACGCTCGAAACGACAAGTGAAATTAAAAGTAGAAATGCAATAGCCATAATCAATCCAAATGAAAAAAGTCTTGCTTTAATTATTGGATAAATTCCTTTTGCAACTACAACTTTAACTTTCCATATTTCATTAAATGACTTTTGTAATTCTACAAATACTCCTGTTGCACCAATAATTAAAACAGCTATACCAAAAATTGTAGCCCATATAGTAGATTCAGATTTACTTGCGGTATTTAGCATTTCACCTATTTGTGCAGCTGTGTCTGCTCCCATAGTGCTCGCTATTTGTGCTAAAATATTTTCACTTGCAGCCTCTCTATCGTAAAAATAGCCAACTATTGTAAGGATTAAAACCAATAATCCAGGCATACTAAAAAGGGCGTAATAGGCTATTATTGCACTCTGCCGAAAAGGATCTTTGGCGTTCCATTCTTTAAATGAAGTTTTGAATAATTGTTTTAGGTCTTTGAGTTTAATTATCATTTTTTATTTCTATTCCTATTTGGTAGATTATTTATTTGGTAGATTATTTAAGTAAAAAAGAATTAATTTAATATTATATAAGAATCAAAAATTAAACTACGCGTTAATTTATTTAATATTCTTGTTTTTTTGACGATATTTTTTAAAATCTGCTCTTGGATCCTCATTGTTTAATTCGTTCATTTTTTTGTAAGCACTTAACAGATTATTAGGAAAAGATCCTTTGTATTGTATTTTATAATAGGAGAAGCCATTGTATGGAATAGAATTTTCGCCTTTTACCAATTTTACGCGTCTTTCGTTTCCGTCCCTTTTAAAATAGCTCAAAAACACTCGGGACCTTTGTTTATTTAACTCTTGAAATTTTAATTCAACAAATGCAGCTCCTAAAAGATTTAGGCATTTACCCTGCAGTGTATAGATAAGAGAATCTTTAAGTTGGGCATTCAGGTATTTTACAAATGATGCATCTTTCGAAGAAATTCGTGATATTTTTATAGAGTCATCATTTGTTATTATTTTATTATTAGTGTTAATAAATTTTAGATAATAATTTTTCTTTGCTTCGTAAAATAAAATGTATTCCTTTTCCTTTTTTTCAAATTGCATAGGACTCACATTTAAGTTCACTTCGGGATTTTTATCTATAAAATCAGCCAATTCCTCCAGAAAATTTTCTTGATTTGAGGTCAGTGAATTTTTATTCATTTCCCACTTAAAAGACATTGATTTTTCAATTTCTGTTTCAATGTTTCTAACATTAATCCTGTACGGCGTTCCTGCTGGTTTAATAAAAATATTAGTAAGTACATCTGTAATTACGTCTCGCAAGTGAAAATTAGGATTATTTAAGTTACCACTTATAGGTACTTCATAATCGATAACATTGCCTTGTTCGCGCACAAAGAACATAATCAACTTCAATGGTAACCAACTTGTGTTTTTATTTTTCAGCCTGCTACTTATCCTCGGATCTATAACAGTTAATCTATTATCGCTATTAATAAATCCTTTTCTTACTTTCCAATTTCCAGCGACCTCTATTGTACCTCTGTCTAAAGGGAAAGAAGTATACTGAATTAGATAAGGATTAAACATTGCAACTGGCAATTTCTTAATGTCGTATTGTAAATCAAAGTCAGAACTATCTTTAGGATTAATGCTGATTGAAGAAGAAAAGCTCCCATAAGGCTTAATTCCAGTTGAAATATTAAAATTAACGCGACTTTTTGATTTTACTGTAGAATCTGCTGTAAATGACAATGGGTTAAGCTCAATTTCGAACAGTTCATTTAATGAATAATCTTTATATTTTATCTCACCATTGTATATTCCTACGCGGTCTACTCTGTAATTACTTTGGAGGAAATTTTTAAAAAGCATTTTAATGTAATTCGCAATTTCAATTACCAAGTTAAATTTTGCTTCTTTTGCGCTTGCATCCATAACGTTAGCGCCTTCTTTACCAAACATTGTTTGAATGTTATCAAGATAATCGTACTTCTCGTAAACGAATAACGGGCGGGTAAGCGAAATAGAATCAAACTTATAATTTTCTTTTGATGGACTCAATTCTTTTACCGCCAAAATGAGCTTGTCGAAAGCTAAAAAATCTTCTTTAATATTTTTTCCAAAATGAAAATCACTAAATTGAAGTCTTCCAGAATTAGTTACATTCTCTGCGAAATTAAAATTGCCCTTAGATTTCACATCGGCATCAAGTATTGCTCTAAAACTACCATAGTTTGAGATGTCTTTAATATATTGTCCAACAATATTCAAATTAAAATTTTGTACAAGTATTGCCAAACTATAATCGTTATTTTTAGAATTAATGGTAAAATCGCCGGATGCATTTCCACTTCCGATCCCAGATAAAAAAGAAAATTTAATAGGAACAGTATCTACGTCCCACCTGAAACCTGGACTTTCAATATTAACATTTTTAATAAAATATTTAATTGGAGTAACTATTTCATTATAATGTATTTCACCATTTTTTATTTTAATGTTGAGGATATTCAAATGCAATGGTTCTTTTTCGGTTTTAGAATCTTCTTTTGAAGTAAACTTTTGTATTAAATCGTTGTAATTAAATAACGTATCATTTTGTAAAATCAAGCCTTTTAAATCATCTAAAAAAAGACCATCAATTTCTATTGTTTTAGAAAGTAGTTTGTGCATGGAAATATTCGCTGTTAATCCACTTAAAGCTAAAAAAACACTATCACTTTTGTTTTCGTATATTTTAAAATCACTGAAATGAATATAACCAGTAAATGGATTTACGTATGCCCATTCCATAGTAATTTCTCTTCCAGTATATTCATTATCATACTTTTCTACAATATATTTAGTAAGAGGAGAAATGAAAACGATTACTACAATTGCAAAAATTACTATTGAAATTAAAGTAATTAGTACTATTTTTTTGAATTTGCTCATTAAATTTTAAAATTATGCAAATATCGGTTGAGAAGGGTTATAGAATTATAGAATTAATTTACATGATTTACATTTTAGAAGTGCAACATTAATTTGATTTTTCATCTACATTAAATTAAAGAAACACTAGAAAGTCACATAAAGTAGTAAACACAAAATTAGAAACGTACTATTTGTAAAATAAGTGAGTCTTTAAATTTTCAGGTTTATTTCAGATTGGCGGCTTTTAAAAGTATTCCTTTAAACACCAAATTGTCTTAAATGATGGTCTAAATGTTTCCAAACCAAACGGCCCCATTGCTCTTTATTGAGTGAAACGAAAAAAGGATGCCTCTCAAAAGGACTCAACAACTCAACGCATTTAAAGCGATAAAAATCTGCTGTAAGCCTTCTTTCTCTTCTAATTGAGTACCAGGATGATTAAAATTTGCACCGTCAAATCTAGGTTCATTGGATCTATCAAAAAAAGTAGAAACTATTACGCCCCATCTTTTCTTGCGTTTTTGCGACTTTATGAAATCGAGCGATTTGTTGATAGTAATTCTATAAATCCATGTGGACAATGTTGATTTATTTTGAAAAGATTCAAGGGATTGATGAATGGAAACAAATACATCTTGGGTTATTTCCTCGGCTTCCTCAATATTCTGAACATAATGCA
>Ga0105044_10004669_pt1 | contig 18797 bp, 20 predicted proteins | sample MAT01_FD_78092 | JGI IMG/M metagenome (GOLD analysis project Ga0105044, IMG submission 78092) | Freshwater microbial communities from Lake Fryxell liftoff mats and glacier meltwater in Antarctica - MAT-01 | ecosystem: Environmental > Aquatic > Freshwater > Ice > Liftoff microbial mat | place...
CGCTGGTTTTGACCACACCACCGAGCTTGATAGGGAAGAGGTCGATGGCCTTCAATCTGACATTTTAGACAGTGCCGGCCTGATGTATCGCAACTTTAACTGGAAGAACGCTTAAATGAATATCATCTCCAACTTTAAATACGCCCTGATTGGCCTCGGCCACATTCTTAAGAGCGAACATAACGCACGCATCCATTTAGCAGTAGCCGTTGTAGTTTCGATCGCCGCTCTCGCTCTTGATCTGCCGGCCACCGAGATGGTAGCTATTTTCTTTGCAATCGTAACCGTTTTTATTGCCGAGATATTCAACACGGTCACAGAGAAAGTTCTTGACCTTTTGCATCCCGGCGACAGTCCAAAAGTTGCCCTTATTAAAGATATGGCTGCCGGAGCCGTGCTGGTTACCGCTGTTGGTGCTGCAGTTATGGGCTTTGTGATCTTTAGTCCGTACGTATTGGACATCATATGGTCGATGTAATACTTATTCACGGACCGCAGGGCTCCGGTAAGGGGACGCAATGCGCAATTTTGGTTGAAAAATTGGGTGCCGTACACATATCTACTGGCGAGTTATTCCGAAAAGACGCTGAAGTCAAAAAGTCGATTGATGATGGCACCCTAGCAGACAGCAATGACTTTTATCGTTTGGTTAAAGCTGCCCTAGACGAAGTCGACTCAACCACTCCTATTATTCTTGACGGTGTGGGGCGCATGCCTGAAGAAACTGAATGGCTGGACGGTAAATTGACGGACATGGGTAGAGGTATGAGTGCCGTAATTGTCTTGCTGTTGCCAGAAGACCAGTCGATTATTCGACTAACAGGCCGCAGCACAGAGATTGATCGCGGCGATGACGATATTGCAGCCATTAAGAAGCGTCTTGCTTGGAGTAAGGATATTACGAGCCAATCTATTAATTACTGGCAGGCCAAAGGGTTAGTTCATGAGGTTGACGCCATCGGCACACGCCAAGAAGTCGCTGAGCGGATTCAGGAGGTGCTGGATGCGACCTAAAACTCAAGAAGAAATTGCTAATATGCGCATTGCTGGTGGAATGCTGGCTCAGGTTCTGCATGTTCTTAAAAATTCAATCCAGGCTGGCATGACAACTCAGGATCTTGATTATATCGCCCGTGATGAACTCAAAAAGCTAGGTGGTAACGCACCATTCTTGGGGTATCAGGGATTTCCGGCAACACTATGCGTTTCGGTTAACGAAGAAGTAGTACACGGTATCCCAGGCGACCGTATAATCCAGAACGGCGACATCGTTGGGCTTGATTATGGCGTAGAATATAACGGTATGATTACCGACAGCGCCATTACCGTCGGGGTTGGAAGTATAAGCCCCGAGAACCAGAAGCTCATTGAACTTACCAAAAAATCCATGATGGCTGGAATTAGAACCGTTAAGGCAGGTGCCCATATCGGTGACATCTCGGCGGCCGTAGAAGCCGTACTTAAGCCAGCTGGTTATGGGATCGTCGAAGATTTAGCGGGACACGGCGTTGGTGATAGCTTGCACGAGGAGCCCTGGATTCCAAACTTTGGTAAAGCTGGCAAAGGTCCTGTTCTTGAATCTGGTATGACAATCTGCATAGAGCCAATGGCAACACTCGGTAGCAAAAAGGTCCGCATCGCTAAAGATCGCTGGACGGTGTCTACCAAGGACTACAGCTATTCCGCACACTTTGAGCATACCGTGCTGGTTACCGAAAAAGGTCACGAGATACTAACTCAGCTCCAATAACTTGCCCCTATACCGCCACAGGCGCTATACTATGTCTAGTAACAGGGTGCTTTTATGGCAGATGGTCAAGAACAGTTATATATAGGATTAGACATCGGAACCAGTAAAGTAGCCTGTGTGGTTGGACTTATGGAGGATGACTCCGACAAGCCGAGCATCATTGGCGTTGGCGTCGCCCCTACGACTGGTTTGCGTCGTGGCGTGATTGTAGATATTGATGAGACCGTTAGCTCAATTACTGCTGCCGTTGATGAGGCCGAACGTGTAAGCGGGATTCCTATTCACCGGGCGACAATTAGTATTGATGGTGCATCTATCCGTAGTCTCAACTCAAGTGGCGTAATTGCCGTGAGTCATGCTGATCACGAGATCCAGGCTGGGGATGTGCATCGAGTAGAAGATGCCGCTACGGCCGTACAGTTGCCGGCTAATCATCAAATCGTTCAAGTCTTCCCGCGTAGTTATACGGTTGATGGTGAGCCCGTCGCTAAAGACCCAGCAGGCATGACGGGTGTGCGCCTCGAGGTAGAGAGCCATATTATTACCGCACACACCGGCGCGTTGAAGAATCTGCATCGCGTGCTCGATCAAGCCGGCGTCGACATTGAAGGCCAGGTACTGGTACCGATAGCCGCCGCCGAAACCGTTTTGAGTAAACAGCAAAAAGAATTGGGCGTCGCGATTGTCGATATTGGTGCTGGCACAACTGGCGTTGCGGTTTACCAAGAGGGAAGTGTGATACACAGCGGTATCTTGCCGATCGGGTCTGGCCACATTACCAACGATCTGGCGATTGGACTGCGCACCAACGTTGATACCGCCGAAGCCATTAAGGTTAAATATGCCGAGGTAACCCAAGACTTGGCAGGTAAATCAGACATTATAAAGATTGTCGAACTTGGTAATGACCAAAATGTAGAAAAGCGTCATTTAGATATGATTGTAACCTCACGTGTTGCCGAGATCCTTGACATGGTCGCAACCGAGATGCGCAAAGCAGGCAAAGATGTAATGCTGCCAGCTGGCGTTGTAATTACTGGCGGCGGAGCAAATCTTACAGGAATCGTAGACTATGCTAAACAGAGCCTTAAACTCCCTGTATCAATTGGTAAGCCCAAAGATTTTAATGGCTTGGTTGATCGTATTGACGATCCAGCCTTTGCGGCACCCATCGGTTTGATGCTTTCTAACATGCATTACGGTGGTGCTGTTCGCCACAATAAGCGCAAAAGTGGAGCCAGCGCTGGCGGCTCATTTGGTAAAATCAAGGATACGCTTAAGCGGTTCTTGCCCTAATCATTTAGATATAAAGAAACGGCTCAGGATTTCTCCTAAACCGTGGGGGAAGGCGATCGTCGTTGCCACCCTCCCTGGGCTTGTGGCTATTTGGGGCCGTCAGTCAGCTCGACGATCTGTTTGTCGGTCAAGGTGATCCTGGAGTTGCCGATGACGACAATGACCTCGAGTTGGTTTGAGCTGCCTTGCCATTTCCCGTAATACTTTCTCTCTGCACGACTGATGGCTTCAGCCAGCGACATCGTGGACGTTGTCCGATACAAAGTCATTGGACAAGATGGGCGGGTCTTGACCCCCCAGTAGCAGGTTATCTCGTAGCGGACGGCATCATCGCCGAGATCTTTGTAGAGTTGGTAGTCCTTGGCAATGCCTCGGGCTGCTTCCAGTGATCTAATAGCAACTTCCATGTGCGCTTCACGGGCTGCTACAAACACGTCATTAAGGGTAGACATTGCTATTCCTTTGGCTGAATTGGAGCGAGCGCGGAGTCGCGCGATGAATAGATTATTCTATAATCTAACACCAAATACAAGCGTAAGCATCGTATTTACTTTAGTTACATGGACACGCAACTGCTCTGTATGTGAGGTTTGGTTATCTAAATAGATATCCATGCAGATATCCCAGTTGCATAAGTAGCCGGGCTTCATATAGCTAAATCAGTGTACAGGTGCAGTTCTTAAAAGAAAATTTAACAACTATTTAGGCTCTGAAATTGACGTAAAACGGTCCGAATAAGTAGAATTTACCCCTCTATATAGCTACAAAACGTCATCGAATAAATAACTTGTACAGGTTAAAATCGCAAAAGTCGGCCGAATAAACTATTTGCATCATCTGAATACATTTCATATACTATAGTTGTGGTAAGGAATTAATTATGGCAGAAATACTACCGGAAGTTGAAACGTTCGCCCGCATTAAAGTTGTGGGTATTGGTGGTGGTGGCGGAGCCGCCGTTGAGCGGATGATCGCCTCCAGTGTACGAGGCATCGAATTTATTGCGATTAATACTGACGCGCAAGCACTGCACTACTCGCATGCTACGCGTAAGGTTCATATTGGCCAGCAGACAACTCGTGGTCTTGGCTCTGGTGCCGACCCAGAAGTTGGCCGCCGTGCCGCCGAAGAAAGTGAAAAAGAAATTGCCGAGGTGCTTAAGGGCGCCGACATGGTATTTATAACTTTGGGCGCTGGTGGTGGAACTGGTACGGGAGCTGCTCCATTAGTAGCACAAATTGCTAGGGACAGTGGGGCACTGGTTGTAGCCATGGCTACCAAGCCGTTCGGCTTTGAGGGCGATCGCCGTAGCCGTGTAGCAGACGCTGGTATTGCCGACATCAAAGATAATGTTGATACTCTAATTACGATACCTAATGATCGTCTACTCCAAACGATTGATCGCAAGACTTCACTGCTAGACGCCTTTGGCGTGGTTGATGATGTACTGCGACAGGGTGTGCAGGGTATCTCGGACCTTATTACCGTCCATGGTTTGATAAACCTAGACTTTGCAGACGTAAAGGCAATTATGAGTAACGCCGGCTCGGCTCTAATGGGAATCGGTCGTGCTAGTGGCGAAAATCGCGCCATAGAGGCTGCTCGTCAGGCAATTGACTCACCATTGCTGGAGCTCAACATTGAAGGAGCCAAGGGAGTACTATTTAATATAACTGGTGGCCGCAACATGAGTATGCATGAGATTGATGAAGCCGCCAAGACCATTACCAGCGCCGTTGATGAAGATGCTAATATTATCTTTGGTGCCGTGTTGGACGAGACGCTTGATGACGACATCATGATTACTGTTGTAGCAACGGGTTTTGATAGCAACGGCAGCGGACAACATGAATCCTTTAACTTTAATGCGCCAACTCAAGAACCAGCTGACGAGTATGTTGATGCCCTGTATGGCGCGCCAAGCTACTCCGAGCGAAAGCCGTTTATAGATGAAGCCCCGCGCCGTTTTGAGCCAACCTTTGAAGAAGATGTACCGAGTATTGAGCCTGAACAGACAGACGAGTTGCCGAAAGAAGAACCAGTGCGCCGTAAGCCAGAGGCCGGCAAGCCCTTTGTGCATAAACCCTCCAAGACAACCCTACCCGATGACGATGATGACGATCTTGATATCCCAACGTTCATGCGACATAAAATCGATTGATAGGAGCCAATGAAAACTTATTTGTTCGTAGCTGAAGATGGTGAGACAGCACAGACCTTTAATCGCGAGGCGGTTGAACGTGGGCTCGTGGTGCAGCAACATACTGGAGATGAGTCGGAGAGTATACGTTTGCGCCAATTGTATGACGTAACGACTCGACCCGCGGTGCTGGTAACGCTGGAAGATGGCAGTTATGTGCAAATGTGGCAGGGGAGATTACCAACTATCGCCGAGCTCAATCATGCTGTACAGGGACATTAATGGATAGTAGTGTAGCTCTTAATTTTGTTGATCTGTTTGTATTTTTTGCTAATGGTCTTGTGGTGATTAATATCATCGCCAGCTGGGTGCCAAGCCTTAGAAAGCTGCCAGGCGCAGAAACAGCACTAGGTATGGCCGATGTTATATTGCTGCCCGTCCGTAGGTTGATCCCACCCAAAGGGGCACTTGATTGGTCTCCATTGGTGACGATTATTGGGCTGCAGCTTTTACAGGGTTTATTACGCAGCTTGCTTAAGTAGAGCATAAATACTACACTTATTAGTAATAAAGCGTTTGAGTGGCTATCAACCACGAAGCAGCGAGAAGAACGGCTCAATGCTTAGTAGAACTCGACGGGCGGCCCGTAACAGCCATAATTAAGAGCCATTGAGATTAATTCTCTTGGAAGCTGGATGGTACCATCTCTGCGCAAGCAAGGATTCCAGCGGACGAGGGTTTTTTTGTCTATATTAAGGAGAGAATAAGATGGCTGAAAAGAGTGAGCTCGCCAAAATCGAAGAACAGATGCTGCAGATCTGGAAAGACGAAGGTACTTTTGAGCAGAGCATGAAACAACGCGAAGACGCTGAGACGTTTAGTTTTTATGACGGGCCGCCGTTTGCCAATGGCTTGCCTCACTTTGGGCATTCGTTAGTTACGAGCATTAAAGATTCGGTGCTGCGCTACAAAACGATGCGCGGCTACAATGTTCCCCGTCGTAACGGCTGGGATTGTCATGGCTTGCCGGTTGAGTACGCCATAGAAAAACAGTTTGGTGTGAGCGGCAAGAAACAAATTATGGAATTAGGACTGGAGAAGTTTAACGCTGTTTGCCGCGACTCAATCTTTAGCTTCAAAGGTCAGTGGGAGGAGCAGCTTCAGCGCCTTGGTCGATGGAGTGAATATAACAACTACTATGCCACTGTTGATACCAATTATACAGAGAGTGTTTGGTGGGCGCTGAGTGAGATCAATAAGAAGGATCTGTTGTATCGCGGATTCAAAAGTACACCGTACTGCCCGCGTTGTGAAACACCTTTAAGTAACTTTGAAGTTAATGAAGGGTATAAAGATAACGTTCCTGATCCAAGTCTATACGTGAAGTTTAAGCTGGTGGATGAAGCCGCTTCGCTGCTGGTCTGGACTACAACTCCATGGAGTTTACCGGGCAACGCTGCAATCGCTGTGAATCCCAAAGAAGAATACGTTTATGTAGAGACCGAAGCTGAAACCCTTGTGTTGGCCAAAAAGTGCATGAGCGCGTTGTCCGAAGATACCTTTAAGGTTATTAAAGAGGTAAGTGGCAAGGAATTGGTTGGCAAGAGCTACCAGCCGCTGTTTGAAGTTGAAGGCTTAGATGAACGCGAAGGATCAGATAAGTTGTATCAAGTCTGGCCAGCCGACTTTGTAAGTATCGAAGACGGTTCGGGCGTGCTGCATGTTGCTCCGGCCTTTGGCGAGGACGACCTCAGGCTTGGGCAGGAAGTTGGCTTGCCAGTGTTAACCTCCATTGATGCTGGTGGGCATGTTAAATCCGGCTTTGGGTTGGATGAGATTTCTGGTAAATTTTTTAAAGGAGCCGACAAGCTGATTATTGAACGGCTTACCAAAGATGATCACGTTTTCTCGACCGAAACCTTTACACACACTTATCCATTCTGTTGGCGCTGCGAGACACCACTTATGTACTACGCAATCAACAGCTGGTTCATTAAGGTGTCTTCTATCCGCGAAGATTTAAAAGAAACCGCTAAGGACATTAACTGGATCCCAAGCCATACCCGCGACGGTCGCTTTGGCAAGTGGGTGGCCGGTGCTCGTGATTGGTCAGTTAGCCGCAACCGTTATTGGGGCGCACCAATGCCGGTATGGCAGAATGTTGATGACGCCGATGATTACATAGTAGTTGGATCGATTGCCGAGCTTAAAGTGCTAGCTGGCGATAATACTAAGGTTGATGATCTGCACCGTCCGTTTATTGATGATATTGAGTTTAATAAAGATGGCAAACATTATAAGCGTATTGAGGAGGTGTTGGATTGTTGGTTTGAGAGCGGCGCGATGAGTATTGCCCAACAACACTATCCGTTTGAGAATAAAGAAGCTTTTGAGCAAAGCTTTCCAGCCGACTTCGTTACTGAAGGCCTGGATCAAACCCGTTTGTGGTTCTATGTGCAACACGTGGTCAATACCATCTTGTTTGGTAAGCCAGCCTACAAAAATGTTATCGTCAACGGTATGATTATGGCCGCCGACGGTCAAAAGCTGTCTAAACGCCTTAATAACTACCCTCCGGTCGAAGAAGTCTTTGCGAATGAAGGCGCCGACACCCTGCGCCTGTACCTTTTAAGCCAACATACTGTCGTAGAGACGGGCGAGTACATGCGCTTTAATCGTGACGCTATGAAGGACATTAATCGAAACGTACTGGGCACATTCATGAATTCGGTGCGCTTCTTCACTATGTATACCGAGATAGATAATTGGACTCCCGTCAAGCCAGGCGAGCGTCCAAAAAGTAGCAATGTGCTCGACGTCTGGATGTTAGCACGATTGGACCAGACGGTCATCGAAGTTACGAAGCAGGCTGATGATTACAAACTGGCTCACTCAGTGCATCCGATTTTTGAGTTGATCGAAGACATGAGTAATTGGTATATCCGCCGCAGTCGCCGCCGATTCTGGAAGAGTGAGGATGATGGTGATAAGCAACAAGCTTACGAAGTTTTGTGGTTTACCCTCATGTCGATTTGTCAGCTCCTAGCCCCATTTGCACCGTTCATCTCTGATCACGTATGGCGTGAGTTAACCACGGATACTGACCTTGCTAAATCGGTCCACCTCAGCGACTGGCCGGAAGCCGAGGCAATTGATGCTGACGTTTTAGTTACTATGTCTGCTGCCCGCGAGGTCATTACCGAAGCTCTTGCACAACGAGCCGCCGCCAAGATCAAAGTCCGTCAACCACTGGCTGAACTAACAATTCCTGAACTTCCCAAAGACTTCCAAGAGATTGTAGCCGACGAAGTAAACGTAAAAAATATTCTTAACGGTGACGAGATTAAGCTTAATATTGAGCTTACTCCAGAACTGAAACGCGAGGGCCTGATGCGCGACATCGTCCGCGCCGTGCAAAGTGCTCGCAAACAAGCCGATCTTAATGTGGAAGATCGCATAGAGTTATATTTGGGTAGTGACAACAAAGACATCAAAAAGTCGGTCGATGAATATGCCGAAGTAATTACGGGCGAGACGTTGGCGACCACGCTGGGCCATGTTACAAATGGCCATGAAGCCGTTGTTAAAATCGATGGCGCTGAGTTGATCATTCGACTCAAGAAAGCATAAGGTATATACTGAGGCTATGAGCGAACAATTGCAACCAGACCACATGCCATTAAGTCTTGAAGCGCAAGAGGCAGTCGAGTTAGACTATGCTCGGACTAGCCGCTTACATAATGATATTCAAAGCTTTCTGTATCCCGAGAGCGGAGTTACTCCTGGTGGCGAAGAATTAATACATGCCCTGCAAGATTTCGCACAGCGAGTCGGTGTACCGGTTGAAGATGAAGTACATCCCCTTGACCAAATAGTTGTACTATCAAGGATTGTCAAGCTAGAATTGCAGCGACTTGAAAAGCAACGGTAGCTAGAACGAGATCTTTTTGTGCCGTACGGCGATGCTTTGAATTAAGCCAATAGATGCTAAAGCTATGATGAGGCTGGTACCGCCGTAACTTATCAGCGGCAGCGGAATACCGGTAACCGGCATAATGCCCATATTCATGCCAACATTTACCATGATATGGAATAAGAACATGGTGGCGATCCCCACCCCAATAAACATGCCAAAGCGATCGCGAGACTGGTAGGCGATAGTAATCATGCGGGCTACCATCAGCGTAAAAAGTGCCAGTACCAGAAAAGCCCCTACAAATCCTAGCTTTTCTGCTAATACTGCAAAAATGAAGTCCGTATGCTGGCTAGGCAGAAAGTTCAGCTGGCTTTGCGACCCAGACGCCAAGCCTCGACCGTACATTTGACCACTACCAACGGCGATGGAGGCCTGTACGACGTTAAAGCCTCGGCCTAGTGGATCTGCCTCCGGATTAATAAAGACCGTTAATCGGTCCCGTTGATAGGGCTGTAGAAAATGCAGGCCCACCGGAACCAGTAGAATTCCAGCGACAACAAGCGCCAAAACATACCCCTTGGGTATCGGGCTCACAAGAATCATCATAAACCAGATAACTAGTAGTACTAGGGCAGTTCCCAGATCTGGCTGCACCAAAACAAGCGCCATAGGCAGCGCGGTTAATAAAATGCTCTGTAGTAGGTATTTTGGTTGCTCCAGGCGGTCGTAGTTTTGGCTAAGGAGTTTTGCGAGCACCAATATCAAAACTACTTTAACCATCTCTGATGGCTGAAACTGTATAAAGCCCAGGTCCAACCATCGAGTAGCTCCTAGTGCTGATTGGCCGGCAACATCTACCATAATTAGCAGTACAATGCTGGCTGCGTAGGCCAGACCGGTGAGGCGCAACCACAGTCGATAATCGATGGCAGTTACGGCGATCAGGATGGCTAGCCCGGTAATGGCAAAAAACAGCTGATTGCGAGCATCTACATCTGTCGTGACGCCCACAGCCTTAACCGTGGTGGCATAAAGAACCATAACGCCAGTTACCGTTAAAAGGAGCGTGGCTACGAGCAGAGGCTTATCTATAGTCTGGAAGATTCGTTTAAGCATAGATATAGTTTACCACCTCGGGCCTCTTTACAGATTGGTAGCAGATATGCTACAATTTTCTGGTTATTAATACATTTAAAGCGAAAACCCTATGCAAGCAGTAATTACCACCGGCGGAAAACAATACATCGTTACAAAAGACCAAACACTCAACGTTGAGTTGGTTGGTGATGTTAAAGCACTCGAATTTGACGCACTTATGACCATCGACGGCGACAATATCCAAGTTGGCACACCTTTGGTGGCTGGCGTAAAGGTTAAGGCCGAGGTTGTAGAAGAAGTTAAGGGTGAGAAGATTAAGATTCTTAAATACAAGGCCAAGAAGCGCGAACATACCCTTACTGGTCACCGCCAACACTACAGCAAGATCAAGATCATCTCGATCGCTTAATCTGCCTCCTGTGTAAAAAAGGACTCCTAGGAGTCCTTTTTTAGTCTCAAGATATGGACCGATAAGTAGATAATCCAGAACTGTGCAGCTAGGGCACAAATTATCTCGTAAAAGATAATAGTTTGGGTGCTCACAGCATTATTGGTGTTATAGGTAATAATGCCAAAGGCCAGGCCAATAGCCCCGGATATAAATGAGACACGCCGCAAGCCCGGGTCGGTATTACGCACGCCAACGTGTAGCATGCCGAGCACATAGGTAAGAGCAAAGAGGGCCGTTACTCGCTCATGCTGAATGAGGTTCTGGATATCCTCGGGACGAAAAGGGATTATCGCCATGGCTACAAAGAAGGCCATGCTGAGACTAAACAAGATAAGTGAAATCTTAACAAATTTACGAGCCCAAAATGCCACAAAAGACCAAACCAATAGTGCCGACACGGCAAAACCGACGGTAAATAATTGCTGGGTTTGAGGCCTCGTGGCAAAGTAGCTGATGGGGCGTAGTTCCTGGGCGTAGTTAAAGTCTAGAACTAGAAAGCCCAGTAGGGTAAGCCATTCTAAGACTACTGCAACAATAGCTGCGTAGGCTACCAAGGGAGTGCGTGATGTTTTGTCCGCCATTCCTTAATAATAACAAATTTGTGGTAAAATTGAAGGAGAAATGAGGGTACTGTGTCGCAGGTAATTGCAATAACAAATCAAAAAGGCGGGGTTGGCAAAACGACTACCACAATAAATCTAGGAACGTATTTGGCCAAAGTGGGCATGCGGACTCTGATTGTTGATTTGGATCCACAGGCTAACACAACGAGCGGCCTGGGTATTACTAATGTTAATGCGCCAAGCATCTACGAGGCCCTGGTGGATGGAGCCTCAGCCGCCGAAGCAATTATGATGACCCCTTACGATGGCCTCGAGGTTTTGCCGGCCACCAACGTCCTAGCCGCTGCCGAAGTTGAGCTGGTGAGCGTTGACCAGCGTGAGTTTAGGCTGCGATCTGCCCTAAAGAATTTGGAGTACGATTTTGTGTTGATTGACTGCCCGCCATCACTGGGCCTGCTGACACTCAATGGTTTGGTCGCTTCCAACTGGGTATTGATTCCAGTTCAGGCCGAGTACTATGCCTTAGAAGGCCTCGGGCAGCTCCTGCAGACCGTTCAGCGGGTTAAGAAGGCCCTTAATCCAAAACTAACCTTATTGGGCGTGCTCATGACTATGCATAATGGCCGTACTAGCCTGAGCAGCCAGGTGCACGACGAGATCAAAAAGCACTTTCCCGATAAAGTCTTCGATGCTATTATTCCCCGTAACGTCCGACTGGCCGAGGCTCCAAGTCATGGCAAACCAATTAGTCACTACGACAAATGGAGTAAAGGGGCCAAGGCGTATAAGGAACTTGCCAAGGAGGTAATACAGCGTGTCAAGTAATAACAGGGGGCTAGGTCGCGGTTTTGATGCCCTTATACCAACCCAAATAGATGTCGAATTTGACCCAACTGCCGATGTGGTAAAGACCCCCGATGGTACCGATAAGCGCGTAGCTGCCGATGAGGTGCTACAGCTCGAGGTCAGTATCATTAGTCCTAACCCGCACCAACCACGCATTACCTTTGATCCTGGCACCCTCGATGAATTAGCTGCCAGCATTCGTGAGCATGGCGTTATGCAGCCAGTGGTTGTTATCGAGAACAAGGACGAGTATCAGCTGGTGGCCGGTGAACGACGCTTGCGAGCTAGCAAGCTAGCTGGCAAAAAGACTATTCCGGCCATCGTGCGCTCGTATAATAAACAGCAACAAGTTGAACTAGCTTTGATCGAGAACATTCAGCGCGAAGACCTTAACCCGCTGGAGACTGCTACCTCGTATCGTAAGCTGGTAGAAGAATTTAATATGAGCAATGACGACATTGCTAGGCGCGTCGGAAAAGACACCTCGACCGTTTCCAACACCATGCGCCTACTTAATCTGCCGCTGGATGCAAAACGCGCTGTGGCCGAAGGAGTTATTAGCGAAGGTCACGGCCGTGTTATATTATCGCTCAAGGAGAACCATAAGCAACTTGAATTGCTGGATATGATCATTAAGAACGGCTGGACGGTGCGCCAAACAGAAGCTTTTGCCCGCGACTTTAAGCGCAAAACTTCGACGGCTGATAATGTTGTAGCCAAGCAAGATAAACGCAATGAGGTAACCGAAGCTATCTCGGCGCGCCTTAAAACACCCGTTAGCATCCAGCGAACAGCCAAGGGAGGCAAGCTGCTCATCCAGTTTACAAACGACAAAGAGTTAGAGCGGCTGAAAAAAACCATAATTGGTGAATAGAATAGGACATATCTGCCTTGCTGCTTATGCTCCTGGCGCGGTATACTTAAGGTTATATGAACGATAACGAGACTCCTAATGTGCCGCCAGAGCAACCGCTCGCTCCGCCGCAACCCCAGCCAGTAGCACCGCCTGTCGCACCTCCTCCCGGCATGCGCATTACTGACATTACCCGAGTTGCGCCTCGTCCCGTAGGGTCGGTGCCGGTAGTAACGCCAGCTCCTGTAGTAGTTCCAGACACACAGCCGCTACCTGATTATGTAGCTCAGCTTCAAGAAGAAGCCGAAGCGAGCGCCAGCTTAGCCGACACCATAAAGACGATTTTTTGGGGTTCTGTAAACTGGGTGGCTGCCCCATTGTTGATTGTTTTTATTCTGCATAATTTTGTCTTTCAAGCCTACCATGTTGATGGCAGCAGTATGGCGCCCACACTCCATACTGCCGACTACATGATTGTTTCTAAGGTAGATAACACGATTGCTATGCTGACGGGTAAAGCCTATGTTCCTCGTCGTCATCAGGTAGTGGTCTTCGCTTATCCTAAAGATCCTAGCCTCATTTTTATCAAACGCGTAACTGCTATACCGGGTGAACGTGTTGTGGTTAAAGATGGTACCATTACAATCTATAACGCCGAGAACCCCAACGGGTTTAGCCCTGACGATGATAGTTTTGTGCGAGCAGCTACCTTTACCGAGGGAGATGTGGACGAGGTAGTTCCCGAGGGCTCGGTGTTTGTAGTCGGCGACAATCGTTTGCCCAGCGGGTCATTTGACTCGCGTGAATGGGGGATGTTACCCAGTAATGATATTATTGGCAATGCCGTAATCCGCCTGCTGCCGCTCGATGGATTTCGTCTCTTTAACCGCATACCGGGGGTAGTAAATGGACTCTATTAAGAAGCCCCACAAGCGATCATCTATGGGGGTGCCTATGAAGGCTCGCCGCGAGATCAAGACCTTAAACAACACGCTAGAGATTGAGGATATTATCATCCAAGACAAACAACTAGATAGCACCCCCGTGGTTGTGATTGATGAGCTCCAGTCTCTCGGCAATATAAAGAAACAATCTCGTAAGCAGCATCGCCAAGAAAAACGGACGGCACGTAAGGTTAAGCGCCTTCAGCGCAAAGGGGTAGGTCGCTATCTTAGCTGGCGTCGAGTACTGGTGGCCTTGGTAGTTGCTACCGTTATTGCCGGCGGCATCTTTGCTTATAAAGTATATGCTGCCACCAGGCAGGTATTTTCTGGTTCGGCTCAGCTGGCGCCAGCACTTGATGATCTGGGCAAGCTCAAAGGAGAGGGTGATGGCCGTGTAAACATTGTGCTTCTTGGAATTGGAGGCGGGGACCATTCTGGTGGCAACCTGAGTGATACTATTATGATTGCCAGCCTGGATGTAAAGACCAAGGATGTAGCCATTGTGAGTGCCCCGCGTGACCTCTACGTAAAAATCTCAGGCTATGGCTACGACAAGGTTAATAGCGCCCATGCCTATGGCGAAAAATACAACTATAAGGGTGGCGGTGGTGCATTGGCTAAAAAAACGCTAGAGGATAACCTGGGTGTTCCTATTCATTATTATGCTCGCATAGACTTTGAGGGGTTTAAAAAGGCTATAGATGTGGTAGGTGGAATCGATATTACCAATAAGACCACCCTCTACGACTCGGAGTACCCTTGCGATAACAACCAGTACAAATCTTGTGGCTACACACTAAAGCCAGGTCAGTACCGCATGAACGGATTGCAGGCTCTTAAGTACGCACGCTGTCGTAAGGGGACCTGTGGGGACGACTATGGCCGTGCCGCCCGTCAACAAGAAGTTCTTGTTGCTTTACGCAAGAAGGCTACTAGCGTAGGGACCTTGAGTAACCCAAGTAAAATTGCCTCGTTGATCGACGTCGTAGGCGGCAATTTTAAGACCGATCTGAGTTTTAACGAAATTAAGAAGTTGGTAAGTATTGGTAAGGATATTGATACCAACAAGATCACTAGCAAGGTGCTTACCAATAGCCCTAACGATGACACTACTCCATTAGTGCAGAACGGCATTATTGGCGGTGCTTCGGTAGTGATTCCGGCTGCTGGTGTTGGCAACTTTACGGCGATCAAAGCCTTTATGCGCTCCTTGTTTGTTGACAATTACATTAAGAGCGAGAACGCCAAGGTCGAGATACAAAATGGTACAACTCGCGCCGGATTAGCAGCAACTACCGCAGCCTTGCTTAAGGGGTATGCGTACAATGTGATTGGTATCACTACTGCCGACAAAAAAACCTACAGCAAGTCAGTCATCTATGACTACACCAAGGGTAAAAAGCCCTCAACCATTACATACCTAGAGAACCGCTTTAAAACCAAGGCCATTACGGCTACTGCACCGGCAGCTGGAACGGCTGCCAGTGGTACGATAAGCGTTGTTCCAGAGATACGCATCATCATTGGTGTAGATTACGTGGCGGAGGACTAAACGTGATCAAGAAGCTCTTTGCAACCGGTGGACTACTATCTGCACTGCTGATTGCAGGAGTTTTGGTCGGCCTGGCGATCCCACGTCACCAGATCTTGGCTCTGCTGCTGGTAGCAGCTATCGAGTTCTACGTGTGGTGGCGACGTCACGACAGCACCCTGCAACTTGCTGCAGAGACCTACGCCAGCTGGCTAACCAGTATAGTTGCAGTAGTGTTGGTGGCTATTAGCCCCCAACTTATATCTCAGACAGTGCTGATTGGGTTGTTTGTGGTAATTCGTCTGGCAATCCACCTGGGCACCTTTGCCAGGAACCCCGGGGCTCTGGCACTCCTTATGCAGTTCTTGTCGCTTGCTGCCATCTTTAGCGCGGCACAGGTGTGGCGCTGGTCGGCAGCTATTGTAATGGTACTCGCCTGGGGCTCGTCGTGGTTGGTTGCCCGAGGTTTCTTGGCATCAACCGGCGACAAGCAAGTTAGCCTGCTCGCTGGTGTATGGGCCTTGGTTGTGGCCGAACTGGCCTGGATTATGTCGTGGTGGATGATTGCCTACTTGAGCCCCGGTGCCTTCTTGATTATTCCGCAGGCCGCCTTACTCATTACTGGCGTGGCCTATGTGCTGGGCGGTATTTATCGACTGCATCGAACCAGCCAGTTAAGCCGTAGTCGTCTCATTGAGCACTTAGTAGTGGCCGGAGTGTTACTAGCTGTAATTTTGGCCGGTACACGCTGGAATGGCACAAGTTAAGAACAAAAGGAGTAGGATGTATGGCAGTATTTAAAAAGACAAGCGCAGTAATCGCCGGAGCAGTAGTTATTAGCATAGTAAGCGGCATTATTGGCGGGTATGTGGCCAATCGTTGGTTTGACGAGACAACCCAAAGTACTGTTACAACAGGTGGCACTGTTACTAAGGACAGCCTGGCTCTTGCCGAAGTTATTAAACAGGTCTCACCCAGCGTAGTTAGCATTACAACTAGCACACAATCGGCCGGCTCTGGCATTGTGCTGAGCTCCGATGGACTGATCATGACCAACAAGCATGTGGTCGATTCCGAGCGAGTAAGCTACTCGGTGGTCATGAGCGACGGAACCGTATACAAGGATGCCAAGGTTTTAGCCCGCGACCCATATAACGACGTTGCTTTTGTAAAAGTAAACGCTAATAACCTTAAACCTGCCAAGCTGAGCGACAGCAGTAACTATGTTGTTGGGCAGCGGGTGGTGGCGATTGGCAATGCGCTGGGGCAGTTCCAGAATACTGCTACAGAGGGAATCGTGAGCGGTTTTGGTCGTAGCATAACAGCTGACGATGGCAGCGGTAGCACCGAGACGCTTACTAACTTAATCCAGACTGATGCAGCGATCAATCCAGGCAATTCTGGCGGCCCGTTGGTCACCACTGCTGGTGAGGTGATTGGCATGAACACCGCTACAGCTGGAAATGCCCAAAACATCGGCTTTTCTATACCAATCAGCGAGATCAAAAACCAGATTAAAAGCGTGCAAGAAACCGGCAAGATCATCCGCCCGTATCTTGGCGTGCGCTATGTCCCACTTACACCCGAGCTAGCTAGACGTAATGATTTGAGCGTAGACTACGGTGCTTATTTAACGAGTGTCTTGGCCGATAGCCCTGCCGAAAACGCTGGGTTGCAAAAAGATGATATCATTACCAAGATTAATAACGATGCCATGACGGCTTCTAATTCACTACAAAGCCTACTTGCTAAGTATCAGGTTGGTGATGAGATTACCCTTACCTATGTTCGAGACGGCAAGACCCAGACTACTAAGGTCAAGCTCGTCCAAGCGCCTGCCTCTTAAAGGCGAGGATGAAGTAATCTTCTTCGATGGGCTGTAGACCAATGTTAGCGGCTTCGGCTTTGAGGTCTTCTTGCTGCCAGGGGTCACATTCGGTAAATAAGTAACCACCGGGACTAAGGTGCTCCTGGAGGTCCTTTAAAAATCGGCGATAAGTGTCGAGCCCATCGCCACCGCCGAACAAGGCGACTGCTGGCTCTTTTTGAACCTCGGGCATTAGATCAGCATCATCTTGCAAGTAGGGGAGGTTAGTGGCAACTGCATCGAATTTCACGACGATTTCACCGAAGAGATCAGATTTCACAAGCTTGATCTCTAACTTAGTGTTTTCAATGTTTTTGCGTGCGACAGCCATAGCCTCGTCGGTAACTTCGGTAGCCCACACCTCTAAATCTGGCCGATGGGTCTTGATTGCAATGGCGATTGCGCCTGATCCAGTACCAATGTCGATGAGCTTACCATCTTGTGGGACGTGCTTAATGGCAAGCTCAACCATTTTTTCTGTCTCAACGCGGGGCGTAAGCACATTGTTGTTAATGTATAAATCAATACCATAAAATTCACGGGTATTAGTGAGGTGGACTAAGGGAATACGCTTTGCCCGCTTAATTATAAACTTAGAGAATTGTTGCTTTTGCTCAGCAGTCAATTCGTCTTCTAGGTGAGCGAGTATGCTGGTGCGATCTCGACTAGTGACGTGTTCAAGCAGCAAGAGGACGTCTAAACGACCACCATCGATGCCGGCACCTTTAAGAGCTAGTTCACCAGATTTTTGGGCGTCGCCAAAGGTCATGCGCCGGCAGCCTGCATACGCTCAGCCAGGTCGGCGGCTTGGAGGGCTTCGATCATGCTACCGATGCTTCCAGTCATGTAGCCAGGGAGACCGTGCTCGCTGCGGCCAATACGGTGATCGGTAACACGGTCTTGCGGGAAGTTGTAGGTACGAATTTTTTCGCTACGGTCGCCAGTGCCGACTTGACTGCGGCGAGCATCATCCATCTCGGCATGTTCTTTAGCCATTTTATCTGCTAACAGGCGGCTGCGCAGTACGCCCATGGCCTTGAGTTTGTTTTTGAGCTGACTTTTTTCGTCCTGGCAGGTAACAACCGTTCCAGTGGGGATGTGGGTAATACGTACAGCTGAATCGGTAGTGTTAACACTTTGGCCGCCATTGCCGCCGGAGCGATAAACGTCGATGCGTAAATCGGCTGGGTTGATCTCTAGGTCGGTCTCTTCGGCCTCAGGGAGTACAGCTACGGTAATGGTGCTGGTGTGGATACGACCACCCGATTCTGTGGCCGGGATGCGTTGGACTCGATGTACGCCACTTTCGTACTTAAGCTCACCGTAGGCGCCTTCGCCCTTAACGCCAAAAACGATTTCTTTATAACCACCCACGTCGCTGGGGCTTTCGCTAATCAACTCAACTTTCCAGTTCTTGGTCTCTGCATAACGGGTGTAGGCCCGGAACAACTCACCACCAAACAAACTGGCTTCGTCGCCGCCGGCTCCGGCGCGGATTTCTACAATAACATTTTTGCTGTCGGCTGGGTCGCGTGGCACCAG
>Ga0105044_10004670_pt1 | contig 18788 bp, 21 predicted proteins | sample MAT01_FD_78092 | JGI IMG/M metagenome (GOLD analysis project Ga0105044, IMG submission 78092) | Freshwater microbial communities from Lake Fryxell liftoff mats and glacier meltwater in Antarctica - MAT-01 | ecosystem: Environmental > Aquatic > Freshwater > Ice > Liftoff microbial mat | place...
AACCTGCAAGGAGCCGGGGCGTCCCGCCCCGTTCTCCTGACCATTCGGGGCGAGACGCCCCGACTCCTTGGGAACCCGCCTCCCGTTCCGGCAGAGGGACTGTGAAAATCGTATGATACGATTTTCACAGTCGGATTGCCTGAAAGCGCGATGAGCGCCGAAGGTGCTCCATCCGTCAGCCCAGGGTTGCGAGGCACGAGCTACCCTGAGTTTTAGATTCAGACACGGCCCAACCCTGAAGGGGTTGAATCCACCCGAGCCGTCGCGCCGGATGCAACCCTTTCAGGGTTGTCTCTTCTTTGGCCGGGACACCCAGGGTAGCGCGCGGCGCGCAACCCTGGGCTGAAGGATGGAACGCCGTTGGCGTTTTCGCGGATCCTTGTGCAGTCGGACTGTATAAATCGTCTGACTCACGCCAAGGCGAGCCGCACGCCTTCGTCGATGACGGCGACTTGCGCGCGGACGCGCTGTTCGAGCGCGAATTCGGACGGCGTTTCGATGGTCAGCGCGCGCTCCGCGTGGTGCAGGTGCAGCCAAATCGCCTCCGGGTGGCCCATGCGGCCCATGCGTTTCATGTCGAGGCGGCTGCGGCGGAAGACGCCCTTGGCGATCTTGCGCCCATCGATGCTGGCGCGGCCTTCGATCACAATGTGGGCGCGCGCCACCTCGAGCAGCGCTTCACCCCAAAACGGTTTCGCCCGCGCGACGTCGTAGAGGTAGAAGCCCTGCCCGTCGTAATCCTCGTGGAGCGTCATGGCGGCGGCGAATTGATACGGTGCCGCGAGCTGTTTCACCGCGCTGACGACCGGCTGATCGTCGCGGTGAAAGAGCCGGTTGAGATCGACGCCGTCTTCATTTACCCGCGTGTTGTTCACCAAGCCCCACGGGTTCAAACACGGCAGCAGCAGCAACGGCAGGCGGTGCAGACGGCCCACGTTGTTCTCCGCCCAAGTAATGAGCGCCTCAGTCGCCGCGGGTTCATCGCCGTGGATGCCGGCGGAAATGTAGATCCCGCCCGTGGCGCCCAGGCCCTTCGTCCGCAGGAAATGGAGGTCGTGCTGCTCCGTGCTCACCAGCTTCCGCAGCGGCACGCCCGCGGCGCGGGCGACCGCGCGCCAGCGCTGAATGAGAAAGCGGTAGTCGTGCGCGCGATGAGACATTGCTCCTCGTAAACGCTCCGCGTGTGGCCATTCAAGCCCGTTGTCTGTCCGCCGCTCAGCGCGGCGCCGCCCGCTCCCTCAGATACTCGCTCATGCTCTTCGCGAGCGTCACAAAGTCGGACGGGATCATCAGCACCGTGGTGCTGTTATTTTCCGACCCGATCTCCGAGCGCGCGAACGCCTGATGCACCTCCGCCGACATGTTCAAGCTGGCGTCCGCCTACTTGAATCGGGATGATGATCCGCGCAGAGCAGGCGCACGGCGACGTGCTCGTGGGTGTGCTTTTCGATCCGCCGGCTGCTGAAGGTGCCCGTGGCATAGCTGTAGATGAAAGTTTAGCTTTGTTGGCGGGTTGATGGAGCTATGCCCGCCCGCGTCGTCAACATCGACCACGACACTCCGCTTTTGCTGCCGCCCGATCTGCGCGCTTGAGTGCCGGAGGCTCGGCATAGAGCTGTCCGCACCAGCCAGAATATTTCCAGGATGAAGTTCCAACGTGAACACCCGCTTGCGCCAGCCGAACATGCGAAGCTGACGGCCCGCGGTGTTCGTTGGGAGAGCTGGCAGATTGAGGACTAGCACTGGCGCGCTGACTCACCAAGATGACCCGTGTCGCCGGTCTGCCGCAGACTGCTTCCGAGCGGGCTTTCGATCTGTATTTGAAGGTGCGGCATCTGCAGGCGAAGAGAACCGCGGAGGCGGCGTGGTCTTCGCCATTGGCACGCCGATCTCCAACACGATGGCGGAGATGTTCACCGTGCAGCGCTACTTGCAAATCGGCACCCTGCGGCGCAATGGGCTTCGCAGCGCAACCGCCGGGGCCGTGGAACGGGGCGCGTTGCGGTTTGCAGCCGTCACAGAAATTCGAGCAAGCGGCGCTCGATGTCGGCAAAGCAGCGGAGGAGCGCGGCGCGGCGCGGGTGCGAAAGGTCGGCCTCAATGATCGGGCGAAAATCGAAGCGCGATTGGAGAGACTGCGCGCGCGCTCCGCGCGTTGCTCGGGCGTGCCGGTGAAGTCGCGAAGCACGCCGATTCCTTCCCAAAAAAGATCGAGCGTTTCACGGCTGCCGGCGTCGGGTGTGCGCGGCGGCGGGATCTCGCGGCGGAAGATCCAATTGCCTGCGGCGACAAGCCAGGACGGCTCGGGCGATGCGATCAAGGGTTTGGTTCGTTGTATCCATCTGCTTGAGCTGCGGATCGGAACTCACGCCGCCGACGGATTGGAGGCTTGAAACGGTGACGCTCGCCATGCGGCCCGCGGTCGTTTGGGGATCATCGGCGGCCAGGCCGTCGATCTCCTTTTGCTTCCACGCGGCTTCGAGCCGTTTTTGCGCGGCTGTCAGCTCGTCGCCTTTTCCACTCGCCTCGGTCGCTTCGCCATAGAGCGAGTCGCGTTGCTTGCCGAGAGTGGAGCGCTTTTGCGCGGGGGACATTTTGGCGAACTTATCGGCCTCCGCGCCCTCGCGCTCTTTGGCAAGGGAGTCGGCCAGTTCCGCTTTCGACTTTTGCGGTTGCTCGCGCATCGGGCCGGCGAGTTCAAGCGCCTGTTTGCGCGCCTCCAATTGCTTCTCCCCCGGCTTCGTCACCTTCGGATTCCAACCTTCGGCGATGAGCTGCTTTTGCTTCGCCAGCATGACGTGCAAACGCTGCGCGTCTGTCAGGTGCGAAACTCGGCGGCGTTGATACCGAGCGCGTCAAACATCGCGGCCTGTTCAGAGCCTGCCACGGGGGCCTTGTTCGCCTCGACCGTGAGCCGCGACATTGCCTGGGCGATAGTTTCCACAGCCGTCCCGCCTTGCTCCGCGACTTTCCCGACACGCTGAACGGTTTCCGCGGTTTCGCCGAGTCGGTCGGCGAGGTCCTGGACTTTGCCAAATTTATCCATGAGCGCGGACACGCCCGCGGCGAGAGCGCCAAGGCCAAACGCGCCGACGATGTTGCTTTTGATGCCGCTAAAGCGGCCGAGAAATTCGCCCTTGATGTCGTTCGCGAAGCCTTTGGCCTGCCGCCGCATTTCATCCAGCCCGGCCTCGAACCGGGCATTCTTGATGGGCCTGCGGGGGATTGTCTGGAATCGGAACGAGCGGGAGCAGCGTTTTATCGAAGTGCTTTTCCGCGGCGCGGCCCGTGATGAAGAGACGCCATTCTTTTGGATAGAGCCCGGCTTGGCTCGCGGACCATTTTACCAGCTCGCCACACCCCCAGCCTCCGCAATTTCTTCGCCCATCAGGACCGTCTTGCCGGTGATCTCGTCAAGCTGGGCTTCCGTGATTCCTGGAATCAGAAACGATTCCCAAGCTTGGCTGACAAGCGAACAGAGCGCGTCCCCCTGAGGCGTCTCTGCCGGCGGCAGTGGCGGCGCGATGGGAGCTGAAGAAGTCGCGCCGCGCGGGGCTCGCGGGCGGTTCAACCATGCGAAGTGTGTGTGCGAGCTTCCTTCGCATGGCACGTAGAGAATCGACGAAAGTCATTAAGCCTGCCCTTGGCTGGTCCGGGGTAGAGGGTTCCCACCGTGGGGGTAGGGCGCGGCACTTGCCAACCTGGTTGGCGCGCGTCCCCTGAATCTCAGGCACTTGGAATCGAATGCCCGCGAACCTTGTGTGGCAAAGGCTCGGCAGCTCCGAGAAAGAGAAAGTCGCAAACTCCGCCGCTCTCTCAGAGTATTCGCTACCCTGAAGGAAGTGGACGCCGCGGAGAGGGCGCTGCGCTATTGGCAGGAGATCTATGACGAGCGCGGAACCCTCGCGGAAGTGCATGACAAATACCCGGTGGATAGGGTCACGAAAACGCTAGGCTGCGCGCCATGACGATCACGAAACCAATCACCGCGTCCAAGATCGCCGCCTATCTGCACCACGAAATCACGCTCGCGGAGCTGGTGGGTTGGGCGGAGGAAGCGATGATGGAGGGCGAATTTCTTCCGGGCGACATGGGCTCGCTCCGGGGCGCGATCGCCCGGCTCGGAGTGGCCGATGTGCGGGCTTTCGGACTGGCTTGGGAGGACGGCGAGGAAATACTCGGACAGCTCGGCTACGCCGCGCATGTGGACGTGGTGGCGGCATGAGTCCGACTCGACGCCGGAAACTCCGCCCCCGGCGTGGGTGCGCGAGCTTCTGGCTTCGCTGCGTCCCGGCATTGAGCGCGAGACGCAGCTCATGCCGTGGCTGATCGCCGACAGCGTGCTCGGCGAGGCCGCCCGCTTTTTGGACACCGGCCTGCCGCCGGAGTGGGCCGACTGGCTGGACGCCCGCGCCGAGCGCGTCTTCGCCCGCCACCGCCAGTTTCACCGCCTCATCTCCTCCTGCGCGAATGCCGGCAATGCGGGCCGCGACAACCTTGACAAATTCATGCGCCACTGGCTCGCCGGCCGCCTCGCTCGGGAGCGCCCCGCCCTTTTCCGCCGCCTGCCACCCGGCTACGCGCTGGGCCGTCCGCCGACCGCGGCCCGGCACGCCTCAGCGCGGGGTATCGCCCCCGCGCCCGAGAGGCTGTGAAATGAAGTCGGCTGCGCTTCGCGTCCCATCGGGACGCTTGACGGTAGCCGTGGGCTTCAGCCCACGGATGGCGGGCGAGAGCGTTGCCGTCGCGTAGCGACGTTTGAATGGCTTTTCAGGTGTCGCTACGCGACACGGCTTTTCCCTGCGCTGACCGTGGGCTGAAGCCCACGGCTACGTTCGTTCGTCCCGCTGGGACGACTGCTTTCACCGTCTCGAAGCCCCGGCGCGGATGAGTCCGGCATCGCGGCTGCGTCCGCATGATCTCGGGGCTGATTCGCAAAATCCATTTGCCGCGCGCGGGCTGTTGCCGCTTTGCTCGGCGGCCATGGCAAACGTCGTCTTTCTCTGGCACATGCATCAGCCGTATTACGTGAATCCCACGACGCAGACGGCGATGATGCCGTGGGTGCGGCTGCACAGCGTGAAGGGCTATCTCGACATGATCTCGGTGATCGAGGATTTTCCCGGCGTGCGCGTGAATTTCAATCTCACGCCGGTGCTGCTTTTGCAGATCAAGGAACTCATCGACGGGAAAATCCGCGACCTCTGGATGGACTGGGCGCGCCGGCCCGCGGCGGAACTGGAGGAGCACGAGAAGTTCGCGATCCTGGAGAACTTTTTCAAAATCCACTGGGACAATCTGGTGAAGCCATTCCCGCGCTACTGGGAGTTGCTGAACAAGCGCGGGCTGACTTTCTACCGCGACGATGTGCGGCGCGGGCTGCGGTATTTTTCGACGCAGGAGTTCCTCGACTTGCAGGTCTGGTTCAATCTCGCGTGGTGCGGCTACACGGCGGAGCGGCTCTATCCCGAGCTCGCGGAACTGAAGCGCAAGGGGCGCAACTTCACCGAGGCCGAGAAGCAGCGCGTGCTCGACATCCATCTCGAAATCCTGCGGCTGGTGATCGCCAAATATCGCGCGGCCGAGGAGCGCGGGCAGGTGGAGCTGACGACGACGCCGTTTTTCCACCCGATCCTGCCGCTGATCTATGACTCGTCCTTTGCGGAGCGCAGTCTGCCGGGGCGGCAGTTTCCGAAGCGATTTGCGTGGCCTGAGGATGCGGCGGCGCACCTCACGCTGGCGGTGGAGCAGCATGCGGCGCTCTTTGGGAAACCACCGCGCGGGCTGTGGCCGAGCGAGGGTTCGATCGCGCCGGAACTCATCCCGCTGATGCAGCAGTGCGGCATCGAGTATTTTTGCAGCGATGAGGAGAATCTTTTCAACTCCCTCAAAAACGACCCTGCCTGTGGGAGCGCGAGCGTCGATCACCTGGAGCTTTTTCAAGGTTGGCGCGTGAGCTACGACGGCGCGGCGGTGAACGCGGTCTTCCGGGAAAAACCGCTCTCGGACTTCATCGGGTTCATGGCCGCAAAGAACGATCCGGTGGCGGCCGCGGAGCATCTGCTCTCGCATCTCCGGCACATCGCGGGTCTCGTGCCGGAGGACCGCGGCCTCATCCCGCTGATCCTCGACGGCGAGAACGCCTGGGAGACTTTTGCGGACGGCGGCGAGGGCTTTCTGCGCGCGCTCTACGGCGGCCTGGAGGCGGCCGGCGAGCGGCTGCGGAGTTGCACGATCGAGGATTATTTCCGTCAGCACCCGCCGCAGAAGCACCTCTCCACCCTGCACACCGGCTCCTGGATCAGCAGCAATTTCGACATCTGGATCGGCGAGGAAGAGGAGAACCGCGCCTGGGATCTCCTCGGCGAAACGCGCGCGTTTTTGCAGCGAAAGATCGACGCGGGCACGCTCACTGCCGACGCCCACGCCGCGGCGCTGCGGGAAATCTATGCCGCCGAGGGCAGCGATTGGTTCTGGTGGTATGGGCCGGATTTCTCGACCGACAATGACGGGCTCTTCGACGACCTGTTCCGCCTTCATCTGAAAAACGTTTACGCACTCTGCGGCGGCGTGGCGCCCGCGGCCCTCGACGTCCCGATCAGCGCCACGCGCGGCATGCCGCTCTACCGCCTGCCGGAGCGGCTGATTTCCCCGGCGATGGGTGCGGGGTCGGACTCGTTTTTTGACTGGATCGGGGCGGGCCGATACGTAGCCGGGAGCGAGCAGGGGGCGATGTATCGGGCGGAGCGGATGGTGAGCGAGATCCATTTCGGCAGCGACGAACGGACGTTTTTCCTGCGCGTGGATTTGCGGAAATGGCAGGAGCTCGCGCTGACGGTGCAGTTTCACGAACCGGCGGGAACGGTCGTGCGCACCGGCGTGCTCGCGCGCCGCGGCACCGCAGAATTCACGGTCGAAAAGCCTGGCTGCGAAAGGCGCACGCGCACTTCGCTCGTCGTCAATGATGGCGTCAAACTCTCGCTCTCCCTCGCCGACCTCGGGCTCGCTGACGGCGCCTCCGTGGCGTTTCAGGTGCGCGTTTTCCGCAATGGCATCGAACGCGAATGCTACCCGGAGAACGCTCCGATCCAGTTCACGCTGCTCGGGGCGGACTTTGCGCTGCAAAATTGGATTGTGTGAAGCTCGGAACGCGCGCAAGCATTCGCCAACTCAGCGACGCACCAAAAACCACAGCCTCTCATGAACTCCATCCGTGTCTCTCTCATCCTCGCCGCATGTCTGGGCGTCGTCGGTTTCCTCTCGATCCACGCTGCTGAAAATACGCCCGCACCGGCTGGGCCCGAAGGCGTCGAGTGGCGGCTCGTGGCGTTAAATGGCAAAGCGCCGGCAGTCGTTGCCGGTGGTCGGGGCGCGCCGACGATCCAGTTTGACGGTGGAAAGAAAACCGCCAGCGGATTCTCGGGGGTGAACCGGTTTTTCGGCGGTTACGAGCGGGAAGGGGAGAAGCTCAAGTTTGGCGCGCTGGCGGGAACGGAGATGGCTGGGGAACCGAAAGCCATGGAGACCGAGCGGGCCTTTCACTCTGCGCTTGAGAGCGCCACGGCATGGCGGATCGCCGACGGGGCGCTGGAGCTTTTGAAGGACGGCAAAGTTGTGGCGCGTTTCTCGGCGAAACCGGCAGTGGCGAAATAACTTCTTCGATTAGCGGCGCATCAGGGCTTCGATCTCGTCGGGCTCGATGGGAATTTTCGCCATGAGGTTGACCGGACCTTGGCCGGTGACGAGCACGGTGTCTTCGAGGCGGACGGCCATTTTTTCTTCCGGGATGTAGATGCCGGGCTCGACGGTCATCACCCATCCAGCCTGCATCGGTTGGGTCGTGTCGCCGACATCGTGGACATCGAGGCCGATGGGGTGGCCGAGGCCGTGCATGAAATACTTCTTCACCGCGGGGGCGTCGGCGGTCTGCTGTTTAATGTCGCGCGGTTTGAGCAGGCCGAGCGCGAGCAGTTCTTCGGTCATCAGTTCCTCGCATTGTTTCAGCCAGTCCTTGGGTTTCACACCGGGAGCGAGCGCGGCGGTCATCGTGCGGAGCACCCGGAGCACGGCGGCATACACTTTGCGCTGGCGCGGCGTGAATTTTCCGTTCACCGGAATAGTGCGGGTCATGTCGCTGTTGTAGTTTGCGTAGGCGGCACCGACATCGAGCAGGAGAAGCTGGCCGGCTTTGAGTTCAGCGCCGTTTTCCTGGTAATGGAGGCTGCACGCGTTCTTGCCCGCAGCGATGATTGGCTCATACGCAAAACGCCCGCGTCCGCGGATAAACTCGTGAGCGAATTCCGCTTCGACATCGGCCTCGCTCTTTCCCGGCTTGGTGGTCCGCAGCACGCGGCGGAACCCCTTTTCCGTGAGCTGGCAGGCGCGCTGGATCACGGCCACCTCGGCGGGCGTTTTCACCACGCGGACGGCGTGCATGAGCGGCGCGAGGCGGCGGTAATCGTGCAGCGGATAGCGGCTCTGGACCTCGGCGATGAAACGCTCGTCGCGCGTCTGCACATGGCACTCGGCGCGCTTGTGTTCGTTGGTATTCAAATAGACGTGCCCGGCTTCGCAGATCAGACGGTGGAGCTGGCTCGGGAAATCGCTCAGCCATTTCACCTGCTTGATTCCCGTGAGTTTCTGCGCTTCGTCTTTGCGCAGCTTGTGTCCTTCCCAGAGTTCGTTCTGCTCGTTCGGTTCGCGGAGAAAAAGGATCTCGCGCAGCTTGTCGTCGTCGGCGTCGGGAAAGAGGAGAAGCTTTGTCTCCTCCTGCTCCATACCGGTGAGGTGAAAGAGGTCGCTGTTCGCGCGCATCGCCACGGAGCCATCGGCGTTCGTGGGGAGGATGTCGTTGGCGTTGAGTATCGCGATGGACTTCGGAGGCAGCAGCGCCGCGAGGCGAACGCGATTCGCGGTGAAAAGCGAGGGGGCAAGCGGGGCGTAGCGCATGGTTGGTTTGTCGGCTGTCCGCCGGGACGAGCGCAAGCGGGAATCGGCAGCGGGTCGGCTGCCTACGTTGGGACCGGGAGCATTTTCAGCCCGTGTGGGACGAAGCGCTCGAAGTCCGCGATGTTGCGCGTGGCCACGGTCACGCCGAGGACCATCGCGGCGGCGGCGATCATGCAGTCCGCGTGCGAGCCGCGTTTGCGGCCAGTGTAGTGGAAAAGCCGCGAAGCCTGCTCGGCCTGCTGCCAGGTAAATTCGCTGATGCGATGCTCCAGCACGGCGGCGACCGCGTCCTTCTGCGGCTTGCTGTGCGGGCCGTTGCAAAACTCCGACCACGCAATCGCCGAGGTGCCCAGCTCCTGCCCGTCGCGCAGCCACCGCCGGATCAGCGCGCTGTGCGGCGACCCGGTGGTGACCATGTCGATGAGCAGATTGGTATCGAGATGGAGCACGGCTCAGTGCTCCCACCAGTAGCGTTTGGCCTCGCGTTCGGCGCGGACTTCCTTGCGGAAAGCCTCGGCCTCCCGGACGGTCAGCCCGCCGCCTTTTTGCAGCCAGTCGAGAGCTTCGATGGGTTTGGGTTGTTGTTCTTTCAAATCAGTTTCCTCCTTCGCGCGTTTGACGGCCCGGCGCATGACTTCGGCTTTGGAAACCTCCCATTTCTCGGCGAGAAAATTGATCGCGCTGAGAGTGGCGGAATCGAGGGCCATGCTCGTTCTGGTGAGTGCGTATGACATGCACTAACTTGTAACCACATACGTTACCGCGTCAACCCTGTTTTGCCATCCCTGACGACACCTGCCAGCCCGACCCGCGCGACCTGCGTTTTGGAGTCCGACGATGGCTCCGCCGCTTTCGGAAGGGCGGGCGCAGGTGGCGCGGGATCGGCAGCCCGGCGTTTTTTTTCCGAGATCCGGTGGCTGCCGCCGGCTAATTTCCGTTGTCCCTTCCGGAAGAGGACGCGGTGCCGCGCCAACCTCCCGGCGGTCACCCCGCCGGGGCCGGCGGGTCGAATTTGTAGCCAAATTCGCGGACGGTTGTGAGGAAGCGCGGGGCGGCGGGGTCGGGCTCGATCTTTTGCCGGAGGGCGTTCACGAAGCGGTCGATGCTGCGGAGGGTGACGGTGCGGTCGTAGCCCCAGACGGTGGCCATGATGGTGTCGCGGCTGAGCGCGCGCCCGGCGTGGGCGGCGAAATGGGCGAGAAGGTCGAACTCTTTGGGCGAGAGCGGCACGTCGCGCCCGGCGCGGGTGAGGGTGCGGGCGGCGGTGTCGAGCCGGCAGTCGCCAAACTCGTGGAGGGTGGCGGTGCGCTGGCGGCGGCGGCGGAGAAAGGCTTCGGCGCGGGCGAGCAGTTCTTTGATGCTGAAGGGCTTGGTGATGTAGTCGTCGGCGCCGAGCTTGAGGCCGAGGACGATGTCGGATTCCTGGCCCTTGGCGGTGAGCATGAGGATGGGCATGTCGAGCCGCTCCTCGCGGAGGAAGCGGCAGATTTCGTAGCCGTTCACGCGGGGCAGCATGAGGTCGAGGATGATGAGGTCGGGGCGGATGGCGAGGGCGGCTTTGAGGCCGGCGTCGCCGTCGATGGCGGTCTGGACGCGGTAGCCCTCGAACTCGAAGTTGTCGCGCAACCCGCGGAGCATGGCGGGGTCGTCTTCGATGATGAGGATGGTTTCGGAGGGCATGGGGGGGAATGACGAATGGGGAAATGACGAATGACGAGGGAAGTCGGAATGACGAATGTGGCTGATGTGCGCGTGAGGGAATTCGTGCTTCGTCATTCGTCATCCGACATTCGTTATTTTCCAAGCGGCAGCGTCACGACGAAGTCGCTGCCTTTTCCCGGCTCGCTTTGGACTTCGATCGCGCCGCCATGCGCGGTGACGATTTCGCGGACGATGGCGAGGCCAAGGCCGCAGCCTTCGCGGGCGCGGGTGAGTTTTTGGTCGGCTTGGAAAAAGGGCTCGAAGATGCGTTTGCGCTCGGCGCGGGTGAGGCCGACGCCGTTGTCGGTGATGGTGAAGACGACGGAGTCTGCGGTGGAGCGGGCGCGGAGGGTGATGCGCTTTTCGTCGCCGGAATACTTGAGCGCGTTTTCGAGGAGATTGGTGAGAATCGTCAGGATGCCGTCGCGGTCGGCGGTGAGCTCGGGGAGAGGTTCGACGACATCGAGGGTAAAGTCGCAGTCCGGTGCGTCGAGTTTTGCGCGCAGCGCAGAAACGGCTTGGTTGATAACGGTGCCCGGAGCGACGGGCGCGAAGGTGAAGGCGTGCTGGCCGCGGTCGAGGCGGGAGTGGGTGAGAAAGTTGTCCGTGAGGCGGCTGAGGCGGAGGTTTTCGGCGGCGATGAGGTCGAGGTATTCGCGGCGCTGCTCGTCGGTGCGGCAGCGGCCTTCGCGCATGGTGTCCACGAGCATGCGGATCGAGGCGAGCGGGGTGCGCAGCTCGTGGGCGACGGTGGCGATGGAGGTGTTCTTCAACTCATGCAGCCGGAGTTGGCGGCTGACGGTGAGGCCTGCGGCGGCGGCGATGGCGCAGATGGCGACGACGGTGATGAGCGCAATCCACGCATAGACTTTGAACTGCACACGCACGGCTTCCTTGATCGCAGAATCATCCACGAGATAGAGCCGGGCCTGCCACGGGAGATCGAGGTGCCGGAACTGCGCCTGGGCGACGAGCTTGCCCGGCGGAGCCGCTGGGCCGGCGACGATGCCGCCGCTCGCATTGGCGATGGCAACTTCGATTTCGCGGTCGAAAAGTCCGCGGTAGAAACTGCGCGCGTCCTCCGGCTTCTGCGCGCCCGCCTTGCTGGCGAGATGTTTCGTGAGCGACGGGCCGGCGTTCACCAGCGTCTGCTGATAGACGCCGGCCGCGCGCTCCATCGCCGCGTCGCGTTCTCCCGCCAAGGCGTCGAGCATGAAACGGAGCATGAGCACCGTCGGGATGAAGGGCACGAGCACGAGCAGGAAAAGGAGCGCGCGGAGTTGCTTGGGTTTGATTTCGTGGAGGGTCACGGAGGGAGTGCGGCAGCTTTTACGACGGGGAAAAATGTGTCCACGAAAGACACGAAAGGACACGAAAGATGTTCCGGCGGGGCGGACTTCCGCGCCTTTCGTGGACGAGGCAGATCACATCGCGGGTTCCAGAAGCTTTGCTCCGTCGCCCATGTATTCAGACACGGCGAGGGCGTTCTTGGTTCTGTCGTCGGAGCGGGGGATGAAACGCTGGCTGCCCGTGCCAAGGAGCGGGGTGAGATGGGCGCTCATGTCGGTGTTCACGACGACGGCCTTGGTGCCTTTCCAGGTGCCGCCGAGGGTGGCCTCTTTGTCGGTGTAGCTGCCGGTGCCACCGGTGTGGTCGGCGATGAGCGGCCAGTTCGAGTTCGACGACGAACCAAGGCCGTCGATGTAGGCCCAGTGGTTTTCGCCGGGCGCGATGATGCGCGCGGCGCTGCTCATGTCGCCATCCACCGCCGGTCCGGCTTTCGAGCCACCGACGGCGAAGACTTTCTCGCTGTCCACATAGGTCGGCACGAGGCTGCGGAAGACATCGTTGGAGGTCTTGATGTCCTCGCCATAGGTGTTGATTTTTGTGGGGTAGTTGCCGTCGTAGTCGTTCGAGTAAAGCCGCAGGCCGAGGCCGATCTGGCGGGCGTTGTTCATGGCGTTGGTCTGTTTGCCGTTCATGATGATTTTTTGGTAAACGGGCACCGCGAGGCCGGCCAGGATGCCGATGATGGTGATGACGACGAGGAGTTCGATGAGGGTGAACGCGGCGCGGGTGCGGATGGTTTTCATGTTTGGGGTCTTTCTGTTTTTTGTTTTCGCCCGCCGCGGAGTGCGGCTGGTGATGCAGAAAGCCTCGCGCTGGCGTGTTATGGATTTGTTACCGAGCGGTTCGGTGTTCGTTCTTTTTGGAGTAAGGCGGATGCAAAATTCCAGGTGGAGCGCGCGACCCGCGTGCCGCGCTGGGCGACCCGCCGAGGACACCGTGCGGCGCGTGGCTTCGGAGCGGCGCGCACTCCGGTCCTGGCGGCGGGTCGCCGCAAAGGGCACTCGCGTCGAGTGCTCCACCCGGACGCGCAGGCCGGGCGGGTGATCGTGCGTTGATGCGCAGTGCCGGGGCGCTTAGTGTCGGCGTTTCCCCTTTGAAAAAACTCCTTCGTTTTCGTTGCCTCGCGTTGCTCGCTTTTTCCCTCGCGGCTGAGACGCCGGGGCGGGCGGTGGAGGATGAGACGACGGAGAAGGAACGCGCGGGAGCCGGCCAGACGGCTCCCACAAAGGGTTCACAGATGATCTACGGGCCGGTGCTCAGCTACGGCATCAACGCGCCGGGGCCGAAGGAAACGCGGCATGTGGCGTCGAAAGGGCTGGTCATCAAGCTGGGCGATGCGGATGAGGGTTACGTTTGTTTCGACACCGATACGCTGCGCATGGCAGCGGGCTGGACGGGCGGGTTTCTCAAGCTCCAGAAGACGAATATCGGCACCTACAAAGGCGAGGGCATGGGCGCGGCGGAGATCGCGGGCGAGATGCAGTTTCGCACGCTGGAAGGGCCGGGTTGGTCGCGGGAGGAGTCCTTCACTGATCCGCGTGCGGAAAAGGCCGGGCCGATGCCGAAGCAGGAGGGGCGGTTCAAGGGATTCTACCTCAACCGCAATCGGGTGGTCCTTTCCTACACGGTCGAAGGCTGTGATGTCCTGGAATTGCCGTGGCTCACGAGCGAAGGCGGGCAGAAGATTTTCGTGCGGAGCTTCACGGTCGGCGCGTCGGCGGTGCCGCTGCATCTGCGGCTTGCGCAGACTGGCGGCAATGCGGCGGTGGGGCTTGTGGGCGCGCCCGTGGGTTGCGCGACGAAGTCGGTGAACGATCACCTCGTTCTCACCCTGCCAGCGCATTCCGCGGCAGTGAGCTTCAGCGTGATTCTGGCTCCGGCTGGGGATGAGGGGTTGACGCTCTCCAAGACTTTCGGAACGCCGCAAAATCTCGCCTGGCTTTGCAAAGGCGGCCCGGCGCGGTGGCCGCAGACGATCGAGGTGAAAGGAGCCGCGGCGAGGGACGATGCGGCTTACGTGGTCGATACGATCCCGCTGCCGGAGGACAATCCGTGGAAGTCGTGGATGCGGATTTCAGCGTTCGATTTTTTCTCCGACGGACGCGCGGCGGTGGCGACGATGAATGGCGATGTATGGGTCGCCTCGGGCCTCGACGCGAAGCTGGAGAAGGTGGTTTGGAAGCGTTTTGCCGTGGGGCTTTTCGAGCCGCTGGGGCTGCGGATCGTGAAGGATGTGATTTATGTGCATGGCCGCGATCAGCTCACGCGGCTGCATGATCTGAATGGCGACGGTGAGGCGGATTTTTACGAGTGTTTCAACAACGACCGGACGCTCTGGCCGAGCTATCACGCGTTCGCTTTCGACCTCCAGACGGACAGCAAGGGGAACTTCTACTACGTCGTCGGCGGCAATCAGCTCGGCGCGAAACGCGACTGGCATGCCGCCCTCTTCCGTGTCTCGCCGGACGGCGCGAAGACGGAGACCGTGGCGACCGGCTTTCGCGCGCCCAATGGGATGGGCATCGGGCCGCACGACGAGATCGCGGTGAGCGACAATCAGGGGCACTGGATTCCTTCGAGCAAAGTGAATCTCGTGAAGCCCGGCGGGTTTTACGGTCATGTCGCCGATCCGCGGCTGGACAAGAACGCGCCTGCGCCGGCCAGCTTTGATCCGCCGGTGTGCTACCTCCCGATGGCGATGGATAACTCCAGCGGCGGCCAGGTCTGGGTGACAGGCGGAAAGTGGGGGCCGTACGAGGGGCGCATGCTGAGCACGTCGTATGGCAAAAGCGCGCTGCTCGCGGTGCTGGATGAAAATGTGGGCGGCGTGGCGCAGGGTGGAGCGGTGACACTGCCGGTGAAGTTCGCCTCGGGGATCATGCGGGCGCGTTTCAATCCGAAGGATGGGCAGCTCTACGTCGCCGGGCTGAAAGGCTGGCAGTCGAACGCGGGGAAGGACGGCTGCTTTCAGCGCGTGCGCTATACGGGGCGACCGGTGCATCTGCCCACGGCGCTGCACGTGGGGAAGGATGAGATCACGATCACTTTCCCCGAGCCACTCGCGACGGAGGAGGCGAATGACGCGGGGAATTTCGCCATCGAGCAATACAACTACGAATGGTGGAGCACGTATGGCTCGCCGGAGCTTTCGCTGGCGAAACCGGGCACGAAAGGGCGCGATACGGTCGAGGTGAAAGCGGCGAAACTTTCGCCCGACGGCAAGACGGTGACGCTCTCGATTCCCGGCCTCCAGCCGGTCATGCAGATGGAGATCAAGCTGCGCCTGCGCGCGGCGGACGGCGCGGAGATTCGCACGATGATCGGGAACACGATCAACAAGCTGCCGTAGCGCAGCTATTTCCCGTCGCGCGCCGCGCTCACGAATTCGCCGATGCGCTCCATGGCGACCTTGATCTGCTCCAGGCTCGTGGCGTAGCAGCAGCGGACGAAACCTTCGCCGCTGGGGCCGAATGCGGGACCGGGGACGCAGGCGACCTTTTTCTGCTCCAGCAGGCCGAGCGAAAACTCGCGGCTGCTCAGGCCGGTGCTGGTGATCTTCGGGAAAATGTAGAACGCACCGACGGGCTTGAAGCATTCGAGCCCGAGTTCGTTGAAGGCGGTGACGATGTAGTTGCGCCGCGTCTCGTACTCGCGGCGCATCGACTCCACGGCGCGCTCCCCGTTTTCCAGCGCCTCGATGGCGGCGTCCTGCGCCATCGTGTTGGCGCAGAGGATCGCGTACTGGTGGATCTTCATCATCGCGTCGGTGAGCTCGGCGGGCGCGCAGGCGTAGCCGATGCGGAAGCCGGTCATGGCAAAGGCCTTGGAAAACCCATGGAGAAAGACGCAGCGCTCGCGCATGCCGGGGAGGCTGGCGATGCTGACGTGCTCGGCGCCGTCGTAGGTCAGCTCGCTGTAGATTTCGTCGGTGAGGACGATGAGATCGTGGTCGATGCAAAGCCGCGCGATCTTCTCCAGCTCGGTGCGCGTTTGGGTGGCGCCGGTGGGGTTGCACGGAAAGTTGAGCATCAGCACTTTGGAGCGCGGGGTGATTTTCTCCGCGAGCGCCTCGGCGGTGAGGCGGAAGTTTTCCTCCGCGCGCGTGGGGATGGCCACGGCGACGCCATGCGCCATGGTCACGCTCGGCGCGTAGCTGACGTAGCAGGGCTCGTGGTAGAGCACCTCGTCGCCGGGATTGACCATGGCGCGCAGGGCGAGGTCGATGGCCTCGCTGACGCCGACGGTGATGATGACCTCGGTGCGCGGGTCGTAGGCGACGCCGAAATGCTTGTGGACGTACTTGCAGATCGAGGTGCGCAACTCGGGCAGGCCGAGGTTGGAGGTATAGTGGGTGCGCCCGTGTTCGAGCGAATAGATCGCCGCCTCGCGGATGTGCCAGGGCGTGTCGAAATCAGGCTCGCCGACGCCGAGTGAGATGACTTCCTTTTCCTGCGCCACGATGTCGAAGAACTCGCGGATGCCGGATTTGGGAAGGTCGCGCACGTGGGTCGCGATGTGTTTTTTGAGGGACATGAAATTTAGGATTTGGGATTTAGGATTTAGGATTTTTGAGCGGGTGAAAGTGCCGCCTGATTTCGCCTCCCGGTTGCGCGGAAAAGCGCGGGGGCCGGATGGACATGCAGGCGGCTAGCGAGCTCGCGCGGCCCAAATCCCAAATCCTAAATGATAAATCCTAAATGCCCTCATGGCGTGACCGCGAGGCGCTGCGGCTTCGGTTCTCGGGTGAGGGAGACGCCGTTTTCCTTGTAGGTCTTGAGCCGGAACCGCGTCGCCGTGGAGATCACGCCTTTGATCGTGCTGAGCTTTTCGGAGATGAAAGCCGCGATGTCCTGGAGCGTGTTTCCCTCGACGACAACGAGGAGGTCGTAGCCGCCGCTGATCAGGTAGCAGCTTTGGACGTCCGCGAATTTCGCAATCCGCTCGGCGAGCCGGTCGAAGCCGCCGCCGCGCTCCGGCGTGATGCGCACCTCGACGACCGCGGTGACCAGGCCGGTCTGCACCTTTTGCTGATCCACGATGGCCTGATAGCCGAGCACGATGCCCTCGGCCTCCAGGCGCGCCATGCGATCCGTGACCGCATCCGGCGTGGTGCTGAGTTCCTTGGCCAGATCCTCGACTGAGGTGCGCGCATTCTGGCGGAGGAGAGTGATGAGCGGATCCATGGGCGTTTAAAGTGGGACGCGCAGCCTACACAGGCAGGCCGCGTGGTCAGCAGAAAAGTTCCCCGTTTCCAGACGGATGCCGCAGGCCGGCGGTTCCTTCCGCCTTGCCCTGGCGACGCCGGGCTTTCAACCTCTCGCGCTCCAATGAAAACCTTCCGCCTCAACCGGCTCTTCAACGCCAAATCCGGCCGCTGCTTCGATGTCGCCGTCGATCACGGCTTTTTCAACGAGCGCGGCTTCCTCTCCGGCATCGAGAATCTCGACCAGTGCGTGCGCACCCTCGTCGCCGCCGCGCCCGACGCCATCCAGCTCACCATCGGCCAGGCCGCGCTGCTCCAGTCCATCCCCGGCAGGGAAAAGCCCGCGCTCGTCCTCCGCACCGACGTCGCGAATGTCTATGGCCGCGAGCTGCCGCGCACCCTTTTCAGCCGCATGATCGGCAACGCCGTCGAGCAGGCCGTGCGGCTCGACGCGACCTGCGTCGTCGTGAATCTCTTCGGCATCCCCGGCCAGCCCGAAGTCACCGACCAGTGCATCGAAAACATCCTGCGCATCAAGCCGGACTGCGAGCGCTTCGCCATGCCGCTGATGATCGAGCCTCTCGTCTTCCGCGCCAATGCGGAGGCCGGCGGCTACATGGTCGATGGTGATCTGGAAAAAATCCTCCCGCTCGTCCGCCAGGCGTGCGAGCTCGGCGCGGACATTATCAAAGCCGACCCGACCGACGACGTGGGCGTCTATCATCACGTCGTGGAAATCGCCGGCCGCATCCCGGTGCTCGTCCGTGGCGGCGGCAAAGCGCCCGACGCCGAGATCCTCGGCCGCACCGAGCGGCTCATCCAGCAAGGCGCGGCAGGCATCGTTTATGGGCGCAATATCATCCAGCACGCCAACCCCGCCGGCATGACCCGTGCCCTCATGGCCATCGTCCACGATGGCGCCACGGCGGCGGAAGCGGCGCGGGTTCTTAGTTAGAAAACCGACCGCTCGCTGACGGTATGGCCTCCTTGCGGTGAAGTAACGCCGGTCACCGTCAGGCCTCGGTGTCCGACCGGAAGTAACGGTCGTAATAGACCGGGATGAACTGCAGGATTCCGACAAAGCTGGCGATGAAGGGCGGCGTCAGGTGCGAAGGGCAGACAAGCAGTCCCAGGAAACAGCTCGCCTCCGCCATCGCGATGCCCGCGACGAAAAGCGGGAGTGCCTTCTGCGCATCCTTGAACATTGGAAGGACCGTCCAGCGGAATGCAGCGCTCACCAGCACCGGAAGAAACGCCAATTGCCACCACGGCAGACTGCTTGCATCGGAAGAGGAGCCCGTCTTCCGAAGGAAGAAGAACATGACCACGATGCCCGTCTGATACCGCCTCTCGGAAATAAAGAGACGGCTACTGTTGTGGCCGGGGTCAGTGACCCCGGCTACAGCCTGACCCCGGCCACAGCCCGGCAGCCGCAGTCCGATTGTTTCCGCGAGATGGTCTGATACGATTTATACAGTCCGACTGCACAAGGGTCCGCGAAAACGCCAACGGCGTTCCATCCTTCAGCCCAGGGTTGCGCGCCGCGCGCTACCCTGGGTCTCCCGGCCAAAGAAGAGACAACCCT
>Ga0105044_10004672_pt1 | contig 18788 bp, 20 predicted proteins | sample MAT01_FD_78092 | JGI IMG/M metagenome (GOLD analysis project Ga0105044, IMG submission 78092) | Freshwater microbial communities from Lake Fryxell liftoff mats and glacier meltwater in Antarctica - MAT-01 | ecosystem: Environmental > Aquatic > Freshwater > Ice > Liftoff microbial mat | place...
GCCGGGTCACGGGGTTGCCGTCGGTATCCCACGGTGCTATCCGCAGGTCACGCGTCGCGGGTGAGGACCCGAAGCGAACCTACGGCGCGCCGTTCGGTGAAGCCGTCGTCAAGCGCGCGCAGGTAGATCTCATAGGGCGGCCGACCGCCTTCGGAGGGGTCGGGAAACACGTCGTGGATGCAGAGGGTTCCGCCCGAAGCGACGTGGCGCGTCCACAAGTCGTAGTCGCGGTGTGCGGGGTCGTGACCGTGTCCGCCGTCGATGAACAGAAGCGCAAGGGGCGTGGTCCAGTGGGCGCCGACAGTCGGAGAATCGCCGACGAGCGCCACCACGGACGCTTCGAGACCGGCGTCGTAGATGGTCCGACGGAAGGTGGGCAGGGTGTCCATGCGCCCGATCTCGGCGTCGACGAGGTCCGCATCGTGGTGCTCCCACCCGGCCTGGTTCTCTTCTGACCCGCGATGGTGATCGAGCGCGAACAGGATCGTGCCGTGGGCACGAGCGGCGCCACCGAGCCAGATGGTCGACTTGCCGCAATACGACCCGACCTCGAGGTAAGGCGACGACGGCACGGCCTCTGAGGCTTCGACCGCAGCGGCCCAGAGCGCGTCGCCCTCGTCGGTGGGCATGAACCCCCGAGCTACGACAGCAGAAGCCCGCAAGTCGTGGGGGATGGACGGCGCAGGTTCGGTCACGGGCCGAGACACTACGCGGGTCAGCTGGCGGGGAGGCCAGCCTCCTCGAGCTCGATGTCCTCGTCGTAGGGCGTGTGGTGGTCGGGCCCGAACATGATCTTGTCCAAGAAGAGGTACTTCAGGATCCACAGGGTCCCGAAGCCAGCGATGTTCGCGGCTTGCACGGCGTACTTGTTCCCGTCGAGTAGCGCCGGGTTGGAGGGGTCCTTGGTCAGGTTCACCACGACGACCACCGCCAGCGTCGAGAGGATCCACCCCGCCACCGTGAAGAGCCAGAAGGGAATGACCTCGCGCCGCATGTGGGCCCGACCACGCTTACCCCAAACCCAATACTTGTTGAGCAGGAACGCCGGGAGCGAGACGATTGTGACCGCTGTGAAGTTCGACGGCACCGACCGCCACTCGAACACGTGCAGAAAGATGGCGAGCAGGATCTGGGTCGAGATCACACCGAACGCGGAGGTGGCGACGTAGCGCAACGCTCGACGCCCAGCGTCGCTCTTTGCATGCGCGAGGAGTGCGCTCAGGGTGAGGTGCTTCACGAAAGGTTGATGGTAGGTCGCAATGCCCGTCACATCGAAGTCATCGGCTGATCTGGCCGACGCGGGAGCACGCCGGCGATGGCGCATGGGACCCCCGTCTCGTGCCACGATGCCAGGCATGCAACAAGGTGCCGTCGACGAACTGGTGGCCCTCCTTGACCTCGAAGACATCGAGGTCAACGTGTTTCGAGGGCGCAGCCCCAAGATCGACCTCCAGCGGGTGTTCGGCGGCCAGGTGGCCGGACAGGCCCTGGTGGCAGCGGCTCGAACGGTCGATGCCGACCGGACCGTCCACTCCCTCCACGCCTACTTCTTGCGTCCGGGCGACCCGAAGGTGCCGATCCTCTACGAGGTCGACCGCCAGCGCGACGGCCGGTCGTTCACGACCCGCCGCGTCGTCGCCATCCAACATGGGCGACCGATCTTCAACATGTCGGCGTCGTTCCACCTTCCCGAAACCGGGTTTGCCCACCAGTTCGAGTGTCCGAACGACGTGACCCCGCCCGAGGAGCTCGGCGACTTCGCCACCCGCTGGGCGCCCTACGCGAAGGAACTGGGCGACTGGTACACGCGCCCGCGCCCGATCGACACCCGCTACGCCGACTGGACGCCACCGGACCGCACGGTTGCGTTGGCGCCTCGGCATCGGGTCTGGGTGCGGGCCGATGGGCGGCTCCCCGATGATCCCGTCCTCCACGCCTGCGTCCTGGCCTACGCCTCGGACATGACACTGCTCGACACCACCCTGCTCCCCCACGGCGGGACCTTCATGAACGCCCGGGTGCAGATGGCGAGCCTCGACCACGCCATGTGGTTCCACCGGCCCTTCCGCGCCGACGAGTGGCTGCTCTACGACCAAGACACGCCGTCAGCATCCGACGGCCGCGGGCTCGCCCGCGGCTTCTTCTTCACCCCCTCCGGGGACCTTGCCGTGTCGGTCGTCCAGGAGGGCCTGATCCGAGAGATGAGTTCATGATGCACACCCGAGTCCTCCTGATGACGCTGGCCGTGGGCGCCACGATGCTCGCCGGCTGCGGCGACGACAGCGATGCCACCAAGTCCACCCCTTCAGTCACCCAGGTGGGGCCGAGCACCACGCCCTCGACCACCTCCGATGGCCAAACGACCCCCGATGGCGAAACGGACGCTCCCTCGGTGGCGTCCGTGGTAGCCGCCACGGCCCAGGAACCAATCGCGCTGCTCCCTCGCCCGGGCGACGACGGCCACCTCTGGTTGGCCGAGCGCAGCGGTCGCGTCCGACGCCTGGCCATCGCCAGCGACGGGGACATGTTGACCTCCACGGGGCCCGAGGCGCTCGACATCTCGGACCAGACCACCACCGACGCCGAACGAGGCCTGCTCGGTATGGCCTTCGCCGACGATGGAAGCACGATCTTCCTCAGCTACACCAACCTCGACGGTGCGACCCGGGTCGTGTCCTACGCCTTCGATGGCGACCAGATCGACGAAGCGAGCCGCTCCGAGCGGTTCGCCATCGATCAGCCCTACGCGAACCACAACGGCGGCCACATCGTCGTGGGCCCCGACGGCCAGCTGTGGCTCGGTCTCGGCGATGGAGGCGCGGCCGACGACCCCGAGAACCGTGCCCAGGATCCGAGCACGGAGCTCGGGAAGATCATCCGCATCAATCTCGCCACCGACGAGACCGAGATCGTGGTATCCGGGGCGCGGAACCCGTGGAGGATCGCCTTCGATACCGACGGCAGCCTCTGGGTGGGCGACGTGGGCCAGAACGCGATCGAAGAAGTCAATCACCTCCCGGTCGATGAGATCGACGGAGCCAACCTGGGGTGGAGTGGCTTCGAAGGTTCGGCCCCCTACCTCGACGGCGAAGGCCGGCGGCCCGAGGACCCCGTCGCACCGGTGTTCGAGTACACGCACGACGGCGGCAACTGCTCCATCACCGGCGGCTTCGTCTACCGGGGCGAGGCGATCCCAGCGCTCCAAGGTGCCTACCTCTTCGCGGACTACTGCCTGGGCCGCGTCCGGGCCATCACGCTCGGAAGCGATGGGCAGCTTGCCCAGGAGTTCGACCTCGGCATCGACGTGGAGACCCCGATCTCCTTCGGCACCGATCAACAGGGCGAGGCATACGTGCTTTCCTCGGCGGGAAACATCGTCCGCCTGATCGCAGCCTGAGCCAAAACGACACGAGCCGCCGGCCCGAAGGCCAGCGGCTCGTGTTCAGTCCGAAGACGTGATCAGATCACGCGGACGTTCTGGGCCTCTTCGCCCTTGCGGCCGGGGGCCACGTCGAACTCGACCTTCTGGCCTTCGTCGAGGGACTTGTAGCCGTCACCGGCGATGTTGGAGAAGTGGACGAACACGTCGTCGCCCTGCTCCCGAGAGATGAATCCGAAGCCCTTCTCAGCGTTGAAGAACTTCACGGTGCCTGTAGTCATGCTTTTCCTTAAGTGTTGGCCATGCTCATCGTGAGCGTGGCGCACGCAATCGATTTCGATCACGTGCCGACATGGTAGTGCATCTCGCGGATCCGATGTGATCGGACCGGTCGACACCAGCCAGACTCGGCACGGAAATAGAACACGTTGCAGAACGGGGCCAGCACGCCGATGTCTGAGCAGGACCGCATCAACCAGGCACGAGAGCGTTATCGCGCCGAGCGCGAGAAGCGGCTCCGTGCCGACGGCTTGGCGCAGTACACGCAGGTCGAGGACTACGAGGAGTTCGACCACGACCCGTGGATCGAACCGGGGTTCACCCGCGAGCCCGTCGTCGAAACCGTCGAGGTCGTCATCGTGGGCGCGGGTTACGCCGGCATGCTCACGGCCGTCGAGCTGCTGAAGCGCGGCATCACCGACTTCCGCATGGTCGACAAGGCCGGCGACTTCGGAGGTACCTGGTATTGGAACCGCTACCCCGGCTGCATGTGCGATGTCGAGTCGTTGATCTACCTCCCCTTCCTCGAAGAGACCGGCTACTGCCCCACCATGCGGTATGCACCGGCCACCGAGATCTTCGAGCACTGCCAGCGGATCGGACGCCACTTCGACCTGTACACGCGGGCGTTGTTCCAAACTGAGATGGAAGGCGCAGTCTGGGACCAGGCTGGCTCGCGCTGGCAGATCACCACCTCGCGAGGCGACCGGCTGTCGGCTCGGTTCCTCATCACGGCCGGCGGCATCATGCACAAGGCCAAGCTGCCGGCCATCGAGGGCATCACCAGCTTCGGCGGCCGTGCGTTCCACACCTCCCGGTGGGACTACCAGTACACGGGCGGCAGCCCCACCGAGCCGATGGATCGCCTCGCCGGCAAGCGCGTCGGGATCATCGGTACCGGCGCCACTGCCATTCAAGTCGTGCCCCAGCTCGCTCGGGCGGCCAAGGAGGTGTACGTCTTCCAGCGCACCCCGTCGGCCGTCGGCGTGCGGGCCAACGACCCGATCGACCCAGCGTGGGTCGCTGCCCAGCCGCCGGGGTGGCAGCGCGAGCGGATGCTGAACTTCACCGCCGCCGTCACCGGCGATCAGCCCGAAATCGACCTCGTGGGGGACGGCTGGACGAAGGTGCTGTGGCAGGACACCCAGACCGAAGCGCCCACCCCCGATGCCGCAGCCGAACTCGAGCGAGGGGACTTCGAGGTCATGGAGTCCATGCGCGACCGCATCGACGAAGTGATCGAGGACCCCGAGCTCGCCGAGAAGCTCAAGCCCTGGTACGGCAAGCACTGCAAGCGCCTCTGTTTCCACGACGAGTATCTGCAGGCGTTCAACCAGCCGAACGTGCATCTCGTCGACACCGACGGCCACGGCGTTCAGCTGGTCAACGAGCAGGGTCCGGTGGTCGATGGCCAGCAGCACGAACTCGACCTGCTCATCTACGCCTCGGGGTTCGAGGTCACCACGGGTCTCGTCAGCCGCCTCGGGTTCGATCCGGTGGGGCGCGATGGGGTGAAGCTCAGCGAGCGCTGGGCCGACGGCGCCCACACACTCCATGGCGTACTGACGAACGGGTTCCCCAACCTGCTCGTGTGCCACTTCATCCAGGCCGGGTTCGGCCTGAACTTCCACCACTACCTGGGTGAGCTCGCCGCCCACCTCGCGTCCATCGTGGCCATCGCCACCGACGAGGGCATCAGCTCCATCGAGGCAACGGTCGAGGCTGAAGACGCCTGGCTCGCCAAGCTGTGGGAGGCCGGCAAGGGGTTCGGCCGCTATTCCGCAACGTGCACCCCCAGCTACGGCAACAGCGAGGGCGCCCGCACCCTGGCCTCGGCGCGCAACGTGGTGCATCCGGGCAACCTCATGAACTACGTAGCGCACCTCGATCGCTGGCGCGACGCCGGAGGCCTCCCCGGGACCATCGTCGTCCGCTCCACCTGACCAAGGTCGCCGCCGCAACCCCTTGGGCCCTCCCCACCGGCCGGCTTGCGGTCGATTTCATGCCTCAGGGGCGCGCTATGGACCCGATCGCCCACAGGTGGAACCGCCGGCCCCGTGCGGTCTGGGTCGATGCGGGGGTAGTGGTGGGCGAGCAGGATCCGCAGCGCAGCGCCGCCCATTGAGGTGCGTTCGACGATCGGTGTACTGATTCGTATGACGACACCGGTCCCGCCACGCTTCTCCGACGACGAGCTTGCGATCATCGACGATCTGGTCGACGAGGGTGTCGGCGAGAATCGCTCGGCGGTGATCCGCCAGAGCGTGCACCACCTTGCCGACTCCGTCCGTCGCGCCAAGATAGGTCGGGCCATCGCCGAGTCGTACCGCTTGCATCCACAGACCGTGGAAGATGACGAGCTGGCGATGGCGAGCGCAATGGCGCTGACCGAGGCCGAGCCGTGGTAGCTCAGTCCGAGCTATGGCTCATGGAGACACCGAACCGGAAGCGTCGGCCCGTGCTCATCGTTTCCCGAGACGAGGTCATCCCTGCCCTCAACAACGTCGTCGTAGCGCCTGTCACCAGCACGATCCGAGAGATCCCGACCTGCGTTACCGTCGGACCAGACGAGGGGATCGACCACCAGGGCGTCGCCACCTTCGACAACCTCGCTGCGGTTCCCAAGTCCGTGCTCACCGTCCGCCTCGGCTCGCTCGGAGTTGGCGGCCAACGCCGGATCTGCGACGCGCTCGCCGCCATGGCCAACTGCTGAATCAACCCCCGACCCGGCAGTGCGGGCAGTCATCGAACCGGCGTAGACAGCCAGCAGTGCTTCACCAGCGAGCGCCTGCTCGACCGCAACCGGCCCGTTCCCACTGATGTCGGTTCTAGTGAGCTGAGGCGTCGTGCGCCGTCGCGAGGACTGGGTTGCCGCCGAAGCGGCAGCAGCCAGTCTGTAGGTCCTAGTGGCGCGTGCGTACTCGACGCGCATCCATAGCGGCACCGATCGAGACACCGAGGCCCGCGCCAAAGGCGAGCCCGAGTGCGATTCCGGCCCCACCGCCGATCAGAATGCCGATCGTTGCCCCGACACCGGCCCCGATGCCGACACCGAGGCCGGTGTACTGGACTTCCTGTAGGGGGCGATCCCCGCCTTCAGCCATCGCGATCTCCTGACCTCGTCTATCGCCAGTGTTGCGCAACTGTGCGCCCCTGTTCAGAGGCGAAGGTCCCGGTGCTGGCTCTTCGCGGTGAGTCACGGCCAGACCTCGGGCGCGGTGCGGAAGTGCCCTCGGGGCCACAGCGAAAGGCGGTACAGGAGCGGGAACCACGGCCCTCGACGGAAGCTACCTGGGGCCGAAGTCGGACGACGCCGGTCGCGTGTGGCCCTACGCGGTGTCAGCCATCGTGGTGGCCGGTGCGCTTCTGGCGGCACATGCCCTCGTGGCCCGCCGCAAGGACCGACCTCGAATCTCGGCCGTCGGCTGCCCTTCGGCAACGGATTCGAGCTTCCGAACCGTCATGACCCGAACGGTACTACCGTCTTCCTACCAACGGAAGGGCCCTCCGCCAACGTGCTACCGATCCGGCGCGATCGGGGACTCCCTTAGACCTGGCACGGAACCAGGACACCGGTGTCCTGGTTCCGTGCCGAGAATGTCAGTGGGACGGGCGGGGTGTGTGGCACCAGGCGTGAGCCACAAGATCGGCGGATGCGCCGGTTCGCAGGACCGGCACGCTCACCGGGACGGCGGGCTCAGGCTTCACCGGAAAATCTGTAGACGTTGGTCTCACGAGGTTCGAAACCGAGGCGTTGGTAGAGGCGGTTGGCGGCCTCACGGCTCGGTCGTGAGGTGAGGTCGACCGAGCGGGCGCCGTGCTCGGCGGCGACCTCGATGGCGTAGCGGTTCAGCGCCTCTCCTACGCCCATGCCTCGAGCCTCGGCGTCGACCACGACGTCTTCGATCCAGGCGCGGAGGCCGGTGGGGATGCGAAACAGCACGAGGGTGAGCGAGCCGACGATCTTGCCGTCGCCGCCTCGTGCGATGAGCAGGGACGTGGCCGGCGACGCGACGATCTCGCCAAGCTGCTCCCGGTCCGGCGGCAGTGACGATGACGAGAGCTGCGGGGTGAGTCGGGCGAAGGCGGCGACCAGTTCGTCGGTGGCCTCGTCGGCGATGGCAACGGTGATGGACATCGGCGCGCACCCTAGAGCGAGAGCGCCGCCCAGATCGCCCAGATCGCCTAGGTCGACAGCAATTCGTCAGCCGATGGTCACCCACCGTGTACCCAACCGACGATGGCGCGCAACATGGGTTCCGTACGGTTCTCACCATGAACTGGCTGCCCCCCGTACTCCGTGGTCTCGGCACCGCTGGTGCTGCGGCCAACGCCCGAGCCGAACTCGAGTCGGCACACATCCGCACCCTGCAGGCCGCCGTGGTGGTCGGCAGGGTCCAGAGCTACAGCGCACCCGGCATTCCCCTGTCGTCGGCCGCTGAGGCACGGGTCGCCTGACCCACTGGTCGAGCGCCGGGCCGAGGATGTCCCCCCTGGGCCTGGCGTCGATCAGCAAACGACGAGGTGCCGCTGGACGAGCACCGGCCTCGGATCGGTAGCGTGGGGTCGTGAGTTCGCTTCGATGGCACCATCGGCCCAAGCTGCGCCAGCCCGTGCTGGTGGCTGCGTTCGAAGGGTGGAACGACGCCGGCGACGCTGCCTCAGGAGGAGCCCGATGGCTGGCCGACCGCTACGAAGCAGAACTGGTCGCCACCATCGAGGCCGAAGAGTTCTTCGATTTCACCACCACCCGCCCCATCGTCGAGATGACCGATGAAGGCGGACGACACATCACCTGGCCCGACACCGAGTTGTGGGCCTGCACCACCGATGCCCGAACCGACCTGGTGGTGATGGTGGGGCACGAGCCACACCTGCGGTGGCGCACCTACTGCAAGGCGGTCACCGAAGCCGCCGATGCGCTCGAGTGCTCCATGGTGCTGACGCTGGGTGCCCTGCTCTCTGACGTGCCCCACAGTCGGCCAACTGCAGTGTCGGGCACAGCCGACGACCCTGAGCTCCTCGAGCGGCTCGACCTCGTCCGCTCCACCTACGAAGGCCCCACCGGCATCGTGGGCGTCCTCCACGCTGCGTGCGGTGACCGAGGAATTCCCTCCGCATCGCTGTGGGCGGCCGTGCCCACCTATGTCTCTGGGGCGCCGTCGCCGAAGGCGACGCTGGCGCTGGTCGAGCGGTCGTGCACGCTGCTCGGGCTGAGCCTGCCCACCACCGATCTCCAGATCGCAACCGCTGCGTACGAGCGCCAGATCGACGAGCTCGTCGAGGCCGACGAAGACACGGCGGCCTACGTCGCCGGCCTCGAAGAAGCCGCCGACGACGGGAACGGCGACGATGACGAGTCGGCGTTCGGCGGTTCCGGTGGATCAGGCGCCAGCCACCCCGAGGGCCACCCTGCGGTTGCCGGCGACCTGGCGCCGCTCGAAGACGACCCCGACGCACTCGTCGAAGAGGTCGAACGCTTCTTGCGCGGTGACTGAACGCTCAGTCCCGCCAGGGAGGGTCGCGAGGCTCGTCGAACCAGACCGGATGGGGCGTACCGGCGATGGCGTCGAAGGCCAGGTCTCCCCATTGCTCGTAGCCGGCCAGCGGCGACGGCAAGCCACCACGAGCGAACCAACCGACGTCGCTGGTTTCAAGCGGATGGGCCTCGAGCGAGCCGCCGATGGCGATGCAGTTGAACACCAGGGAGTACAGCGGGACGCGGGTGAAGCCCTGCCGGAACCCATCGAGAACCGCTAGGAGTCCCACGACTTGGCAGTGGATGCCGGTCTCCTCGGCCACCTCCTTCACCGCAACCTCAGATGCCGAGTATCCAACATCGGCCCAGCCCGTCGGGTACAGCCACACCCCCGAATCGGAGCGCTGAACCAGGAGGATCTCACCGCGGTCGTTGCCGACGACAGCGCCGACCGCAACCTTGGGCGTGACGTAGCCCGGCACGCCATCGCCCACGTTCTTGAGCCACTCCTGCACCTGCCGCTGGGGATCGATGCCGTGGCGCGTGTGGTGGCGGATGTCTGCCGCCACTGCGAGCACCTCCTCGAAGCGTTCCCGCTCGTAGAGGCTCTCGGTGAACCCCAGCCCGGTGCGGGCGATGCCCGAGAGTGCCTCGGCCCAGCGCAGCAGATCCGTCTCGGTCAGCGGGGGCCGCTCCATTGGCCGAACCCTACCGGCCGATCAGGTGACGGCGTGGAGGAGAGACCGTTCGAGCTCAGCGCGAAGCTCGGGGTCCGTGACCAGCGAGCCGTCGGTGTGGGTGATGTAGAACGCGTCGACGATGAGCTCGCCGAGGGTTTGGACCTTGGCGGTCCGTACGTCGAGGTCGAACTCCGCGAAGGCTCTCGACACCCGGTACAGCACACCAATGCGGTCGCGGGCATGAACCTCGACCACCGTGGCAACAGCGGAGGCCGCGTCGTCGAACCGGATCGCGGGCGGCGGTAGATCGGGTCGCGAGGCTTTGGGCGCGTAGGTCCGCACCCGATCGGCCAGCCGCGCCTCGATGGCAAGCCGACCAGCGAGCGCTGCTTGCAGCGAGCTGGTGACTCGATCCCATGGCACCACGGATCCGAACTTCGAACTCACGCGGAACACCTCGACGGCCATGCCATCGATCGACGTTGCATCGGCAGCGCGAACCTCGAGCCCAGCGATGGCCAGCACCCCCGCGACCCTGCTGAACAATCCCGGCTGGTCCGGCGCCACGACCGTGATGGTGTCGCCCTCGGCCTCCACCACGATCTCATGCCGGGCCGCCAACGCCCGCTGGCCCGCATCGGGGAACTCCACGACGGCAAGCGCGGCCAGGTCGCCCCCCTCGAGGTGGTGCTCGACGCGCCGCACCAACTCCCAGACGAGCTCTGCCTTCCAACTGCCCCACGCAGCAGGTCCGGTGGCCACCGAGTCCGCCTCGGTCAGCGCCGCGAGCAGATGGAGCCGAACCCGATCTCCGACGGCCTCGGCCACCGAGGAAATCGTGGTCTCATCGGACAGGTCTCGGCGGGTAGCAACGTCGGGGAGCAGCAGGTGGTGGCGACACATGTCGACCAAGACGGCGGTGTCGTCGGCATCGAAACCCATACGCGGGCCGATCTCTTCGATGAGGGCCATGCCCACATCGGTGTGATCCCCCGGGCGACCCTTACCGATGTCGTGCAGGAGCGCCCCCACGACCAACAGGTCGGGTCGCTCGACTCTGTCCGCAAGTGCTGCGGCGTTGGCCGCCGCCTCGAGCAGGTGCCGATCCACCGTGAACCGGTGGTACGCGTTGCGCTGGGGTCGGTTGCGCACGTGCGGCCACTCCGGCAGGTAGCGCTCGAAGATGCCCACGTGGTCAAGGGCTTCGATCACACCGATGGCGTCATGGCCGCACAGCAGCAGCTGCACGAACCGCTCCCGTTGGGACCTGGGCCACGGCTCCACCGGAGCGGGCGAGCGCTCTGCGAGCCGGGCCAACGCCGACCGAGCAATGCGGGCGTGCTTGGTGGCCGCAAGGACCGCTGCCTCGAGCACCAGCTCCGGACGATTGGCCGGGTCGACGCTGCCCTCGAGCGACAACTGACCGTCGCGCACCACTAGGCCCGGGGCTCGGTCGCGGCTGCGCCATCCGAGGAGGCTTTTGTTGGTCGACAAGGTGGCGCCGACCCGGTCCCATGCTTCATCTGCGATCCACGCGACCGTCCTGGCCGAGCGGGCGATGGAGCCCATCAGTTCGTCGGCGGTCTGGCCCAGGGCGGCGCCTACCGCGTCTTGATCCTGCAGGGTGAGGCGATCAGTGGCACGACCGGTCGCTCGGTGCAATTCGACCCGCGCATCGAAGAACACCCGCTCTGCGTCGGCAAGCGCCGCGGCATCGCCGTCTTCGAGCACCGGCCGGGCTGCGCTGGCCCATCGCAGGGCTTGGATGTCGCGAAGTCCCCCGCGACCTTCTTTCAGATCGGGTTCCAACAAGAACGCAACTTCGCCCTTTTGCGCCTGCCGAGCCGCAACCGAGTCGCGCAACATGGCCAGCAACCGCTTGCCCTTCTTGGCCCAGAGCGCCGTGACGGCCTCGCGGGTCTCGTCGGTCAGCGCCGGGTCGCCCGCGAGGTGGCGGATCGAGAGCAACGAGGTCGCCGTGTCGAGATCTTCGCCGGCCAGGTCGACGGCCTCATTCACCGTGCGGACGGCGTGTCCGAGCTTCAGGCCCTCGTCCCAGATGGGGTACCAGATGGCCTCGGCGACCGGGCCGGGTGCCACCTTGTCGGCATGCAGCAACAGAAGGTCCAAGTCAGACCCCGGTGCCAGGTCGCCGCGGCCGTATCCGCCGACAGCCGCCAAGGCCAGACCTCCGCTTCGGGCCCCGAGCCCAGCCACGGCGGCGTCGAAACGAGCAACGAGCCAAGGGTCCACCGTGGCCCGCCAGGCATCGGCAAAGGCGGAGCCCGTCAGGGTCGGATCGGCCGACAGTCGCTCGCGCTCGGTTGCCAGCGACATGTCGGCCGTCCTCTCCCTGTCAGATTGCGTCGGGGCCCTGTTCCCCGGTGCGGATACGCACAACGCGATCCACCTCCGAGACCCAGATCTTGCCGTCACCAATCTTGTCGGTTCGGGCGGCGTTGACGATCACCTCGACGATCCGATCCACCTCGGACTCCTCGACCACGAGCTCGAGTCGAACCTTCGGGACGAAGTCGACCTTGTACTCGGTGCCTCGATAGACCTCGGTGTGGCCGGCCTGGCGGCCGAACCCCTGGACCTCGGTAACGGTGATGCCGGTGATGCCGGCACCTTTGAGTGCCTCTTTGATCTCGTCGAGCCGGAAGGGCTTGACGACCGCAGTGATGAGCTTCATGGTTTCGTCCTTCGTCGGTCAGAGGTTGTTGTAGGCGGTTTCGGCGTGCAGGACCTGGTCGAGGCCGATGTCCTCGGTCTCTTCGTCGACGCGGAGGCCGATGGTCGCGTCGATGGCCTTGGCGATGATGAAGCTTCCCACGAAGGCGAAGGCGAACACGGCCGCCGAAGCAACGATCTGGTCGATGAGCAGATCTGCGCCACCACCATCGATCAGCAGACCGGCCGGCACGAGTTCGTTGATGGCCGGGTCAGCGAAGAAGCCGAGAGCGACGGAGCCGAACAGGCCGCCGACGAGGTGCACGGCGAGCACGTCGAGCGCATCATCGAGCTTGAACTTCTCCTTGATCGACAGCGCCAGGTAGCAGACTATGCCAGCAAGGAAGCCGATGATCATGGCGGGCATCGTTCCCACGAATCCGGCACACGGCGTGATGGCGACCATGCCAGTCACCGCGCCAGAAGCCGCACCGAGCGTGGTGACGTGCTTCCCCTTGATCTTTTCGATCAGGAGCCAGCCGAGCATGGCCGCAGCCGGAGCGATGAGGGTGTTGAGCAGCGCCTGGGCCGCCACGCCGTTGGCGCCGAGGGCAGAACCGGCGTTGAAACCGAACCAGCCGAACCAGAGGATCCCGGTGCCGAGCATCGTCCACGGCAGAGCGTGCGGAGCCATGGGCTCCTTGCCATGGCCCTTGCGGGCGCCGATCACGAGCAGCACGGCAAGCGCCGCCGCACCAGCGTTGATGTGGACCACCAGGCCGCCGGCGAAGTCGAAGGCGCCCATCTTGGCGATCCATCCGCCTCCGAAGGCCCAGTGGGCGACCGGCGAGTAGATGAGGATCAGCCAGAGACCGATGAACACCGCGTAGCCGGCGAACTTGAGCCGGTCCGCCGTGGCCCCGGTGATCAGGGCCGGCGTGATGATGGCGAACGTCATCTGGAAGGTGAGGAAGAGCGAGTCGGGGATGTCGGCCCCCGTGAAGGCGCCGAAGTTGGCGTTGGTTGCGCCGATGTCCTTGAAGCCCACGAAGTCGAAGTTTCCGAGCAAGCCGCCATCGCCCAGGTTGCCGAAGGCGAGCGAAGCGCCCAACAGCACCCAGAGCACAGCCAGCAGGCCGATGGCGAAGTAGTTCTGCATGAGCATGGCCAGGAAGTTCTTCGAACGGACCATGCCGCCATAGAAGAACGCGAGACCGGGGGTCATGAACAGCACCAATGCGGTGGCGATCAAGACCCAGGCGATGTTGCCTTCCATTGGATCTGCCTTTCGTGTCGAGAGTGACGAGTGGCGTCACTCTGACGAAAGGTGATTGCCGGGCCATGTGCGCTGTGTTTCGAACTTGTGAACGACTATCGCCAACCGGCAGGAAGGGTTCAGGCTGCGGTCAGATCACTGTGGGCACCGAGCGGCGCGCCGTCACTCCGGCACGGTGGTGGCTGATGCCTCGGCGTCGATGCCTCCGTCGACCATCGGGTAGACCTCCACCGCTTCGGCGCCGGTCCCATCGAACAGGTGGAGGTCGCTGTCGGTGAGCGGCAGCTCAGCCACGAACCAGACCAGGCCACCGGGCCCGGCGGTGTCGGGGTGCACCAGATCGCCCGGCGGAACCGCCGCGGTGGGGGTGGCGGTGACCACGGTGCCGTCGGGGAGGCGGACCTCGACCCGCTCGATGCTGGAGCGGGCCAGCGCCGCGAGGAACCGTCGACCACCGACGTCGGTCACCGTGGTGGAGATGATCGTGTCGGTGCTCAAGCTGGACGTCGTCATGGCGGAACCGGACGACCCATCAGGCGAGCTGAGGGCCACGTCCAACTCCAACGCCCCATCGGTGCGCACCCGCAGCACCCACGCCGTGCCGTCGTCGAACTCGCCTGCCGCCAGGTCTGCCTCGGGCGGGCTCGTAGGACCTTTCTCACCGAGCTTCGCTCCGGGCAACCGACCGAGCTGCGAGTCCTCGATGACCTGCGCCCACTCGGCGTCGGTGACCGGGTCCAGGGATCGGGCGACGGCCAACAGGTCCTCGCGCTCCACCCCCATCCCGGTGACCCGCACGACGGCCTCGGCCTCGGTCACCCACGTCACCATCTGGATGGGGCCCATCTCGACATCCTGGACGGGCACCGATGCCACCAGGCCCTGCCGGCCGGCGATGTCGACCTCCTCGTGCTCCGAGGCCATCGGGATGATGGCTGCCGACCGAAGCTGCGCGTTGGGGTCGGCTGCCGGACCGACGGAGATGGAGAGCATCTGGTCGGGATCATCGGTGAGGTAGACGGCGAGGCGGGCGGGCGACGTGTTCGTCCCGCGCATCATGGCGTACGGCATGCCCTGGTTGATGCCGTCCGGCTCCTCGCCCAAGCGACGCCAGCCGTCGGGCAGGGCGTCTTCGGCCACGGTGGGGGGATCGCCCGGTTCGACCGCAGCGGCCAGCTCAGCGATCGCCTGGCGCTCGATGTCGTCGCCCATCACGAAAACGGCCGTGCCATCGTCGAATTCCACCACCGCAGTGCGGCCACCAAACAGGGTGCCGTCGAACACGGTCACCTCGGTGCCATCGACGGTGAGGGTGGCGTCGGGCTCAGCCGGGAAGTCGGAGGGCTCAAAGCCCTCCTTCACCTGCACGACGCCCACCCGAGGTCGGCTGGGCTCGGCGCCGTAGAGCACCAGTGCGCTGGTGGGCGTGTCGCCGAGCTCGACGCCCGTGGTGTCGGCGGCCCCGGCCAGCTCCCAGCTGCCTTCTGGCAGTTGGGAGGGTAGGAGCGGCGGCTGCGAGGTGGACGTCACCCCGGCGGGGTCGGCGGAGGGGTCCTCACCAACTCCGCCGACTGCCCACGCCGCGCCCGCCACCAGCAACACTGCGGCCGCGACGGCCAACAACCTCGGGGCCGTGCGACCGGCCCGCAGGGGACGGGGCTGGGGGGCGTCGGCGGTCGAGGCGCTCTCGACCAACTCGGCGGGGTCGAACGTGGGAACGGGGCGAGCGGCGGCGCGCTCCCGCAGGTCGGCCGCTGCAACTCGGCCTCGGTCGTCGATAGGAAGGGGACGGTCGTTCGCGTTCACGGGCGGATCTCCTGGTCTTGGGCGCCGGGACTCTCGTGCAGATCGGTTCGGAGGTGGGCCAGGCTGTTCGCCAGCGAGTTACGACCTCGGTGGAGATGGACCTTCACCGTGGCGGAACTGCACCCGACGATCTCTGCGATGTCGGCCACCGGCCGGTCCTCGAGGTAGTGAAGTGCGATACACGCCGCCTGCTTCGCCGGGAGCGACCGCACTGCTGCCCAGAAGGCAGGATCCGCAACGTGATCCGCCGCAGCCTGGCCGGTGCGGTCATCGGACGGTCCGTCGGCTTCAACATTCGTCCGCCCCGCCAGTCGCGCTACCCCGCGCTGCTCGACCGAACGGCGGCGAGCGTGCGAGACGGCTCGGTTGATCACCGCCCGACGCACCCATCCGCCCGGGCGGTCGAGCAGCCCGATCTCAGCCCAGCGCCGATAGGCATCGGCGAATGCGTCCTGCGCAAGCTCCTCGGCCGAGGCCCACGAACCAGTGAGCGACCAGCCGAGCGCGACAAGTGATCGCCATTCGGACCGGTACAGATCGTCGAAGGCACGAGACTCGGGGTCCACCACGGTCATCCTCACGGTCGGCTTTACGTCTGGCACGCCGTCCACTCGCCGCAACGCGCCCAGAGGTTTACCCGGCGGACCAGATCACTTCGCCCGCCGGGCCTGCATGACGGCGAGTTGGAACCCATCCCAGATGGGAGCAACCGCAGGTGCGTACGCCAGGTCGAGGTCGAGCAACTGCGAGGCCGTCATCCCTGCGGTGATGGCGGTCGCCAGCATGTCGATCCCCTTGCCGGCGCGGTCGGCACCGACGAGTTGGCCGCCGATGATGCGTTCGGTGTCGCGCTCGATGAGCACCTTCACGTGCACCGGCTCCGCGCCCGGGTAGTAGCCGGCGCGGCTGGTGGCTTCCACCCGGCCGACCGTCACCTCGATGCCTGCTGCGTTCGCTTCGGCCTCCGTGAGCCCGGTGCGTGCGATCTCGATCTCGCAGACCCGCGTGACCGCCGTGCCGAGCACCCCGGGGAACGATGCATACCCGCCGCCGAGGTTGACACCCGCCACCCTTCCCGTCTTGTTGGCGATGGTCCCGAGCGCCACGTGGACGCGGTTGCGGCTGACCAGGTGGACCGTGTCAGCACAATCACCTGCGGCGTAGATGCCCTCGCTGCTCGTGCGCTGGCGATGATCGACCCGAATCGCATCTCGGGCACCCGCGGTCAATCCTGCCTGGAGCGCCAGGTGGGCGTTCGGGGCCACGCCGGTGCCCAAGATCACCAGGTCGGACGCAAGCGCACCGCCTGAGGTGTGCACCACCCCAGGTTCGAAGCCTTCGACCTCTACCCCGCAGCGCACGTCGATACCGAAGCTGCGGGCGGCCGCGGCCACTCGCTCTCCCATCTCTGGGTCCAACGTGCCCATGGGCTGCGGCCGGGAATCGATCATCGTCACGCGCGCGCCGCGACGAACGAACGCCTCCGCCATCTCGAGCCCGATGTATCCCGCGCCAACGACGGTGACGTTGCGGCAGCGCTGCGCCGCAACGACATCGAGCAGTTGCTGCGCATCGTCGAGGGTCTGGACGCCGTGGATGCCCGGGCCATCGATACCGGGGAGCAATGGCCGTCGCGGGCGGGCGCCCGTTGCGATGTGGAGCAGGTCGAAGCCCAGGTGCAGCGTGCGCTGCTGGTCCAGCGCCCGAACCTCGAGCCGGCGGGCATCGAGGTCGATGGCGACGGCTTCGTGGCGCGTCCGTACGTCGATGCGAAAGCCGTCGCGGAACTCCTGTGGGGTACGCACGATGAGCTCGTCGAGCCCATCAACCTCGCCACTCACGACGTAGGGGATCCCGCACGCTGAGTACGACGTGTGTCGGCCCTTTTCCACGACCACGATGTCGAGGTCCGGGCGGCCGCGTCGAGCGTTGGTGGCGGCCGACATCCCCGCCGCATCGCCACCAATCACCACCAGCCGCTCAGCCATGGCGCGCACACTACCGAGTGGGCATGCGAAACTGGGGAGATGGCTGTGCGTAAGGACTGTCGTCACTACTCCACCCGGACCACCGGCTCCGGCGAGCAGGTGCAGCGCTGCCGGGTCGATGCGAACGAGAAGGCGCCGTTCGCCTGCCCGGAGTTTTGCTTGTTCTTCGAACCGCGCTCCATCACCGATGCCGGCTGGAAGCGCTTCGAGCAAGAGGACTAGAGCGCGCGAGACTGCAGCGCTCGCCGAACGATCAGGAGGATCGGGTGCGCATCACCGCCAAGGTGGACTACGCCGTACGCGCTGCGATCGAACTGGCTCGCGCCTACCCGACCGACGGAAGTCGACCGACGCCGCTCACGCGACAGGCCATCGCCGATGCCCAGCAGATCCCGTCCAAGTTCCTCGAGCACATCTTGGCGGACCTCAAGCGGAGCCAGATCGTAGGGAGCGTCCGGGGTGCCGATGGTGGCTACTGGCTCCATCGGCCACCCTCTGAGATCAACGTGGCCGACATCATCCGTGCCGCCGAAGGGCCGCTCGCCGATGTGCGAGGGCAGCGACCCGACTCGCTCGACTACCCCGAAGATCTGGCGTCGCTCCAGCGGATGTGGATCTCCGTGCGGGCCAACCTGCGAGCGGTCCTCGAGCACGTCACCCTCGCCGACCTACGCGATGGTGCCCTCCCACCGGCGGTCGACGCGCTCGCCGAATCCGTCGACGCGTGGTCCATCCACTGAGCATCTGGCCGGTCGACTCAGCGCAGGGTCAAGACGAGGTCAACCAGGTCCACCGCTCGATCGTCGATCTCGACGATGCCGAGCAGCATTCGCCAGACGGCTCCGCCATCCCAGGGGTCAAGGCCGTGGCGTGGGGCGTATGCGGACGGCACCTCGGCGACAACGAGGTACTGACCAGCCCGGAGCCCGGCGATGGTCCATCGTCCGTCGTGGGCGGTGACGGCCTCGGCGACGAACGCCCCGACCGAGGTGAACACCAAGACCCGGATGCCCGGCGTGCCTGGTTCCTTCACGGGCGAAGTTGGGTCGTCGACGACCGTGCGTCCGGCGAGGACGCCATCTTCGCCTGACGGGTCGGCGGGCCTGCTGGTGGTGGTCACCGGCAACGTGGTGGTCACCGGCAACGTGGTGGTCACCGGCAACGTGGTGGTCACCGGCAACGTGGTGGTCACCGGCAACGTGGTGGTCACCGGCAACGTGGTGGTCAC
>Ga0105044_10004677_pt1 | contig 18774 bp, 14 predicted proteins | sample MAT01_FD_78092 | JGI IMG/M metagenome (GOLD analysis project Ga0105044, IMG submission 78092) | Freshwater microbial communities from Lake Fryxell liftoff mats and glacier meltwater in Antarctica - MAT-01 | ecosystem: Environmental > Aquatic > Freshwater > Ice > Liftoff microbial mat | place...
CAATCGACCTTTGGGAGCCAATATTCTTTTAATTTCTTTTATTCTTTCTTCCAAGTTATGTACATGTTCTAATACATGCCACATGGTGATTACGGAGAAAAAGTCAGGCTCAAACTCCCTTAATGCTGATTCATTTCTAACGTCTATTCCAAATTTTTTAATCGATATTTCACGTGTTTCAGTATCGGGCTCTACACCAAAAACATCAACTCCCTTTTGTTTTACAGCGTTCAAAAAAGCTCCTGCACCAGAACCAATGTCTAACAAATTATTGTTTTCCAAATAGGGTTTTACTAGTTTATACTTTTGATTGAGGGTTATTTTCCTAACCTGCTTATAGAGTTTATTAATGAAACCTGCTGATGTATCTGAATGAGAAACATAATTTAATGACTTGTAATACTTCCCTAAATTCTCTTGGGCTGGTCGAGGGTTGGTAAAAACAAAACCGCATTGTTGACATTCTACAAGTTGGAATTGCTCTTGACTAACTGTATGGTCTTTTGCATTTAAAAAGGGTATAAAATGTGTGTGCCCACAAACAGGACAATTTGATAGTTTTTCCATTAGTTTCACGTGAAACATTATCTTCCTAAATAAACCATTAATACAGATATGTCCGACGGCGAAATCCCACTTATACGAGAAGCTTGCCCAATATTCTTTGGTTTAATGGCAGTCAATTTTTGTCTTGCTTCCGAAGAAAGACTTTGTAAAGATGCGTAATCAAAATTGGAATGCAATTCTATATGCTCCAATCTTACTAGTTTATTGGCAACTTCTTGCTCTTTCTGAATGTAACCTTCGTACTTTATTAATATTTCTGTTTCTTCAACTTCTTCCGCATTCATAGAACTAGATGCCACAAAATCTCTAATTCCTTTAACATACGGAAGCATATCCGGCAAAGAAACACTTGGCCTAGATATTAAACCTCCAATTTTAAGTTTTTGCAGAATAGGGGAGGAGCCTACAGAACTTAAATACTCATTGACTTCATTCGGTTCCACACTTTGCTTTTTAAGTTCCTTTAAAAAGGAGCTAACTTTCGTGTACTTTTCATCCACTGCTTTCATTCGCTCTTCAGAAGCAAGACCTATTTGATGAGATTTCTCTGTCAACCTAAAATCTGCATTGTCTTGTCTTAACAAAATACGGTATTCTGCTCTGGAGGTAAACATACGATAAGGTTCCTCTGTACCTTTCGTAACAAGGTCGTCAATTAAAACGCCTAAATAAGCATCAGATCGTTTTAGAATCAAGGGAGCTTCGTTTTTAATAGAAAGATGTGCATTAATACCCGCAATTATTCCTTGCCCTGCAGCTTCCTCGTATCCAGTTGTGCCATTTATTTGACCTGCAAAAAAAAGATTCTTTATCGCTTTCGTTTCTAAACTTAATTGAAGTTGTTGAGGAGGAAAATAATCATATTCAATTGCATAACCTGGACGAAACATTTTAACCTTTTCGAATCCCTTTACTTTTCGCAAAGCTTCCATTTGAATATGCTCTGGAAGACTTGTTGAAAATCCATTTACATAAACTTCTACAGTATTCCAACCTTCCGGTTCAATAAATAATTGGTGTTTATCCTTATCAGCAAAACGCTCAATTTTATCTTCTATCGAAGGACAATATCTTGGACCTAAGCCTTGAATTCTTCCAGAGAACATTGGCGACTGATCAAAGCCTTTGCGCAATTCATCGTGTACACTTTCACTGGTGTAGGTCATCCAGCAAGAAAGCTGTTTTTGTAAAGGCATCGTATTGGTAAATGAAAACTTTTGAGGGTTTTCGTCACCCGGTTGTTCTATCATCACAGAGTAATCTAGCGATCTTCCATCAACACGTGGTGGGGTTCCTGTTTTCATTCTTCCACTTTGAAATCCCAAAGATGTTAATTGTTCTGTGATTCCTTTTGCTGCTGATTCGGCGGCGCGTCCTCCTCCAAAGTTCTTCATGCCTATATGAATCAATCCATTTAGAAAGGTTCCATTGGTTAATATAACAGTTTGTGAATGAATAGACAACCCTAGACCTGTTACAACTCCTTTAACCGTATCTCCTTCTATAATTAGTTCTTTCACCATGTCCTGAAAAAAATCAACATTAGGTGTTTGTTCCAACATTAACCTCCATTCTTCTGCAAATCTCATTCTGTCGTTCTGTGCCCTTGGACTCCACATTGCCGGTCCTTTAGAACGGTTCAACATTTTAAACTGTATGGCTGTTTTATCAGAAATTATCCCTGAATAACCGCCCATTGCATCAATCTCTCTTACCATTTGACCTTTTGCAATTCCTCCCATTGCAGGATTGCATGACATCTGTCCAATTGTGGCCATGTTCATTGTAACCAACAACACTTTAGAACCCATGTTTGCTGCTGCTGCTGCTGCCTCGCAACCAGCATGTCCGCCTCCAACTACAATTACATCGTATTTTTCAAACATATTAAATGTTCCACGTGGAACTTATCCAATTGGAGCGCAAATTTACTAAAAGATTGATTTATAAAAGAATACAAACAAAAATAATTAGAAATCTCTCATATTCAGAGCATTATCCTCTTCTTGCCTCATAATTAGTTGATGGGTTTTCGATTTATCCTTGAATCCGATTAAGTGTAAAACACCATGTATGATAACTCTATGAAGCTCATCTTTAAGTTCAGTATTGTATTTTACAGCGTTACTTTTTACAGTGTCCAAACTTATTAAAATATCGCCATTAATTTCGGTAGGAGTGCTGCTGTCGAAAGTTAGTATATCCGTAAAATAATCATGTTGGAGGAACTGCTTGTTTGCGGAGAGCATGTACGTATCAGAACAAATCATAAAATTCAAATCGCCACAACGCATTTTATGCATCATGGCGATTGAAGTAATCCATTGTTTTAAACTCTTTTTAGCCTCAAGTTTAAAACTAATTTCTATGTTTTGAAAGGTAATCAGTGTTATTGATTGGCTATACGAAAGTACATTTCTACCTTACGTCCTTCATCAAAAAACTTTATGTCATCGGTAAGTCGTTTCATAAGAAAAACACCTCTTCCATTTGGATTTTCCACATTTTCTGGATCTGTTGGATCTGGTAATGTTTCGGGGTTATAACCTCTACCTTCATCCTGAACGGTAAAGCAAAGGTTGTTGTCTTTTGTTTCATAAAAGAAGCGAACAGATTTATCTGGGTCCAGCCTATTGCCATGGTAGATGGCGTTGCTAACAGCTTCAGTTATTGCAATGAGAATATTTCCATAATTCTCGTCACCAATGTTGTAGAAATCACAGATTTCGTCAACGAATCGCTCTACTAGAGCTACATTCTCTTTCACGGAGGGGAAGGTTACAGTTCGAGTTTGAGTTATTGTCATAAGCTTCTAGTTTATTGTGTTGAAGTAGGCTTTTACCATGTTTTTATAAAAAGGTTTCAAGCTGGGTGATATAGTTTTTAAAAGTTCTGTTTCCTGTTGAATTGACTTGGTATACTGATCAAAGACAGAAATGTTACGATTTTGTACAAGTTTATTTTCATTAGACTCACGTTTGCTATCTAATTCACGCTCTCTCTCTGCATTTTCGGCCTCTAAAAGGCGTGTAAGAATTTCTTGTTGTCTGCGCAAAGTCTCCAAAGAAATGTTTTTATTGACGATATCTGACTCCGTTTGTTCCATCTTATTTGCGATGTTACGCAATTCTCCGGAGTTTCCATTCCCTTCTTTCATCATTTCATTCATCATCTTTTGCAGCTCATTTCTTAACATCTCTTGTTGTGCTGCCATTTTTGCTAATTGCTCGCTTCCCGGTTTTCCTTTTTCACCTTTGCCTTTGCCCATTCCTTCTTTCATTTGCTGCAGCTGTTCATTTAATTGTTGTTGCATTTTACGCATTGTTCCCATAGATGGTTTTTCGCCTCCCGGTTTTTTATTCTTCCCTGGTTTTTTACAAGAACCGCCACCTTCTTTTTGCTTCTGTTGTTGGGCCATTTGTTGTTGCATTTGTTCGCTAATTTCACTCAACATAAGAGTAAGGTTATTAATCGAGGTCATAACATACTGTTGCTTTGATGCAGCAGATTGCGTTTGTCTTTCTGCTAAGAACTCAATCGTTTTATCTAGGTTCATATTAATACTACTGATCTCTCTATTTATAAAGGATTGAAGTTGAGCAACTCTTTTACTCAATGCAAATAAAGAATCCTCAATCATTTTAGCATCATCGCTAATTTTCTTTTGCTCAGAAGTTATTTCAACATACCTAGGATTATTCGGATTCGTCTTATACAGCTCCTTCATCAATTTTTCTTGATCAAAAGAAAGTTGAAGTAAGTTCTCTAATATCTCTCTCAGCTTTCCAATATCTTCCTCCAAACTTTCACCCTCCATTTCAGATTGCATTGCTTTCATTTTATCGCTCATCTCCTTCATTTTATCAGAAGCTCCTTTTTGAGATTTCGATGCTTTTTGTCCTTTCCCTTTATTAAGTTCTTCTGAACTATTATTCATTTCCTTTTCAATACTTTCTTCTAAAGTATCTGTTTCATCCATTTTTTGTGGTTCTTCTAATTCGCTATTTTTCTTCTCTAAATCATTCAAATCTTTCCTTACATCTTCAAATTCTTTATTGAGTTCATCTTGCTTCTTCTTCAATTCTTCTTCATTTGCACCTTTTTGATCAGACTGTTCGGCAAGTTTTTCTTGTTTTTCTTTTAGCTGATCTAACTTTTCTATAGTTGCATTTAATTTTTGATCAAATTCGAGTTGTTTAAAGAGTTCTAATGAACGATCCAATTCCTTCTCTACATCTTTATTGTCGAGCTTCATTTGGTCAATCATATCCTTCATTTTATTCTTATCAAGATTCTCCATTAACTTTTCCAATTCCTTCAGCTTTTCCTTCATCTCCTCGCTTAATATTTGCTCAAACAACTTTTCTAATGCTTGTTGTTTCTCTAAAATCTTCTCATTACTTTTTTTAAACTCTTCATTTTGTTTATTATTCTGAAGGTTTTCCTTTTTAATCTCTTCGATTTGTTTCTCAAGATTTTCTTGCTTTTCTATAAGTTCTTTAACTTTCTTTTTGTCTTGCCAATTAATTTCCTTCTTTTCTAATATTCTTCTATTCAACTCATCTAATTCCTTTTGTAACTGATTCGCATCTTTTAAAGACTCCTTCAAATTTGATTTGATTGCATCATTATTTTCAAGTCTGGTTTGTTCAATTTCATCTAAACTTGGAACTTTAAAAATTCTCTTCTGAGTCTTTGTTGATTTACTGCCATTCACTTTATCATTATCCCATATTTCGAAATAGTAACTTACTTCATCACCTGGATTTAGATTTAACTCCGCAAAATTCCAGTTCCAAAAGAAAAAGTTTTTAATAAAATTCTTATTGAACGGAACATCAATAGATTTTTCGGTAATTACCTTCTCTTCATTGGTTTGTTTGTAGGTAAACTTTAATCTTTCAAATCCATAATCATCTTCAATATCTCCTTTATAGTAGACTACGGAAGATTGCATAGAATCTTGTTTTTCATCTACTGCGATGGATGGATATTGATCTGCCACAACAGAAATAGAATACTCCACTTGTTCATTCGGTTGCAAGAACTCGTTTGAAGTAAATATTTTGTATTTCTTATCTTTTGTAATTTTTGAAGAATAGCTAAATATTCCTTTTTGGGTTTCTTTTAAGAAAGGTGCTGCGTCCGAAAATCTTAACTGCACTTTATCTGTATTCTTGGTGTTAAATTCCCAACTAACGTTTGTGCCAGCAGGAATTACCAAATCTCCCGAGTTAGTAACTACTTCATTCTTCTTACCTGTATAAGATGGATAATCTAAATTAATCTTAAAGTTTACGAGCAATGGATTTGGCAAGGCACTTAACGTGTATTCCTTCGAATAAAATCCATCAGCATATAACCTGAAGTTAATATTCCTTTGCACATTTTTAAAGGTGTGTTTGAACAACTGTTTATCTTCATTCTTCAATTTGAATTTAGTACCATCAATATCTATAAACAATTCTTGAGGAATTTCATTACCACCCATCTTTACTGTTAATTCAAAATCTTTTTGAGTGGGTGTTTTTAAACTGCTGTTTTGAACATTAAAAGTAAAAGGAGCAAGGGGCTCAAAAGCAGAATTGTAGCTAATTATCCTCTTAGAACTTTCATTAATTACAGAAGGGTATACAATCCAAACAATACCGATTAGCAATAAAGGGATGTAAGCATATCTTAAATATTTGTAATTCTCTTTAAGATCAACAGCTGCTTCAAAAGAAAAAGGTTTTATCTCATGAATCTTTTGATCAATACTTGCCGCAATTAATGCATGCTGTGGAGTATTTTGAGATAACTGCTGGTTGAGTTGCAGTGTGTTTATCAACTTATCTTTAACACCAGAAAAATGTTGGCCAATAATTTCAGAAGCCGCTTCATAACTCAATACTTTTCCAAGACGATACAGTTTTATAAAAGGTAAGAAAATAAATTGAATTAAAATTCCAAATGCTATCACCAAATATCCATAGAAAAGTATGGTTCTTCCGAGAGTACCAAGGTGTCCTAAGAATTCAATAACGTTGGTTAAGAGAAAAAACAAGGCTAAAGCTCCAACCGTATAAATAACTCCCCTTATAACTTGATTTTTATAATACTTCCTTATGAAAGCATCTAACTTTTGTATTAACTGTTGATATGCACTATCTACCATTAGAAATCCTTTATTATCAAACGCAATAAAACGTAATACTTGTACTTATTCTTTAATATAATGTTCAAAATTTTAACAATCTATTTTCTGAACTCTATTTTGATGTCTTCCTCCTTCAAATTTAGTATTAAAAAAGGTATCTAACATTTCAACAGCAGCATCTTTTTCTACAAATCTTGCTGGAAGACAAATAATATTTGCGTCATTATGTTGTCTTGCTAAACTAGCAATTTCATTTGTCCAACAAATTGCTGCTCTAATTTGTGCATGCTTATTTGCGGTTGTAGCAACACCATTTGCACTTCCGCAAATTAAAACACCAAATTCAAATTCTTTTTTTTCAACTAACACTGCAACAGGGTGAGCTATATCAGGATAATCCATGCTGTCTTTTGAAAATGTACCTACATCAACCCATTCAATTCCTTTATCATTAAAGTAACTTAAAACGTAATTTTTCAATTCAAACCCTGCATGGTCGCAACCAATAACTATCTTCATATATATTTATTAAAAAAAAACAAATTTATATAACCCTGCTAACTTATCAACCATAGTTTTTCACGAAAAATTATTATTCTGAAAATGTGGCATTTAAAAAACAACATTTGAACATCAACCTTGTTAATAATTGTTAATACTACCTTAAAAATAAATCGACAATACTATTGACTATCTCAATTATGGTCCTGTATACTATTTTAAACAAGCCAATCAAGTGAAATTTCTAATTTCGTTGTAACATTTAGATAACATTCAATTAACATAAATCATATCTATCCTCTTAAAAAGATATAAACGAAGATAGTTTGCTAACAATTGTTAATTAACGTTGAAAATTGATAATAATCAATGACTTTTGCAAAAAAAGACTGTTTATAAACTGTGAAAAGTTACTCTTTAACAATTATGCAAGGAAGAAGCGTCATTTTTTCTAACAGTATTAACAGCTTTAATAACTACTACTAAAACTATTTAATAAAAATATTAATAATATTATGTTGACTGTTGATGTTTTGAAAAATGGATACGCTCCAAAAGCGATTGATCCAACAATGGATTTATTTGCGGAAATTGCAAGACTTAAAAAAGAAAAAAATGCAATCATTCTTGCCCACTATTACCAAGACAGCGATATTCAGGATATTGCAGATTACATTGGCGATAGCTTGGGATTGTCGCAACAAGCAGCAAAAACTGAAGCAAGCATTATTGTTTTCGCTGGAGTCCATTTTATGGCCGAAACTGCCAAAATCCTATGCCCAGAGAAGAAGGTTTTGTTACCCGATTTGCGAGCTGGCTGCTCGTTAGCAGAAAGTTGTCCAGCCGACAGATTTGAACTTTTTAAAAATGCGCATCCTGACCACATCGTTATCTCTTACATTAATTGCACTGCTGAAATTAAAGCGCTAACGGATATAGTTTGTACTTCATCTAATGCTGTTCAAATTGTAGAAAGTCTTCCTAAAGACCAGAAAATAATTTTTGCTCCTGATAAAAATTTGGGAAGGTGGGTAATGCAGAAAACGGGAAGAGAAATGGTTTTATGGGATGGAGCTTGTATGGTGCATGAGATTTTTTCTCGCGAGAAAATTATGAGGCTTCAACAACGTTATCCAAATGCTTTACTGATTGCTCATCCTGAATGTGAAGCGCCTGTATTGGAATTGGCAGATTTTATAGGATCGACAACTGCTCTTTTAAATTTCGCAATAAAAAGTGAAAGTAAAGAGTTTATAGTTGCAACAGAAAGTGGAATTCTTCACCAAATGTCAAAATCTGCTCCAACAAAAACCTTTATTCCCGCTCCACCTAATAACAATTGTGCATGTAACGATTGTCCACACATGAAATTAAATACGTTAGAAAAAGTATACCTCTGCCTTTTGCAAGAAACTCCAGAATTAATTATGAAGGAAGATTTGAGAAAAAAGGCCGAAACACCAATCAGAAGAATGTTGGAAATTTCGGCTTCTTTAGGTCTTTAAATTAATAACAAAATTTTAGTAATGCAACCAAAAAAAAAATACGCAACACTCTTTCTCTTAGTATTCTGTTTTTTCTTTTCAAGGGCTCAATCTTTTATAGAAATGAAAGATTCCTCAAAAGGATATGTCTATACTTATTTTGAAGGAGATCCAACCAAATCAAGAAAATACATCTTAAAAAACGGTTTAACAGTTATAATGTCTGTTAACATTGATAAACCAAGAATTTATACGTGTATTGCAGTAAAAGCTGGAAGTAACAATGATCCTAGAAATAATACTGGTTTAGCCCATTATCTGGAACACATGCTTTTTAAAGGTACAGACAAATATGGAACATCAGATTATGCTAGCGAAAAAGTATACTTAGATCAGATAGAGTCTTTATATGAGGTATATAATAAAACAAGAGAAGAAAAAAAGAGAACTGAAATTTATAGAAAGATAGATTCAATTTCGGCAATTGCTGCACAATACTCCATTGCAAACGAATACGATAAAATGTTGCAAAACATTGGAGCTCAAGGTACAAATGCTTTTACTTCTTTTGAAGAAACGGTATACATCAATGATATTCCTTCTAACCAATTAAATTCATGGTTAGAAATTGAGGGCGAAAGATTTAGAAATCCTGTATTAAGATTATTTCATACAGAATTAGAAGCCGTATACGAAGAAAAGAATATCACTTTAGACGACGACAATGACAAGGTAAATGAGCTATTGTATGCTGATTTATTTAAGAACCATAACTATGGACTTCAAACAACCATAGGTAAAACGGAACATCTTAAAAATCCTTCTTTAAGTAAAATAAGAGAATACTATCAACAGAACTATGTTCCCAATAATATGGCTATCATATTATCTGGCTATTTTGACCCAGAAGAGACTTTAGCTAAAATTGAAAAGAATTTCGGTTACATGTCATCAAAAGAAATCAAGAAAATGAAATTTGGTCCAGAAAAAGTTAAGGATACTGTTATTCCCATAGAAATATTTAGTGAAGAAGCAGAATTTGTTACCATTGGATTTAGGTTACCTGGTATGCAGTCGGCAGATAATTATAAAGCCGTTTTATTAAAAGAAATTTTAGATAATGGAGTGGCTGGTTTAATTAATTTGAACATCAAAAAAAAGCTTTTAGCTTTAGATGCTTGGGCATATTTGGACGAAAATAAAGATAATAACGTTTTAATTCTTGGAGGAGTTCCAAAGCAAAACCAAACATTAGAAGAAGTAAGAGACTTATTAATGGCCCAGATAGATTCCATAAAGTTTGGTAAATTCGATGAAAAACTAATTGCAGCTGCTGGCTTTAATCAAAAGGTAAAAAACGATAGATCTTACTCAGATATCACGGGAACTGCATTTTCATTGCAAACTGCTTTTACAAAAGAAATTCCTTTCAGTAAGAAATTAGAGGAGCCTAAGTTGATGATGAATACAAAAAAGCTGGATCTTATTTTTTTTACAAAACTTCAACTGAAGAACAATTGTTCTATCGTATATAAAAGACAAGGAAAAGATACCACATCAAAAAAAATTGTAAAACCAGAAATTCACCCCGTTTCATTGAATAGAGATAAAATGTCTCGTTTTGTAAAAAACATAATAGATAATGAAATAGTTGAAGAAAAGCCAGTTTTTATTGATTTCGAAAAAGATATTCAAAAAGATGCTTTAGCAAGCAATTGCGAAATACTCTACACACCAAACAAAAAGAACAAGTTGTTTAAATTAAACTATGTTTTTGAGTTTGGAAAGTATGCAAATCAAGAACTTCCTTTCGCATTTGAATTATTAAAATTAAGTGGAACAGAAAAACAATCTGCAAGCAACATAGCAAAAGAATTTTACAATTTAGCTTGTACATTCAATGTTTCCGTTGCAAACGAACAAATGTACATTCAATTAAGTGGACCAGACTCTACTTTTGAAAGAGCTATTTCCACGTTAGATTATTTAATAAAAAATATAAAACCGGAAGATGCTGTTTTGAAAGAACTTGTGAATAATGTTTTGCAGGAAAGAGAAAACAATATGTTCAATAAAAATGCCGTAAAACGAGCATTGAGCAATTATGTGAGTTACGGAAAAGATAACCCAACAACAACACAAATTAGTTCTAAGGAACTTAAAAAAATAAAAGCACAACACATAAAAGATCAAATACAACAAATTTTCGCTTTTGATCATAAAGTGCTTTATTATGGTCCAAGAGAATTTACGCCTGTTAAAAACCTAATTGCAAAGTATCATACAATTCCACAGGTACTTAAAAAGTCTCCACAAAATAGAGTCTTTGTTCCAATTCAATACGTAGAACCCCAAGTTTACTTCACCAATTTTGATATGGTTCAGGCAGAAGTAAATTGGCATTCTCAAGGAATAAATTATGATGTGAATAAACTTGTGCTTATTGATGTATTTAATGAATATTACGGAGCAGGAATGGCTTCTATATTCTTTCAAACAATTAGAGAATCTAAAGCTTTAGCCTATAATACTTTTGCAGAATATAAAAACCCAACAACCTTAAATACGAGTGGTAATTTTGTGGCCTATGTTGGAACGCAAGCAGATAAATTAGATTCGGCTATGACCTCTGTAAATGCACTCATTAATGAAATGCCTGTATCAGAAACTCTGTTTGATAATTCAAAGAAATCAATTCTAAGTGTTCTTGCTTCAGACCGAATATTAAATGATAAAATTCTTTTTTATTATCTTAAACTAAAGAGATATAATATCAATTACGATTATAGAAAAGACATTTTTGAAAAAGCAAATCAGTTGAGCATATCCGACATACAAACTTTTCATTACAAGGAAATTAAGTCAAAGAAACAGGCAATTTCAATTGTAGGGTCTAAAAACAGAATTGGTGTAGATGGCCTTAATAAATATGGAAAAGTCCATGTTTTATCCCTCAAAGAAATTTTTAATTATTGAAAAAATACCTTGTCCTTTTTGTAGTAATTTTTAGCGGCCTTTGTCTTAAATTGTCCGCTCAAGATAGTATTTACAATGGTTACAAAAAGTTTTTTTATGCCAATGGAATATGTTCTAGTGAAGGTTTTTTCATTGACGGAAAGCCAAATGGAAATTGGAAAAACTATTATGAATCAGGACAACTTAAATCGGCTGGTAATAGAAGAAATAGCGAATTAGACAGTAGCTGGAATTTTTACAAAGAGAATGGAAAACTGAAAACCACAATTAACTATTTAAATGGTAAAAAGAGTGGTTTGAGAATAATTTATGGAAACAATGAAGTGAAGTTGACAGAAGAGAACTTTTTTAACGACGTGAAACAAGGATATTCACAGGTGAACTTTGAAAATGGAACTAAGAAATTTCTGATTCCCTATGATAATGGAAAAGAAAATGGAAGAGGAGTGGAGTTCAATGAAAATGGAGAAGTTGTAACAATAACTGAGTACAAACAAGGAGCATTATTAAGACAACAAAGAATCAATAGGTTTGATAAAACCAATAAGAAAACAGGTATTTGGATTGAGTTTTTCGATAAATACCAAACAAAGAAAGAAACACAATTTGAGAACGATTTAAAGAACGGATTTCAAAAAGAATACGACAATAAAGGGAATCTCATCAAAATAGAGAAATATATAAATGGCATTTTACAGATAAATGCTGAAGAGTTAAAAAGACCCGAAATAGTTAAGGAATATTACAGTAATAGAAAAATAAAAAGACAAGGTGCTTACATTGATGGAAAAAGTGTTGGTATGCACATCTTATTTGATAGTACAGGAACCCTCAAAAAAGGAACAATTTATGAGAATGGAATAAAAATTTCAGAAGGTATTGTTGACTCAAATAATCTTAAACAAGGAGTTTGGAAAGAATATTATGTTACTGGAGAATTGAAATCAGAAGGTGAATATGAAGATAATATTAAAGTGAAATCCTGGAATTATTTTTTTGCAAATGGTAAGTTAGAACAAAAAGGAAATTACGTTAAAGGTAAACCGAATTCTACTTGGCGCTGGTATTTCGAAACTGGAAATTTGCTCAGAGAAGAAATTTTTCTTAGAGGTAAAGAAGATGGGTTTTTCGTGGAGTTTAATGAAAGGTCTGATACAATTGCTTTTGGTGAATATATAGATGGTGAAAGAGAGGGAAAGTGGTTTTTTAAAGATGGTGATATGACTTTAGTTGGAAACTTTAAAGAAGGAAAACAAGACAGCATTTGGAACCATTATTTCCAAGACGGAAATGTATATTTTACAGGAAATTTTAACCAAAGCATTCCTGAAGGAAAACAGAAAGCATTTTATCCAAACGGGCAACTCAAATGGGAGGGAAGGTACATTGCAGGAAAACGGAATGGAGACTGGCGAAGTTTTTATGACGACGGTACAGATTTAATAACTATAACTTTTAAGGATGGAATTGAAGAGAAATACGATGGAGTAAAAGTTTTTCCGCTATTTGAAGCTACCGATTTTGAATCGCTTTTACAAGAAAATCCTTATGTTTTCTAGAATTCTATTTGTTTTAATTTTTTGTCTTGGTTTGAATGGTTGTGCTTCAAAAAAAAATCTAAATACTATCCATAAAAATACCAACACTAATTATTCTGAAAAGTTAGGTTGTCCTTTGCCTGACAGCTTTAATAAGATATTTATTGAAGCAATTTCCGAATGGATAGGTGTACCTTATCAATATGGTGGCGGGAACAAAAAAGGAACGGATTGTTCAGGATTTGTTCAAAACATCTACAAATCTGTTTTTAATAAAACAATAGAACACAATGCTTTGCAGATTTCAAAAAAGTCTCGAATAATTAAGAATAAAGACTTGCAACAAGGAGATTTATTGTTTTTTAAAATAAATAAAAAACAGATAGACCACGTGGGAATGCACATTTATGACACTTATTTTATTCATGCATCCACAAAGAAAGGAGTAATTGTTAGTGACATAAAGCAAGCATATTACCAAGAAACGTTTGAATTTTACGGAAAAATAGATTGAATCACACTTCTTGATTTAAATCAGGAGCGTCATTAATGATGTTATTATTGGCGGATGCTTGTTTAAACGTCTTGTTATCGTAAATAATAAAAAAGACATTCAGCAGCAATAACATAATGCTTGCAATTAAAGTTAGCCAATACCCAGAGCCAAAACCTAATGTAAGCGGAAACATACTTTTCATTGGTCCCATATCATCCATTTGTTTGTTCCAACCCATTTTAAAAGTTACCTGCATAATGAGAAGAGTTAACACCACCACTCCCGAAAATACTGCAGCCCAAAGTTCCCTTTTCTTCTTCACAAATAATTGAAAGAGCGCACCAATTAATAGGGTAGCCAAACTTGTAATTGTAAATGGATCGTATCTGTTTTGGGTTTTTTGAAGCGCCTTAAACTCTTCATTATCTTTCATGTACTCTGTTGTTTCATCATTAGAAAAAACCATTCCATGCTTTAATGCTAAATCAAATCCATTCATCACAGCAAAAGGTTCATTTTTACATTTAATTTCCAAAAAAGGCAAAAAGAAAAACAGGATAATAATTATAAAAACTGCAGAGTTGGAGTAATAACGCATCGTTAGAAATGAAATTCAATGTTACAAAAAATAGTTGGGTATAAAATAAATTCCAACACTATTTTTCTCATCCTTAATTTTGTAGTGAGCAATTTCACATATTTGCGCTGTGAATTTAAAAGAAAAATACTATTCAATTTTATCCAAGTACATACCTGAAAGTGCTGTAGTAGAAATTGTTGAACTCGTCTTTAAACGAGGAGTTCATTTGAAAATAACAAAAACCAGAAGCACAAAGTTGGGAGACTTTAGGCCTTCTAATTCAAGCAGAGGTCATGCTATAACCGTAAATCATGACCTAAATCAATATGCATTTCTCATAACTTTAATACATGAGTTTGCACATTTGGATACTTGGAATAATTTTGGAGCGCAAGTAAAACCCCATGGTTCTGAATGGAAAGTGACTTTTCAAAGAATGATGACGCCCTTTTTATCCAATTCAATCTTTCCTTCAGACATATTAGAGTCGGTTGTGCGCTACTTAAACAACCCTTCTGCAAGCAGTTGCGTTGACCAAAGTTTGATGAGAACTCTTAGAAAATATGATCAAGAACCGAAACTTTTTTTAGAGGAGCTTCCTATTAACTCTCATTTCAGGCTAAAAACAGGCAGAGAATTTATTAAAGGATCAGAAAAAAGAAAGTACTTTACGTGTATTGAAGTTACTTCGAAAAGAAAATACTTGGTTAATCGACTTGCAGAAGTAGAGCCTGTAATTTAAAATAGAATTAATTCCTACATTGCTGTAATATTGTTTGTCATATGAATACAGCAGCACTTACACATAATCAGACGCTTCCATTATCAAAAATGGCTGAAACGCTTCAAGGTTCAGAGATTATTAAGTTGGCAGGAGAGATAAATGAAAAAATTAAGCAAGGAGAAAAAATCTTCAACTTTACTATTGGAGATTTTGACCCGAGTATTTTTCCAATTCCATTGGAGCTTAAGAGTGAAATAATAAAGGCTTATCAGGAAAATCATACAAATTACCCTGCGGCAAATGGAATTCAAAAACTAAGGGAAAGCGTAGCTTACTTTATTGAGAAATATCAGGGTCTGAAATACGGAGCTGAGGATTTTTTAATTGCAGGTGGAGCGCGACCTTTGATTTATGCAGCATATCAAACTATTTTAGATCAAGGAGAAAAAGTTATTTTCCCCGTTCCTTCTTGGAATAACAATCATTACACCCATTTATCTCATGCAGATAAGGTAATGATTGAAGCATTACCCGAAAATAATTTTATGCCTATTGCAGACGACATAAAGCCGCATTTAAAAACCGCAACATTACTTTCACTCTGTTCTCCGCTCAACCCAACAGGTACAACTTTTTCTAAGGAAGGATTGCTTGAAATTTGTGAGCTCGTTTTAGAAGAAAATTTGAATCGTCCGGAAGGAGCAAAGCCGCTGTATTTAATGTATGACCAAATTTATTGGTCCTTAACCTACGGAAACACGGTTCATTATGACCCTGTTTCACTTCTTCCTGAACTAAGACCATATACCATTTTTATTGATGGGCTTTCTAAAGCTTTTGCTGCTACAGGTGTGAGAGTGGGTTGGGCTTTTGGTCCCTCAGATATAATAGATAAGATGAAAAGCATTTTAGGCCATGTTGGTGCATGGGCACCTAAAGCAGAACAAGTGGCAACAGGAAACTATCTTTCAAATCCATCCAATGCATTTGCTTTTATTGAACAATTGAAAAAATCCCTATCAGATAGACTTTTTGGATTTTATAATGGATTTTTAAAGTTAAAGAACGAGGGTTTTCCTATTGATGTTATTGAACCACAAGCGGCTTTGTATTTAACCGTCAAAATAAATCTTTCGGGATTAACAACAACAGAAGGAATTTTATTAGACACTACAGAAAAGGCTACAAAATACCTTTTAGATTCAGCCGGTGTCGCTATTGTTCCTTTCTATGCTTTTGGTGCATCCAAAGAATCAACATGGTACAGACTTTCTGTTGGAACTTGCGCTCTAAGCGATATAGAATTAGTAATAAATGCAATTAGAAATAGTCTTGGTAAATTAAAATGATACTATGTCGGAAATAAATCACACGTATTGTGTTATAATGGCTGGAGGAGTTGGTAGTAGATTTTGGCCTATGAGTCGGCAACAACAACCCAAACAATTTTTAGATGTTTTAGGCACGGGTAAAACGTTACTTCAGCAGACTGTAGAAAGATTTGAGAAAGTTTTACCACTGCAAAATATCTTTGTGGTTACGCATAAATCTTATTACGAAACTGTAGTTAAACAAATACAAGGAATAGACCCTCAGAACGTTCTTTTGGAGCCTTCAAGAAGAAATACGGCGCCTTGCGTTGCTTATGCTATTGCCAAGATTGAAAAGAAGGATAAAGAAGCAACTATAATTGTAGCTCCTAGTGACCATCTCATTTTAAAAGAAGATAGTTTTATAGAACGTATTAACGAAGGAATTAAGTTTGTTTCAGAAAATAAAGCCCTATTAACATTGGGTATTAAGCCGAGTAGACCAGATACAGGCTATGGATATATACAATACAATCATGAACCTGGTCAACCAGAATATAATCCGGTTAAGAAAGTGAAAACATTTACAGAAAAGCCGAATTTAGAATTGGCAAAATCTTTTGTTTCTAGCGGTGAGTTTTTGTGGAATTCAGGAATTTTCATGGCGTCTATACCAACATTAAATCATGCTTACAAAACTTATTTGCCAGAAATGCAACAAGTGTTTGAAGACGGCAAAGAAGAGTATTATACTGAAACCGAAAAAGCCTTCATAGAACGAGCTTATGGCCGTTGCACAAATATCTCTATTGATTATGGAATAATGGAAAAGGCGCAGAATGTCTATGTAATACCTTCTGAATTCGGTTGGTCAGATCTTGGAACTTGGGGCTCTCTCTATGAAAACTCCAATAAAGATGATAACGGAAATGTTGTTGTTGGTAAACATGTTTTAAAATACAATACGAGCAACTGTATTATCAATGTTCCCAAAGACAAATTGGTTGTAGTTCAAGGATTAGATGATTTTATAGTCGTTGAATCTGATGGAATTTTATTGATATGCAAAAAGCAAAGTGAGCAAGAAATACGGCAAATAGTAAATGATGTGAAAGTAGAGATGGGGGAAGATTATGTTTAAGGAACCTCTAAAAAACAATAAAGGCGCCTTCTGATCGAGGCGCCTTTATCGTGTAAGCGTGGTTAATAATAGAATTTATAAAGAGGGAAGATCAGAATTCCCACAAATCGTGTTCAAAGATAATAATATCGTCTTTAATTTTTTGTGCTTCTAAAAGAGCATCCATTCCTTTTTTGTATTCTCCTATAATTCTATCATAAACGTTTTCTTCCTTTACAATGTAGCTACTAAACTGTCGTTTCCAAAAGATATCATCAAAAGACCTTCTTTCTGAAGGGTTTGATCGGTTAAAGATATCATGGTTAGCTAGTATTTTTCTTGCCTCGGGAAAATATACCCAGAATAAGGGACGGTCACCTTTTTCTTTGTCTTCCATTTCATATAAAGGACAAATTCCTAAGATACGCACATCTAATACAGAGCGTTGCTTATCAAAAAACCACTCTTCTTTTAACAAGAATTTTTTAACTCTGCTTGGAGCAAATTCTTCTTTTATCTGTTTGTAAAATAGTGTACCGTCAAAGTTCAAACTATCTAAACTTGGATCTACTTGGCTCTTCATGGCAATAGAATCCTCTTTTGACACTCTTTTGATAACATCACCAGGAGTCATTTCAACAGTAAAATCATCAGGAAAATCAGCATATACTCTTAAAGAAACTTCTTCTGTAGTTGCTTTATAAAGCAAGTTTGATAAACTTTTTAAACCATTAATTTCGCCCTGAATGGGATAGAAAAGGGGCAAATTGATTTTTTCTCTCAAGTCAATTATTCTCCAAACACGTTTTTTCCACATTACATCCGCTTCTCTAATAGGAGCATAAGGAATGGGCTTTCGTGCAGGCAATGTTTCACGAACGTAAACATTATCTAAAACGGATTGCGCGTAAATGGATGTCGAGTTCATAACACAAGTTACAAAAACTGCAGGAATGATAATAGCTTTTAAAAAACTCATTGAACTAAATTTTAGTTAAGGGTTTATCTAATCTTAAATTGGGCAGAAAGATTTCTTACCGACCCATCTGGTCCTTTTGCTTTTATATCAGAGAAGAAAACTTTGCTTCCAGGCTTTAAGCTGTTCATAATCGTTGTCATTTCTGAGCCAAATTTACCACCAGGATTATTTGCACTTCTGTAAGCTCCTCCAACGTTGGCGCCAAATTCAAAACTCAAAACGCTGAATCCTGCTTGAAAATCGAAGTTCTCAAGTACAGCAGAAATAAAACCTGCAGCCTTTAACTCGGCTAAAGAAATACTTTCGTTACTCTTTTTACCAAGTACCATTGGTGTTGGATCCGGAATACGTTTGATACGG
>Ga0105044_10004678_pt1 | contig 18773 bp, 7 predicted proteins | sample MAT01_FD_78092 | JGI IMG/M metagenome (GOLD analysis project Ga0105044, IMG submission 78092) | Freshwater microbial communities from Lake Fryxell liftoff mats and glacier meltwater in Antarctica - MAT-01 | ecosystem: Environmental > Aquatic > Freshwater > Ice > Liftoff microbial mat | place...
CGCGGCTTGCACGCGCACGGTGTCGTATTCCACGCGCACGAGTTCCGCTTTCACCGCGACGGGCGCAGGCATCGGCGTGCCGTCGGGCCGCACCGCTATAGCGCTCGCGGCGAACTCCTCCGCATGTCCGATGACGTGCCGGTCGTTTTCGGCGATGCCGAGATAGAACTCGGCCGCCTCGCGCGAAAAGCTGCGGCTCTCCGTGACCGTCTGCTGATTCTGATCCGTCACCTCGACCGTGAGCAGCCCGCGAAAGCGCTCGCCCGCGACGCGCGGCAATTGCGGCTCGATGGCGAGCGTCTTTCCCAACTTTCCCTCGCCGCGAAGGGTCAGGGTCTTGTGCTCGCTCTCGTCGCCGTCGTTGAAAATGAACCCGCTGAAGCCGTTGGCCGAGAAAGCTTCCGGCACATATTGCAGTGTCCACTGCACGCGCGCGTCGCTCACGGGCGAGCCGAAAAAGTAACTCGCCGAAACTTCCGCGGCGACCTTCTGCGCGGGCGTGAAACGCTCCGGCATCGCGATGCGCGTCTCGAAGGCATTCGGCTGAAACTCCTGGACCTGAAACGTCGTGGAGAGCACGCCGCCAGGATCGCCCTGTCGGTTCGCGGCGACTCCGGCATTCAGGTTAAAGCTGCCGACTTTCCCCGGCGGCAGCACGAAGGACGCGTCGAACGCCCCGCGCGCGTCCACGCGCACCTTGATCTCCTCGGAGCCGCCGTCCCGCGGATAGCGCAGCGTGAGGATCGCGTCCTTCGCGTCGTCGCGTTTCACGCCGCCGCTTTCGACGCGGCGCACGATGCCTTTCACGCGCACGGTTTCGCCCGGACGGTAGAGCGGACGATCGGTGAAGATCAGCCCGCGCATTGGCGGCAGCGCAGGATCCTCGGTGCTCCAGTCGGAATACCAAATCGGCAGGTTAAAGCGTGACATCGGCAGTTCGTTGTCCGCCTCCGGGCCCATTTGGAGCGCGTGCGTGTCGTCGCCCTTGCGCACGACGAGCCAGCCGATGTCTTTTTTCACGGGGAGCGAAACCGCGCCCTCCGCGTCGGTCGTCGCGGAGGCGAGGACAGCGGTGAAATCCTTCTTGAGCATCGCCACGCTCGCGCCCGCGACGGTCTGGCCGGTGGCCATCGAGAAAACCGTCGTCCGCAGTTTTCCGTCCGCCTTTTTCCACAGCACGCCGAGGTCGGTGAGCTGGATCAGCGCCTGCGCCACGGGCCGGGCCTTGCCGCCGCCGGCTGCGGGGAGCGGCTGGCCTTCCACGGTGAGAAAAATGACGCCCGCCTTTTTTCCGCCGAGCAGTTCGGTCCAATCGACAATCGTCTCCTGGCGCGCGTCGAGAGCGCCCGCCGGGAGCTCGACGGTGCGCTCGGCGAGCGGCGTCGCTTTGATCAGGCCGGGCGCGATTTGCTGATAGGGCTCGTGCGGGGCGTCCTCATCCCCGGTTTCCTCTTTGGTGTATTTCTCAAACGCGGCGATGGCCTGCGCCGACGCCTCGGGTGCGACGAGCCGCGCGGTGATGCGGACGCTTTGCAGATTCACCGCGCGCACGGGAAACTTGCGGTCGCCGCCGCGCAGTTGGTCGGCGGTGATCTCTGGCAGATAGACGCGCGGCCTCACCGGCTCGAAGCGAAACGCGCGCGTGTGCTCGCCGGTGAAAGGCTGCCCCGAGATGGCGAGGAGCGACGGATCGATCTCCAGCTTGTAATCGACGCCGCGCTCGAAATCGCCGCGGATGGCAAACTCCTCCCAGCTCTCCTCGAAGCGCAGATTCGGCGGCGCGGGCGTGATGCGGAAAAACTTCGCCGCCGTCTCCGACTTCACATCCGGCGCGAGTTCCTCGGAAAACTTGAGCACCACGCTGCGGCCCGAATTGAGATAGCTGGCGGCCTCCAATTTCTTCAGCGTGAACGGCGTCACGCGCCCGAGCACCATCGTGCGCCGCTCCGCGATCTTCAGCCCGCCGACGGCCGACTCGATCCCCGGCTTCATCTCCAGCCGCCAGAGCGGGCCCGGGGCGAGCAGCGCCGCCGGGCTGACGATCAGTCGGTTTGGTCGTGGTCGCTCGTCGTCCGCCTTTTCCTCCGCGCTGGCCGCGGCTTGTGCGAGCTGCCAGCGCTCGTGCCAATCCTCGGCTTCCGCCGGGATCGAAAAGTAGTCGCCGGTCGTCGCGTAACGCACCGTCGCCGCGATCTTGCGGCCATCGTCGGCGACAAACTCGAAGGCCTTCTCCGCTCCCGCCAGTTTCACGTTCAGATTGAAAGCGACCTGCTGCACCGGCATCGGCGGCGTGCTTTCCTCCCGGTCGCCTGCGACCATCCCGGCTGAGATTTGGAACGGCGGCGTCTTCAGCACCTTCGCGAAATCCGCTGCGACCGCCGCACCACTCGCGTCCGAGAGACCGGGCCGCAGCGTGACCTTGTAGGCCGTCCCCAGCACCGGGGCAGCCGACGGCGCATACACACCGCTGCGCGTGCTCAGCCAGATAAATCCCCCCGGCAGCACTGGCGCAAAGACGAGCGGCGAATCCTTCACCGGTACGCCTACCTGCTCGGCCGCGACCATCGCCCGCGCGAACCGAATCTCGACGGTGCTCGACGGCTGGAGCGAGGCGCCTTCGACGAACAACTCGACCTCCGGCGGTTTTGCCGCGAAGGCCGCGGCGGTGAGGGTGGCAACGACTCCCAAGAGGCAGAGGATTTTCATAGGAAAACGGCAAAGAGGGCTGAGCGATGAAAGGTCACGCTAGCAGGCGGCGGAGAAAGGCCATAGAGCGATGTCGACGGTGCGGATCCGGCGCCGTCCTGCCCAAAGCGCGGCGAAGCCCCGCCCATCGAACCACAATGCCGTCATCCTGAACGCAGTTCCGGGAGTCTGCGACCGGCACGGAGTGAAGGATCGCTGACTGTAAATGGGCGGAGGCGGCGGGTGGGATTACGCGCCGTCCCTCCCGCCGCCTCCGCCCGCAGTACTTTCAGCGATCCTTCACTGCGCCTTTGTCGCAAAGCCTCCAAAGGCTCCGTTCAGGATGACGGCGGGTTTTTGATGGCTTCGCAGGGGTGGAGGTCTCGTGGGGGCGATTCCGGCCACAAGTTGAGTTTTCGGTTTTAGATTTCCTTGCGAGGGATTAGAACGTCCGCCCTTTCGCGCCGCGCTCCACCAGCTTGGTGCGCTGACTTTTTCACCCAAAACCCAAACACCCAGCCACCCTCCCATGCACGCCAAGCTCTTCATCCCCGGCCCCGTCGAGGTCTCCGCAAAAACATTCGCCGCCATGACGCAGCCGATGATCGGCCACCGCAGCGGCGATTTCAAAAAGCTCTACGCGTCGATCCATCCGCGCTTGCAGGAGCTTTTCGGCACGGTCCAACCGGTGTTTCTTTCCACGTCGAGCGCGTGGGGTGTGATGGAAGGCTCGGTGCGCAATCTCGTCGGCGCGGGCAAGGTGCTGAACTGCATGTGCGGCGCGTTTTCCGACAAGTGGCTGGACGTTTCCAAGAAGTGCGGAAAGGACGCGGTGGGCTTGCAAGTCGAGTGGGGCCAGCCGATCCGCGGGGAGCAGATTCGCGAGCAGTTGAAAGTGGGCGGTTTCGACGCGGTGACGGTCATTCACAATGAGACCTCGACCGGCGTGATGAGCGACATCGCGGAGATCGCCGCCGCGGTGCGCGAGTTTCCCGAGGTGTGCTTGATCGTGGACAGCGTCTCGTCGTTCAGCGTGGTGCCGCTGCCGATGGACGAACTCGGCATCGACGTGCTCCTCACCGGCTCGCAGAAGGCGCTGGCGATGCCGCCCGGACTCGCCCTCTTCTCCGCGAGCAAGAAAGCCATGGAGCGCGCGGCGACGGTGAAAGGGCGCGGCTACTATTTCGACTTCCTGGAGTTCGCGAAAAACCAGGCCGAGGACATGACGCCGAGTACGCCCAGCATTTCGCACATCTACGCGCTGCGCTCGAAGCTCGACGACATTTTCACCGAAGGCGTCGCTGCCCGCCATGCGCGGCACGCGGAACTGAATGCGATGGTCGCCGATTGGGTGAATGCGCGCGGCTTCGACTTCTTCGCGCCCGAGGGCTTCCGCTCGAAGTCGCTGACCTGCGTCGCCAACAAGCGCGAGATCGACGTGGCGGCGCTGGCGGCGAACATGAAATCGCGGCACAACATGATCATCGATTCCGGCTACGGAAAACTGCGGTGGAAGACCTTCCGCCTCTCCAACATGGGCGACGAAACCCGCGCGACCATGGCCGAACTCATCTCCGCGCTGGACGACTCGCTGGATGCGTAGGTGAGCATGGGCCGGCATTCCGAGCGCCTGTCAACCCGAGCGGAGCGAAGGCGGAGAGTTGGGCGAAGCGTAGTCGAAGAACCTCGGCGTGCGGAAGGAGAACGCCAACGGCGTTCCATCTTCCAGCCCAGGGTTGGGGCGACGCAGGAGCACCTACCCTGGAATCGGAAAAAATCAGTGCCAACCCCAACGGGGTTGTATCAACGGGTGACGGCAGCGGGGATGCAACCCCGATGGGGTTGGGATCATGTGGGGTGTTTTCCCAAGGTAGGCGGCCGAGCCGCCAACCTTGGGCTGAATGATGAAACGCCGTTGGCGTTGAGGCGGCCCGAGAAACCTCTGACAGAATTTCACCAGTCGTGAACGACACCATCGCCGCCATTTCCACGCCGCTCGGCGAAGGGGCGATCGCGGTGCTGCGGATGAGCGGGCCGCGGGCGGTGGCGATTGCGGACCAGGTTTTCCGGGCGAAAACGCGTGCGGGTGCCGCGGCGGCACGGGTGCAGCAATTCGGCGCGGTTTTCGAAGGCGAGCAAAAGCTTGATGACGTCCTGCTCACGGTTTTCCGCGCGCCACGCAGCTATACGGGCGAGGACGTGGTGGAGATCGCCTGCCACGGCGGCGTGCTGGTGGCGCGGCGGATTCTGGAGCTGCTGCTGAAATGCGGGGCGCGCTCCGCGGAGCCGGGCGAGTTCACGCAGCGCGCGTATCTCGGCGGGAAAATGGATCTCACGCAGGCCGAGGCGGTGATGGATTTGATCACCGCGCAGACTGATCTCGCAATGCGCGCCGCGACGGAGCAACTCGAAGGCCGGCTGGGCGAACGCATCCGCGGACTGCGCGAGCGGCTGGTCGAGTTGCTCGCGCACGTCGAGGCCTACATCGACTTTCCAGACGAAGACATCGACCCGGATACCGGCGACGCGCTGCGCCAGAAGCTCGACGCCGTGCGCGCGGAGACCGGAGCGCTGCTCGCCACCGCTGGACAGGGCCGCGTGCTTCGCGAGGGCGTGCGGACGGTCATCTGCGGCGCGCCGAACGTGGGCAAATCCTCACTCCTCAATCTGCTCCTCGGCTACGAGCGCGCGATTGTCAGCGCCCAGCCGGGGACGACGCGGGATGTGATTGAGGAGGTCATCAACCTGCGCGGCTATCCGCTCCGGCTCGTGGATACCGCCGGCCTCCGCGAGAGCGACGACGAAATCGAGCGCGAAGGCATGGCGCGCACGCGCAAGCAGATCGAGCGCGCCGATTTGGTGCTGCACATCGCGGATGCGAGCGAGGCGATTTCAGATTTCAGAGTTGAGGGGCCCGCCTCCGCCCCGGCTCCATCTTCGGATCAGATTTCAGATTTGAAAAAAGCGGCGCTCCTCGTCCTCAACAAATTCGACCTCGGCGAGCACGCGTGCTGGCGCGGCGTCGAGGCGGTGCGGATTTCCTGTCTGAAAAACGAGGGCATCGCCGAACTCGAGGACGCCATCATCGCCCGCATCACCGGCGGGCAGGCGGCGCACCGCGACTGGTCGGTGGCGATCAACGCCCGCCACCAGGCGTGCCTCGCGAAGGCGCTGGACTACAGCAACGCCGCGGATCAGGCGCTGGCCGGCGCGCTGTCGCCGGAGTTCATCGCCGAGGAGCTGCGCGGCGCGCTGGACGCCGTGGGCGGGGTCGTCGGCAAGGCGGACAGCGAGGAAATCCTCGGCAAAATCTTCAGCACCTTTTGCATCGGAAAATAAAAATCGAGACCCGCGTGGAGATGGCGGCTCGTGGAGGCTGGAGTCGGGGGCGCGACCCGGTCTTCAATCGAGGCCGGGTCTCTCACGCTCGTCACCGTGGCGAGGATTTCGCACTCGCCGCGATCGGCCAGCGTGTGGAGCACGGCCATTGCGCCCGCATCGTCGCAATCGGTCTCCATGCCGGTGTCGAAGAAGATTTTCACCGGTTCGGCGTGGGCTGTGACGACGGACAGGAAGCTGGTGAAGAGGAGTCGCAGGATGTTCATGGGTTTCGGCGGGTGGCAGCGCATCGGGCAGCGGACGGTGATCCCGCTTCGCTCAGAGGGTGTACCGGAACTGAAAATGCGTGTCATCCTGAGCGCAGTCGAAGGACCCCGGCGGTTCGTTCCAGCGCGGTGCGTGCTCGCACCGCCGGGGTCCTTCGACTGCGTTCCGTCCCACCTTCGCCCGCACGGAACTCCGCTCAGGATGACACCCGTGAGTTTCGGTACACCCTCTCAGAAAACGGCATCCAGGACCTGCGAGATCGCCGCTGAGTTTCGGCTCAGTGCCGCCCACGCGGCGGAGAGGACCGGCGTTTCGCAGGGCATCCATTTTCCGGTGGCGGTGGAGTAAAGGCCCGCCGCCACGGGGGCGTCGAGCATCGCGCTCACCGCTTTCCAGTAGGCGCTGAGCTGCGGGAGATAGTGGGTGCTGAGCTGCGGCAGTTCCGCCGCGCTGGTGCGATTGGTTTTCCAGTCGAGGATCAGCCAGGATCCGGCGGCGGGATCGAAGACGGCGAGGTCGATAATTCCTTCGAGGCATTCGCGCTCGCTCATCCCCCAGAGAAACGGCATCTCCGCGTGCGCGATGACGCCGGGCGCGGTGAGCAGGCGCGCGAGGTCCGAGCCGTTCGTGAGTTGCCCGCGAAGCAGGCTCCATTCGCGGTGGGAAAGCGCCGCGTCCGGCGAGTCCGGGAGCGCGAGGGAAAAGGTCGCGTCCCACGCGGCGGCGTCCGCGCGCCAGTCGATGCGCTCGATGAACCCGTGCCACCAGGTGCCGTAGAGCTGCCCCGCATTGGGGCCGGTGGCCGCGCGGCGCGGGGCGGGCGCCGCCGGATCGGCTTCGGCCTGGGCCGCTTCCGCGAGCGCGCTGGGATTGCGCTTGATGAAAAGTGTCGCGCGCTCGCGGGCGGTCGCAAAGGTTTGCGGCGAGGGGGCATCCAGCGCCGGAACGGCTCGTCCGAGCTGGCGGCGTGCGGACTTCCCGGCCTGCGCCGCGTCCGTGGTTTCGCAGGGCGCGAGCACGTCCGGCAGCGCCTCGAAGAGCGCCGCGTGCGCGTCGCCGCCGGCGCAGCGGAGGAGCCGGGCCTGGGCGTGTCTTGGCAGCCCGCTTTTGCCGGAGAAAAGCGTGCGGTCGTCCACCAGCACGAGCGTGTGCCGGGCGCGCGTGAGGGCCACGTAAAGCACGCGCTCCAGCTCCTGCCGGGCCTGCGTGTCGAGCGCGGCCTTGAGTTCCTCGTCAATGTCGCCGCCGTCGAGCGCGGCGAGGACATCGCGCGTGCGGGGATCGCGCAGCGTGCGCGGATAGCCGGGCGTGCCGGCGGTCACGCGGCGGGCGAAAAACGGCACGATCACCGCGTCCCATTCCGAGCCCTTCGCCTTGTGGCCCGAGATGATCTGCACGGCGTCGCGCACCGTGGCGCGGACCTCGCGGGTGGCGGTGAAGCCGGTGCGCAGATCGGCGGCGAAAGTCTCCAGCGTCGCGCCCGCCGCCTCGGCCGCGGCGGCCTGGGTGAGCAGGTTGTCGAGCTCGGCGGCGAGGCCGTCGAAGTCGCCGTCGGGCAGCACGCGCAGCCGTTCGCGCAACCGCGTGGCGCCCGCCAGTTCCTCCATCGCGGAAAAAAGCGGTCGTCCCGCGAGCCGCTCGCGCAGTGCCGCGAGGAGGTTCAGCGTCTCCGCCGCCGCACCGCCGCGCGGGGTCGGCGCGGTGAGGTCAAAGCGGCTGCCGTCGCCCTGCGCGAAGTCGGCGAGTTCCTGATCGGAATGCCCGAAGACCTCGCGCAGCACGCCGACGATTTCGTAGCCGTCGCGCGGTTCGGCGAGCGCGACGACGAGCGCGGCGAACCACGCGTAGGCCGGGCTGTCGCCCCGGATCGCGCGCTCGGACTGCACCTGCGCTTTGAGCCCCGCACGCTGGAGGGCCGCGCGCAAGGCCGGCAGCCAGCGCGTGCGCGGGCAGAGGATCGCCACCTCGCTCCACGAAGACGCGCGGAGACTCGGCAAGCCCTGCGCCCGCAGCCACCCCGCCAGCCGATCCGCTTCCCAGCGGGCTTTCTCCCAATCTCCGCCGTCCGCGACTTCCGCGCTGCTGCCGAGATCGCAGCGCACGATTTGGCCCGGCAGCACCGTCGGGCGCGGGTTGAGCCGGACGAAGTTCACCTGTCCGCCCGTGCCGTGGAGCAGCGCGGGAAAAGCCGCGTTGACCCAGCCGAGGCCCGCCTCGTCCAGGCGAAAGGTGACGGAGAATTCCAGCGCTTCGCCGGCCCCGGTTTGCTGCAAAGCTTCGTGGATGCGCAGGTAGTGCGGGAGATCGGCGCGCGAGCCATAGATCGACTGCTGGAAGTCGCCGACCATGCAGAAGTGGCCGGCGCGCGGCGGCGCGGCGCCGGCCTCCAGCCAGGCGCCCGCGGCCTCGGGCGGACGGGCGATCTCAAGGAGCACGTCGAACTGCAACGGATCGGTGTCCTGCGCTTCATCGAGAATCACGCGGTAATTTTTTGCGCGGATGCGCTGCGCCGCCTCGGGGGCGCGCAGCAGCGCCGCGGCCAGGGCGACCTGGTCGGCATAAGTCATCGCACCGTGGCGCAGCCGGAACTCGCGGTAGCTGCGCGCCGTCTCCGCGGCGACGTGGAGCGCCGCGCACCGCACCCACTCGCGCAGCGGCGCGACCGCCGTCTCCCACGCCGCGCGCAGCGGCTTCGATTCGCACGCCGGCAGCCGCCCCGCGAAACCCTCGCCCGCCCATGCCTGCTCCCAGCGCCGGAGCCCTTCGCGGCAGCGCGTGGCGGCGGCGAGCGAGCGCTTGTCCGGCGCGAAGGCGTGGATTTCGGCGAAGTCGAAATTGGGGAAGCCGCCGGGCGGCAGCGCGGCATCCACGAGGCTGCCTTTGCGGCCCAGCTCCATGAGCAGCCGCGCGGGGACCAGCCGCAGGAGCGAGCGGCGCTGGGTCGCATCGAGCGCGCCGCCGAGCGTGGTGTGCTGCTGGAGAAATTCCGTCCACAGCGCGGCGTCGTTGTTTTCGTCGAGGTGCTCGGCCTGCCCCGGCAGGCCGAGGTGATGGCCGTGCTGGCGGAGCAGCCGCATGCACAGGCTGTGGATCGTGCCGAAGAAGGCGCGGTTGAAGGCGGCGAGCACCTCCGGGCGCACCTCGGCCTCGATGATGCTCTGCCGCGCGCGCTGCTGCATCTCGGCGGCGGCGCGGTTCGTGTAGGTGACGACGACCAGCGCGGGCAGCCACTCGAGCGCGCGCTCGTGCCGCGCCATCGCCACGATGCGGTCGGTGACTGCGCGCGTCTTTCCGCTGCCGGCGGAGGCGACGACGGAAAAGTTCCGCTCCAGTTCCGTGATGAAGCGCGTGCGCTGCGGCTGATCGGCGGGCTCGCTCATGGTGATGAAAGAACCCCACGCAAAGACGCAAAGACGCGGCCAGAAATGGCGTGGTGGATGGCGTCGCTCCGCGCGCCATGCGTCCACTGCACAGCAGGCCCATCTTTCGGTTTGGCGCTGACGCGCGTGGGTTTCGCATGGCGCGCGGAGCGACGCCATCCACCTGCGCTATCTGGATTCATGGCTCGTCCTCCGTGCTCGCGAAATCCGGGTGCGTGAGCGTCCACTTTTCGGCGAGGATTTCCTCGTCGATGGCGAGCGTGGCGAGCGGGTAGCCGCCGCGAAAACCGTACTCCTCCCGCAGCGCGCCGCGCATGCCGAAGACGCCGCTTTCCTGCATGCGCAAAAGGCCGCGCCAAAGTCCGGCGAGCGCATCGAGATCGGCGAGCGCGAGCTGCGGCGCATCGAGCGGCGCGCCCGGTGTCAGCAGGCTGAGGCCGACTTCCCGCGCGCCCGCCGCGCGCAGGGCCAGCGCGTAAAGGGCGAGCTGCACGCCGTCGCCGGCGGCGAGATCTTTGGCGCGGAGCGCCTGGCGGTGGCCGGTCTTGTAATCGACCAGCCAGGCGTCTCCGAGCGAGGCGTCCGTGGTCAGGAGCAGGTCGATGCGTCCGCGGATGTGCAGCGCGCCGCCCTCCAGCGGCAGCGCCGTCTCGGCAAGCTTCCACTCAGCCGCGGCGTGGGTCCGGCCGGCGACCCGGGCGACGCTTTCCGCCAGCGGCGCGGCGATGCCCAGCGCCTGCTCCCACGCGGAAGTCCACCAGTCCGGCAGCGTGCGGCGGTGCGCGGCGAGAGCGGCCGCGACGCGGTCGCGAAAAGCGGTCGCGGCGGCGCGAACGCGGTCGTGCAACTCGGGCGGAGCGGGGAGGGGAACGAAGGTTTGCGGCGCAGCCGGGCCGGCGAGCGCGCGCAGCCAGTCGTGAACCCAGTTGCCTTGCGCGAGCGCCCACGGCGTTTCGTCGTCGCCGCCGGCTGCGGCCACGCCGAGCACCGCGCCGAGCCACACCTCGGCGGGCGAGGCGAGCGCGTCTTCCCACCGCCTGGCCGCGAGGCGCAGCGGCGGCTGCGGCGGAGTGCGCAGGGCGAATTCATATTCGCCAAACGGCCGGCCCGCGGTGCGGCGCGCCGCGTAGGCGCGGAGCGTGGGCTGCACGGCGGCGAGGTCTGGTGCCGCGGGTTTCCACAGTCCGCCCGCGGCGAGCCAGCGCGTGGTTTCGGCGTGCAGCGCGGTCATGGTGTCCTGCGCCACCGCGCGGCCGCGGGCGCAGAAGTAGAGCCGGGTGAAAAACTCGCCGGGGTTGAACTGGCGCTCGGGCGCGGCTTCGTCGTGGAGCTGCGCACTCACCGCGGCGGCCACGGTCACGGATTCGAGCGTGTTGAAAAACTGCCGGGCGGCGAGCGCGCGGCGCTGCGCGGGGCCGAGGCAGAAAGCTTTGCCGGGCTGCACGGCGATGTGGCCCTCGCCCTGCCGGCCCTGCGTGGCGGCGCGGGCATTGAGGGTGCGCAGCCGGCGATTGAGCGCGTCGATTTCCTCCTCGCCGAGAAAGCCCGCGTCCTCGAGCGCGGGCGGCCACTGGGCTTCGTTCAGCCCGGCGGCGATGAGGTGCGTCCAGGCCTGCGACTCGGCGTGCGCGTAGGGCAGCAGGTGCAGGCGGCTGTACGGGTGCCCGCCCGCGGCGGCGCGCCCGGTCCGCCAGGAGACGAGCGTCTCGCCCAGCCAGCGCAGCCACGCGCGGCGGGAGATGACGAGCTTCCGCGCGTTGCGCCAGTCGGCCGTGTGCCGCTGCAATTCCTCCGCACGCGGCGTCCAGCCCAGCGCGCGGAAGATCGCGCCGGTCTGCTCGAAATACTCCGCGAGCGTCGCGCGATCGGGCAGAAATGGGACCGCCTCCAGTGCGGCGGCGAGGGCGGGTGCGTGATGGCGGCGCGAATGGCGGGCGAGATACGTGGCGAGCACGGCGAGGTCATCGAGCAGCAGCTCCTGATAGACGCGCTGCAACTCCTCCGCCGCCCGCGCGACGCTCAAGCCAGCGAAAGTCTCGTCCGCCCGGGTCTCGAGAAAGCGGAGCAGCGCGGGCAGGCGCGGACTTTCCTGCAAGGCGAGCCACGCCGGCCACGCGGCATCCTCCAGCGGGCCGGGCGCATGGTGCGCGAGACCGTCGTGATGCGGCACGTCGAAGTCCGCGAGCAGCGCGGCGACGCGGCGCGACAGCGCGCCCGCGGCGGGAAAGAGCACGCCGAGCCGCGCGCACGCGGGATCGGCGAGAAACTGGAGTGCCTGGGTGACGATGGCGCGGGCCTGCTCCGCGGTGTCGTGGCCGACGAGAAAAGCCATTTCGCGCGCGGGCTCCGCCACGCGCCCGGCGCGCTCGCGGGCGGTCTCCGGCAGGCGCAGCAGCTCCGTGAACGGCGAAGCGAAGTCCGCGGCGACCGGCTGGGCCGCGCCGAAAGTTTCCTCCCAAGTCCCGACCCACGCGGCGTCGAGATCTTCGCCCTCGGCACGCGGATCGGTGAGGCAGACGGTGGCGGCTTCGCTCACGCGCACGGCGGCTTCCAGCAGCGGCCAGAGCGGCCAGTGCAGCGCATCGAAGCCGGTGACCAGCAGCTCCGAGAAAAGCGGCGGCACGAACCGCGAGGCGGCCAGGAGCGCGCGGTCGGTGTCATGGACCATGGAAAAACCCGCGCTTTCCAGCAGCCGCCGAAACTCCGCGACCACGGGCCGCAGTCGCGGCGGTCCCGCCTCGGCGAAACTCCACCCGCCCGCGCCGATGAGGTCTATCGCCCTGAGCAACTGATCCGGCGCGATGGCGATGGCGTCCGCGCTTTCGCCCTGGCGCTCCGCCGCGGTGGCGAGGAGCAGGCGCAGATGCTCGCGCAGCGGCACTCTCGATTCCACACCGCAGTGCCGGGTGAGCCGGTCGCGCAGCTCTCCAGCGGTGAGAAAATGCACGCCGCACAGTCCGAGGCCCGCGCTCAGCGCGCGCGCCTTGAGGTGGTAGGCATCGGCGCGCAGCGGCACGAGGACCGCGGTCGTCCGGCGGGTGCGCGCGGCGGATGCAGCGATGCTTTGCAACCACGGCAGCACGACGCCCTCGTGCGCCTGAGCGGCGAGCGCGGAGGTGTGGAGGGAGACTTTCATGCGGGAAATCAAATCACGCCGGGACGGACAACGGCGGTCCGTCCCGCGGGAGAAAATGCGGCCGCGAGACTTGCCGCGATGACGCGGCGGCAGGCACCGCCAATGCCAGAGCGAGGTGGCGCGAGCACCATTTGGAGTGCGGCGGGAAGCGCAGCGCCACGCCGCTTTTGGATTGGATCGCGGGTGGGCTTTCCGCAGGTCATCCCGCGCTCCGCACCCGCGGAGCAGTCCGAAAGCGGCGTGGCGCTGCGCTTCCCACCGCAGTCCAAAGCGCTGCGCGCGGATGAGCGGATCACAGCCACTTTTTCCGTTTGAAGAAAATGATCTGGCCGACGGTGATGACGGCCATGAGAGCGAGGCAGGCGAGGTAGCCCCAGGGTTGGTGGAGTTCGGGCATGTTCCACCAGCCGTCCTCGCGGTCGAAGTTCATCCCATAGAGTCCGGCGACGAAGGTCAGCGGGATGAAGATCGCGGACAGGACGGTGAGGACGCGCATGATCTCATTCGTCCGCATGCCGACGGAGGAGAGATACATTTCCGTGAGGCCGGTGACGACGTCCCGGTAGCTCTCGATGAGGTCCATGATCTGCACGGTGTGGTCGTAGGCGTCGCGCAGGAAAATCTTGGTCTGCGGAGAAACGATGCCGCTTTCGTCGTGGAGCAGGGCGTTGCAGACATCGCGCTCGGGCCAGACGAAACGGCGGAGCTGCGTGAGCGTGCGCTTGTGCGCGTGGAGCTTGGCGATGCAGGAGGTTTGGGGGCGTTCGAGGACTTCGTCTTCGATTTCTTCAAGGGCTTCGCCGAGGTCTTCGAGGATGGGAAAGCAGTGGTCGATGATGGCGTCGAGCAGCGCGTAGCAGAGGTAGTCCGCGCCGAGTTTGCGGATGTAGCCGCGGCCCGCGCGGATGCGGTCGCGCACGGGATCGAAGACATCCGTGCCGATCTCCTCCTGGATGGTGATGAGGAAATTCCGGCACACAAACATGCTGACCTGCTCGCCGCACATCCGCAGTTTCTGGTCGCGATAGACCATCTGCGCGACGACGAAGAGATGGTTTTCGTAGGGCTCCATCTTCGGGCGCTGGCCGACGTGGAGCGCATCTTCGAGGGCGAGCGGGTGGAGGGCGTACTTTTCGCCGAGGGCTTGGAAAAGCGCGGTGTCGCCGAGGCCCTCGATGTCCAGCCAGCGGATCTTGCCGTCGTCGGTGAAAGGCGGGAGGTCCGCCGCGCTGGCGATCTGCTTTTCCACGACGCCAGCGGGCTCGTACTCCATGAGGCGGATCGTCGGCTTCTCGGCTTGATGCGGGGACTTGAGCGTGGCGAGGGTGGCGGGAGCCGAGCCGGGAGCCGCGTAGTGCTTCTTAAACATGCGCGCGCAGCGTAGCGCGAAGCCGGCCCCCGGGGGAAGCGGAGCGAGCGGAAATCTTGCCCGCCCCGCGTGGCGCCGGCAGACTCCGCCGCATGTCATCCCCGGCCAGCCTGGAAGCCTTCGAGAGCGAACTGAACCGGCTCGTCGCGAAGTTTGAGAAGGAGTTCCCCGCCGTCACCGATCCCGGCTACTCGGAGGCGCGCTTGCGGCAGGATTATCTCGATCCGCTCATCCGCGCGCTCGGCTGGGATTTGGAAAACCACGCCGGCCTCGTCCAGCAGCAGCGCGAAATCGAGATCGAGAGCCGCACCGATGTCGCGGGCCGCGCCAAGCGCGCCGACTACCTTTTCCGCACCGACACCCGCGACCGCTTCATTTGCGAGGCGAAAAAACCGCGCGTCGCCCTCGGCCCGCGCGATGCCTTCCAGGCCAAGCGCTACGCCTGGAACAAAAAGGTCCACCTCGCCCTGCTCACCGATTTCGAGGAGCTGAAAGTCTATATCGTCGGCAGCAAGGCGCGGCTCGACGAGCCGCACATCGGCCTGTGGAAGACCTGGCACTTTAAGCAGTATCCGCTTATCGCCGGGGAGCTCTGGAGCCTGCTCGCCCGCGAGAGCATCGCCGCGGGCAGCATCGAAAAGCTCATCGACGGCCTGCCCAAACGCTCCGCCGCGGGCCGCGGCAAAGCCCGCCAGCCGTGGCTCATCAAGCCCGACCGCGCGCGCGAACTCGACGCCGACTTTCTCAACTTCCTCGACGAAGCCCGCCGCGAACTCGCCGGCGATCTGCTCCGCCACAACGACCGCGCCGACCTGCGCGAAGGCACGCGCCTCAACGAGGCCGTCCAGTGCATCCTCGACCGGCTGCTTTTCATCCGCATTTGCGAAGACCGCGACATCGACACCGGCACGCGGCTGCAATCCATCGTCGAGACCTGGCAGCGCGAGTGGGACCGCGAGGATGGAAAAAAGCACCGCCAGCAAAGCCTGCGCATCGGCGAAGCCCCGCCCGACATGGACGGCGCGGGCGGTGCCAGCCGCAGCGCGCTCCCGCGTGAGAGTCTCTGGCGGGCTGTCGTCTCGCATCTCCGCGCGCTCGACCGCCGCCCGCCGAGCCACGTCCCGTTTTTCAATGGCAACCTTTTCAAGTCGCACTTCAGCGAAGACCTCCTGCTCGGCGACACCTGGCTGGCGGAGTTCATCAGCAAGCTGAGCGACGATGACTCCGAATACCTCTTCAACGTCATCCCCGTCGAAATCCTCGGCAGCGTCTATGAGCGCTTTTTGGGCAAAGTCGTCCGGCCCCACGGGCGCGGCGTCACCATCGAGGAAAAGCCCGAGGTGCGGAAAGCCGGCGGCGTCTATTACACCCCTCGCTACATCGTCGATTACATCGTCGAGCAGACTGTCGGGCGGCAGCTCGAGGCCATCGCCGACGCGAGCGAAAAGGGGAGCGCGGGCTTCCAGCCCGCAGCGTCCGGCATCCTGCCGGACGCTCAGGGCGGCGCGCCGCATAAGAGCCGCGCCCGTCCCGTGAGCCACACGCGCACGGGGCTTCGGCAGGATGCCGACGCCAGCGGGCAGGATGCCCGCGCTCCCCTCGCCACCTTCGACAAAGCCACCCGCGCCCTCCGCCTGCTCGATCCCGCGTGCGGCTCCGGCAGCTTCCTCATCCGCGCCTTCGAGCGCGTGTGCGAACACTGGCAGCGCCGCTTCACCCAGCATCCCGCCGACCGCCGCCCGGAACTCTGCTGGGTCGATCCCGTGACCGACGACGTCCACCTCACTGTCGATCTCAAGCGCCGCATCCTGCGCGACAACATCTACGGCGTGGACCTCGACGCGCAGGCCGTGGAAGTCACCCAGCTCTCGCTCTACCTGAAGATGCTCGAGGGCGAAGACCGCACCACCCTCCAGCGCCAGCGCGAGCTCTTCAAAGACGACCCCGCCCTGCTCCCGCCGCTCCAGGACAACATCAAGTGCGGCAACTCGCTGATCGCCTCGGATTTCTCGCTCGTCCCCGAAGACCTCCTGCGCGTCAACGCCTTCGACTGGGGGACCGGCTTCCGCGCCATCATGCGCGCGGGTGGGTTTGATGCGGTGATTGGAAATCCGCCGTACATCCGCATTCAAGGATTCCCAGCGGATCAAATTGCCTACTTCAGCCGGGAGTACAAAGCAGCAACCGGCAACTACGACATCTACGTCAACTTCGTGGAGCGCAGTCTTGGATTGCTAAAGGCGACGGGCCGCTCGGGAATGATCTTGCCGAATAAGTTCTTCCGCACCGATTATGGCGCCGGACTCCGCGCCGTCATAGCCGAGCGCAAAGCTTTGTCTCGGATAGTTGATTTCGGCTCCAGCCAAGTATTCGAAGCCACGACTTATACCTGCCTGTTACTCCTCACTAAAACACCGCAGCCGGATTTTGAACTCGGCATTAGCGTGGGCTCTTCGGAATCGCTTTCGGCAACGACGTTTTTGGAGCGCCCCGCCGACAGCTTGAGTGCAAAGGCGTGGACGCTTCTGTCTGCCGATGAAGCGCAGCTACAGGACAAGATGAAAGCCGCTGGCAGGCGCTTGCTTGACCTTCCGGCTGACATGAGCCGTGGAAGTTCGACGGGCGATGACGAGACGTTCGTCGTCGAGCCGCTCGGTCACAACTTCGAGGCCGGATGCCTGCGCACGCCGCTCTTTGCCTCGGATTTCGGGCGTTACTCGTTCGCGCCCGAGGGCAAGTGGCAGGTTATTTTCCCTTACGCTTGCGAAGCCGGACATGCCCGGCTCCGTGAGCAGGCAGAGCTTCGGAAGCTCTTTCCAAATGCTTTCGCTCACCTTCAAGCCAACGCCGCGCGGTTGAAGACACGGAAACAATCCAAAGAATGGTTTGGCTACTCCGCGCCTCGAAACCTCGACCTTCACGACCGGGCGCAGTTTGCCGTGCCATTGCTTGCCAATCGCGGGCTGTTCGCGCTTATCCCGCCGACTTATCGCGGCAAACTCTGTCCGATGGCTAGCGGCGGCTTCACGATCACGCTTGGCAAGGACTGTCCGTTTCGCCCCGAATACATTCTCGGCATACTCAATTCGACGCTCATGTTTTGGTTTCTCGGGTGCATTAGCAATGTGTTCCGCGGCGGGTGGATTACCTGCACGAAACAATACTTCGGCGAACTGCCAATTCGCAGCATCGACCTTTCGCTTTCAATCGACCGCGCTCGCCACGACACCCTCGTTTCACTGGTGGAGAAGATGCTGGCGCTGGTGCCGAAGCTGCGGGCGGAGACGCGGGAGCGGGAGCGGGCGGTGCTCGCCAACGCCGTGCAAACCACCGACCGGAAAATCGACGACATCGTCTATGAACTCTATGGCCTCACGAAAGAAGAAATCGCCCTCGTGGAGGGCGCGAAGTGAGCACACGGGCGAAGAATAAGGGGAAGTTTGGCGCGTGGGATGAACGGCCGGATGGCGGATGGTGCTATCGCTTGGATGTGGCGGGACGCCAAGGCTGGCGGGCGCGCTAACCTGAAGGAGAATGTGAAATAAGTCTGCGACGGTTGTAACACAGGCTTCCAGCCTGTCGTTTCCACCCCGGCGGGCAGGATGCCCGCTGGACCGCACCGGCTGGAAGCCTGTGTTCCGTTGGGCGGTGCCTTTTTACACCGTGTCTTAGTATTACGAAGTTAAGTGAGTGACAGAGCGGTAGCGCGTCCGCAGGCGGCGGTCTCGTGAACCCTAAAGCACTCGCGGCTCTCGATCGACGACTCACCGATTTCCTCCAGGAACTGCTCGCCCTGATGGGGCGCAGCGAGCGCCGCGGGTGGGCGCGCAAATATCTCGAGGGGCTCCCGCTCGATGGTGAACGCAAATCCATCGAACCGATGGCCGCACGGGTCGGCGCCGACGTGCAGGCCTTGCGGCAGTTTGCCGGCCAGAGCCCATGGGCGGTCGAGGAGGTGCAGCGGGCACTCGCCCACAAAGTCGTCGATACCCTGAGCGCGCCGCAGGTCTGGATGATCGCCGAACCGAGCGAAGCGAGATCGCCAAAGGACGGAGCCTTTGCCCGCAGGGCAGCGCCGGAGGGCGCGGGCAAACTTCTTTCCCCAAGGCCTGGAGTTGATCGACCAGGCGCTCTCCTGGGAGCTGCCGCGGCTGCCGGCTCGCCCGTCCTCCTTCCCCCGCTAGTCCCTTCCGCCTCCTCGGTGGTGGCCGATTCGGCCTGTGGCAATGACTGCGCCTTTCGCCGTGCGCCGCAGGCGCGCGGGCTGGAGGACGCCGCGGCGGTGGAGCCCTCCACCAAAGTCTGGACGAGCGATCCCGAGGCCGTGGCCTTGCCGCCGCCCAAACCGCGCGGCCGCCCCTGGCAGCGCCGCCTGCCGGAGTCGTTGCCGCCCACGCAAGATCTGGGGCAGGTGGCGCGGGAACTCCCGGCCGCCGCCTGGCGCCAAATCACCTGGCGGCACGGCAGCAAGGGACCGATGCGTTCGCGCCTGGCCCAAGTGCCCGTCTGGGCCGCGCACCGTCTGGTCGGACCGGAGCAGAGGCGGGCGGGCGAATGGCTTTTAATCGAATGGCCCGAAGGCGCCGACGGGCCCACC
>Ga0105044_10004679_pt1 | contig 18773 bp, 17 predicted proteins | sample MAT01_FD_78092 | JGI IMG/M metagenome (GOLD analysis project Ga0105044, IMG submission 78092) | Freshwater microbial communities from Lake Fryxell liftoff mats and glacier meltwater in Antarctica - MAT-01 | ecosystem: Environmental > Aquatic > Freshwater > Ice > Liftoff microbial mat | place...
CCGCGTGCCCATCGGGCCGCGTTTTACTCGCAAAAGCGCGGGGCGATGCCCACGCGGTTAAACGAAGAAACTTATGAATGGGTGCTTATTCTCGAGCCCATGAAGCGTAAAAGTTCAACGCACGATCTATACGTCCGGCTAATCGCCAGCCGTATAGATCGCAAATCGTTAGCCACCAAAACTGAAGCCCGATGAGAGCACGCAACACATCATTGATTTCTCGACGGTCCGCCATTGTGTTGTCTGTTTGGTCTGTCACATTCCTGTTTGCGTTAGTCACCCACGCCGTCAGTTTCGATACGCGGGAAGGGTTACTTGCCTTGTGGATGGCATTCGCTGTGCCAGCAACAATCGGCTCAGCGGCTTTCGGCCAAGGATTTCCAAACCTCGCAGTCGCGGTGGTGGTCACCTCAAATTGGTTTGCGTTGGCCTATTGCGGCGATATGGGAGGGCCCTATGATCATTTTCTCCTTGGTGGGTTCGTGGGCGGGGTCGGACTGATTTGCCTGTTTCTTTTGTCAGCAATTTCCGCAGTTCGCTCTTTCCTACGCCCAAAACGGACTCACACAAGACAGGGGCCTCCCTACAATGACCCAGCTCCAGTTTTCCCGGAACGCCTGCAGAACTTCGAAACACCAACCTCCGATGATTCTCTGTCGAAGTGGTTCCGTTAGGTGACAGGCACCATGAGTGGTTCCGCGTTTAACGTCCTGGAATGGATTCACAACGACGATTCCAGCGTAATCCTGCCCGGAATTGAGGTCTTCGGAATAGACGATCTCGCAGCCGGAGAAATGTGCTGCGGCGAGGATTTGAGCATCGAAGTAGTTGACCTTGAAGCGATGGACCAGATCCCGTTCAATTGCATAGACCAGGACATTGGTATCGCAGAAGTGCTTACCGTTCATTCATTTCGTCGCGCGTCGGTTTCGGCCCCATCCGGAAATGTGCCGTGCGTTTTCGCAACTCTTCCATGAGCTGGTCGCGTTCGGCGATCTCGATCTCGAATTTCGCGTCTTCGGTGGTTAAACCAGCAACGCTCTGTTGAAGCGACTCTTCGATAAAGCGGGTCATCGTGACTCCACGTCGGGCGGCTTCGGCTTTGGCCTGTCTGTAAATGTCGTCGTCGATCCTGAGTGTCGTTTGCACAGAAACAGTATCACAAATTGACAGACACCTGTCAAGTATTTCGTCTCTGTCGTTTCTGTCATTGAATGTGTCGGCTGCTGATCAGGATCAACCAGCAAGCAGGACCGCGACACCTATGCCGTTCCGTGAATGCGTTTTGCATCCTGTTCGTAACCACAATCACCGTGATGCGTTGTGGCGCAAAATTCACTGAGCCGTACCGGCACGGCTCGCGGAACAGCGAACGGTCTCTTCGAACTGGAAACCGGAATGGGCCGAATCGTGGGGCCATCCAAAGTATGTATATGGAACTGCCGGACCGGTCGTCACGTGCAGCCCGGCAAACGCGGGTCGGTGGCGAGGAAAGTCGGGCTGGCAGCAGATACGGGATGTCCGGCATTGGCTATACCGATGTTTGTATGATGCCGCCAGATGGCAGAAATCGAATATTGCCTACGACAAACAAGGGCCCGGGACAATGACAACAACGACTCAATACCCACACCTGGAATCGAACGCCCAAGGCGACGTTCTGATTTCGGGCACTCGTTACAAAGCTCGATTTCTTGCGGCGGAGCATTTTCAGCATGGATGGACGGCGGAAGAGTTGCTGCGGCAGCATCCGGATTTGCGTCCCGAACAGGTCTACAGTGTGCTCACATGGTTCTACGATAACCATGCTGCTGTGGTTGCGGAGCTGACGGATTCGCTGGAAAGAATTGGTCGCCTCAACGATTCTTCGAACCCGTCAAGATCTGACCTGTCGAACCGCCTGGCACGTGAGACCGGGCATAAATCGTGACTCTGCAATTATCCACGGATGTCCATGTCCCTGCCCCGATTACCTATGCCCTGCGACTGCGCGGAATCGACGCAATGACATGTCAGACCGACGGACGTATTCGGGCGTCAGACGAAGAACTACTGAAACGAGCCTCTGGACTCGGAAGAATCTTCTTCACTCAGGATGAGGATCTGCTGGGAATTGCATCTCGATGGACTGCTGAAGGTCGTGACTTCAGTGGTGTCATCTATTGCCATCAGCTTGCAGCCGGAATCAGCACAATCGTATCCGACCTTGAACTGATTGTGAAAGTCATGTCGGAACAGGAACTCGACATGCGGGTTGTTTATTTGCCACTAGGTTGACCATGCCGACTTCAGCAATTGGGCGCTCATCAAGGCTCTTCTCGACGGAGCGAGATGGCGACATTCATGCTTTGGCCCGCTACAACGGCTTCCAGTGCGAAAATGTTGCTGCCTGGCCGACACATTGGCCGTCAGGATCGATCAGATTCCAGATGATTGCCCGTTCGATCAGGAATCGCTTTCCGGAACTGCTGATGCGGATGCCGCGATAGTCATCGACAAAACCGTCTCGGGCTGCACGCGTCATCAGTTGAGCCCGTTCATCGCGGTGCATGGGTTCGGCGGTCAGGCGTGACGGAGTGGATGTCAATGTCGGAATGTCCATTTCCCACAGCGACAATGCCGCTCGGTTGCCGTAGTTCAGAATCGGATCGTCCTGCGTTCCGTGCGATACCACAACGAAAGGAGCTTCAAACACGATCTGCGCTTCGGCTTCGGCATTACCCGTACGTTCGATCAGCTCACGACCGACAAAAAGCCGAAAGGAATTGAGCAGGATTTGCGTATGCGCGATCCAGCCATGGTGTCGCCAATGTGCTTCGGAGGACATGGTTCTGTTGTTCACGTCTGACTGTCCGTGAAAATGTCAGATTTCGGATCTGGAATCTCAGATCATAGTGAAATTGAACAGATCGGTCTTCCAGAAATGGGGGAAAGCCACTCAAATCCCGCTATGAATTATCTTGCCCATGGATTTCGGTTCCTCGATTCGCCATTGATGGTCGCCGGAACGGCGGTACCGGACTGGTTGAGCGTCGCGGATCGCCGTGTCCGTGTGCGCAGTCGCAGGATTCACGAACATCTGGATTCGCTGGATGCCGATCTGCGGAAAATTGCAGAAGGCATGCTGCAGCATCTGCATGACGATGACTTGTTTCATCGGTCTGTAGGATTTGTCATGCTCGAGGCGGAACTGTCATTGCGTTTTCGCAGAATCATGCCCGATCGCTTCGATCATCGGCCTGCGTTGCTTGGTCACATCGTGATCGAATTGCTGCTCGACGATTTCATTGCTCAGCAGTTTTCCGAAGTGCTGGACGACTACTATGCCGCTTTGTCTGAGGTTTCAGCGTTGCAGATCCAGGACGCTGTCAACGCAGTGGCCACGCGGACGACAGATCGTCTGGCAGGATTTGTCCGGCAATTTCAAACCTCTCAATTCCTGTACGACTATGCCGACGACACGCAGCTGCTGGGACGATTGAACCAGGTGATGAAACGTGTCACACTTCCGTCGCTGGACTCCGACTGCCTGCCGGTTTTGCGTGACGCTCGTCAACTCTTGAATCAGCACGGCGAAGAATTGTTGCATGCTGTCACATCTGAGTCGGCTGAGCCTGAATTCTCACTGACGCGCGACAACTGCTGACTTACCGGAGCTGACTTCAAATGACGACGGCCGTGCGAATCGGGATTGCGGTTGTGGAATCGGCCGGAAAGATACTTGTGGGTCGACGCGCAGCGCATGTGCCTTTGCCTGGCCTGGCGGAATTTCCGGGCGGCAAGTGCGAAATCGACGAAACGCCTCGTTCGTGCGCCGTGCGTGAATGTCAGGAGGAGACAGGACTCATCATCATCCCGCGCGATCATCTGGCGACAATCGAACACTCGTACCCGCACGGCGACGTCGAACTGCACTTCTGGCGCTGCGGACTCAGCCCCGGTCTGCCGGACCATGCAAGCGCTGAGAGTCCATTTCGCTGGATCAGTTTTGAGGAGCTTGCGTCCCTTCAGTTTCCCGAAGCGAATCGAGCAGTCCTGAAACAATTGTTGCGTCGGGAATAGTTGGACAGCGCCACTTTTCCCGAAATAGTAACCCGAAGCGTAAGCGAAGGAACGAGTCAGGTACAATCCCTCGCTCACGCTTCGTGTTGCAAAAACGCCCGGTTTCCGCCAAAACTGGTGCTGTCCGGATAGTCACGTCCGACGCGACTATTCCACCGTCACGCTCTTGGCAAGATTGCGCGGACGATCGACGTTGCAGCCACGCAGCAAGGCCACATGATATGCCAACAACTGCAATGGAATTGCGCAGACCAGTGGCTGTAGGTACTCTTCAACGTCCGGCACGTAAATCACATCATCAGCGACGCGTGCAATATCCGTATCGCCTTCGCAGGCAATCGCGATGATCGGCCCCTTGCGTGCCCTGATCTCTTCCATATTGCTCACGACTTTCGGGTAAATACCGCCGCGAGGAATCACGAAGACGCTCGGCGTCTGTTCATCCACCAGTGCAATCGGGCCGTGCTTCATTTCGGCAGCCGGATAACCTTCCGCATGGATGTAGCTGATTTCCTTCAGCTTCAACGCACCTTCCAGCGCAACAGGAAAGTTGTAGAGTCGACCGAGATACAGGAAGTTGTTGAAGCGAAAGTATTTGTCGGCCACTTCCTGCACTCTGTCATGGCACTGTAGTGTCTTACTGACCTTGTCCGGCATATCACGAAGCTGGGCAATAATGCGGCGGCCTGCCGGATACGACATGTGTCGCATGCGGCCCAGATACAACGCCAGCAAAGTCAGCACAGTCACCTGCGACGTGAACGCTTTCGTGGAGGCCACACCAATCTCGGGGCCGGCATGCAGATAAATTCCGCCGTCGGCCTCGCGGGCAATGGTGGAGCCGACTGTGTTGCAGATCGCCAGCGTCGGATGTCCTTTGCGTTTGCATTCACGCAGCGCGGCAAGCGTGTCGGCTGTTTCACCGCTTTGCGTGATCGCGAAGACCAGCGTTCGGTCACTCATCGGAGGATTTCGATAACGCAGTTCGCTGGCGTATTCAACTTCGGTCGGAACGCGGGCAAATTCTTCGAGCAGAAATTCACCCACCAGTCCTGCGTGCCAACTGGTGCCGCAAGCGGTGAGTACAATCCGATCGATGCGACGCAGATCCTTCGCTGTCAGATTCAAACCGCCCATCACGGACGTTGCTTCATCAGAATCCAGACGTCCGCGGAGCGCGTTCTCAATTGTCTGCGGTTGTTCGAAAATCTCTTTCAGCATGTAGTGTTTGTAGTCACCAAGTTCAATGTCGGCGGACACTTGTTCCAGGACATGCACATTCGGAAACACGCTTCCCGTTTTGCGATGATCGATCCGTAATCCGGATGGACGCAGTACGGCCACTTCATGGTCAGACAGGTACACGGCTTCCTTCGTGTAGCCAAGCAGCGGACTGGAATCACTCGCCAGGAAGTATTCATCTTTGCCGACTCCGATCACCAGCGGACTTCCGCAACGAGCCGCGATGACGGTATCCGGACAGTCCCGGAACATGATGCCCAGCCCGTAGGTTCCCTTAAGTTTTTCCAGTGTCAGCTCAACCACCTGCAGGCATGTCTCGACGTTCGATGCCGAACCTCCCAGTAAAACCTGTTCCTCAAGATGGTGTGCCAGCAGGTGGGCGGCAACTTCGGTGTCGGTCTGTGAATGAAACACATATCCCAGCGCAATGAGTTGCTTGCGCAGCGTGTCGTAGTTTTCAATAACGCCATTATGAACGATGGCCACTTCGCCGTTGCCGCCAAGGTGAGGATGCGAATTCTGGTCGGTGGTGGCTCCGTGCGTTGCCCAGCGCGTGTGGCCGATTCCTACGTGGCCGTGAATGGGTTGTGACTGAATCAGACCGGCAAGTTCCAACACGCGACCGGCCTTCTTGCGCACCGAAAGTTCGCCTTCGTGCAGGACCGCGATCCCCGCGCTGTCGTAGCCTCGGTATTCGAGCCGATGCAGACCTTCCACCAGTAGATCCGACACGGACCGAAATCCAACATAGCCCACAATTCCGCACATGTCACAGTCCTTCGGCAAACCCAATTATCCACGCTGAAAGTTTGAACCTGTTTCCAGCGGCAGATGTTCAGAAACGTACGCCAACCGTGCTGTTTTGGTCAACGTCGAACAGGGCGAAACAGAGGACGGACCTGGTAACCCGGCAGATGCAGTCCGCTGACAAGACTGTGCAATGTGTCAATTCACGAGATCATGCGGCGGAATTCGCCGGTTGGTACCTACGGGCCCTGACCGGAAAGTGTCGCCCTCGTAGTTCAGCCGCTCCGCCGACTTAGATTCCCCTCGTTCAACGTGGTGATGTCATCACGGTCAACTTATGGCAACCGTCGCGTGGCGCCGCTTTGTCAAGGGTGTGAACAGGCATGCGAGTCGGCGGAGCGACATCGCCTACGTTGACTCAGTCACGTGACCCCGGCGTCACTTTCATGGCAATTTCTTTGCCTGCGCGGAGGACGGTGATTTCGGTTTCCTGACCGGATTTGAGTGCTTCGATCGCGTAGGTGTAGTCGTAAATGTTTTCGATCGCTTTGCCAGCGAGTTTGATGATGACGTCGCCGCCCTTGACTCCCGCGACCTCGGCCGGTCCGCCTTTGGCAACGCCGGAGAGCATCACGCCTTTGATGTCCGACTGTGCATAGTCCGGCACAGTCCCCATATAGGCTCGCAAAGCGGCGCGGCGCTGACCGTCCTTCGGGCGTTCCTGGGCCACATAAACCGGAGGTTGTTCAGTCGCGATCAAGTGACGGCAAATCAGACTCATCAGATTGGCGACTTTGGCAATACCTTCGTAGTTGAGTTTTTCCGGTGTGTCCCGAGGTGTATGGTATTCGCTGTGATTGCCGGTGAAAGCCGACAGAATCGGGACACCATGCAGGAAGAAGACACTGGCGTCGGTCGGAAGATAACTGTCGTCCTGAAGTGTCAACGAAAGGCCGAGTGGCACGTTGGCCTGTTCGATAATTTTCTGCCAGGCCGCAGAGGAACCAATCCCCTGCAGCACCAGTTTCTCCTGCAGTCGACCTACCATATCCATGTTCAGGCAGGCAGCAATGTAAAGACTTAAGCCACCCGTATTCGGCCCGGCGGAGTCATCGGCTTTCTTCTCTGGCTCGTCAGCCGAGCCTTCGCCGCCTTCCACTGCTGCCGCATGTTGCGAGAACAGTGTTTCGAGATTTTTTACGTAGTGACTGGAACCCAGCAATCCCAGCTCTTCCCCTGACCAGGCGGCAAACACGATATCTCGGGAGCCGTGAAGCATACCTGACTCTTTCGCCAGCGCCATGGCTTCGGCGATCTGCATCATGGCCGATACACCCGAAGCGTTGTCGTCGGCTCCGAAGTGGATTTGAGACTGCTCATCGCCGCGTGCCAGTGAACTGCCGTTTGGACCGCTGCCAAGATGATCGATGTGTGCGCCGACAACGACGATCTGGCCTGCTTGAGATTCGTTAATCTGCAATCGTCCGAGTACGTTGCGTCCGGTTTTCTTTTCCTGCTGGATGTCGATGCTGGCTGTAATCTTTAGTCCGTCCAGTGGGAACCCCATCGCAGGTTCACCAGAATCCATCTTCTGTTGCACGGAAGCCAGATCCTTGCCGCGTTCCGCGAACCATCCAGCGGCAACACTGTCCGCGACGCTGATCACCGGTAACCCAGAACCGGCCAGTGATCCGTCAAACTGCAGCGGGACGAGTTGTTCTTTCACGCCCGATGAGGGGCCGCTGACGACAATCAGCCCTCGCGCCCCCATATCGCGCGCCTGCATCGCTTTAAACCGCAGGCTGGAAAAGCGAATGAAATGCTGTCGCTGTTCAGGAGTAAAATTTTCCGGCACGAACCGAAAGGCGACGACCCACTTGTCTTTGACGTCCAGATGCACAAAGGAATCATACTCGTCGATACCCTCCGAAGCAGGAGCCCGAATGCCATACCCGGCGAAGATCACGTCCGATGCTTGAATGCTGCCAGAGCTGGAAAATGCCAACGGACGCCAGTCGGCCTCAAGTGTCAGTGGTTCAGCAACCTGGTTCTTACCGCCAGCAGTGCTCTCAACAGTGACAACGTTGTTTTGGCCGGTTGAAACACCGGACGTAAATTCAAACTCCTGGAAATACGTGTCATTCTCGCCGGCGGGCAGCAGCCCCATCGTCTCAAAGTTCAAGGCCACATAGTTCGTGGCAAGTTGCTCACCCTTTGTTCCTGTCAGACGACCGCCAAGTTGCGGACGGCAAAGGAACTCGACATGACGCACAGCATCAGCCGGGGCAAAATCGCCGCGTGCTTCGGGCGTCAGCGCCATGACGCGCTTGACTTCCGCTGGCGAAGCAACGGCGGGAGATGCTGGTTTCAGCTCGAGCAATTCCAGAGCGCGTGCATGATTCCAGTCGGCCATGAAGATCTGTGATTGTTTCGTGACGGTGCGGTTCGTGGTCCATGCAAGGTGGTCGCCGTCAGGGCTGAACACCGGGAGTCCATCAAACCCCGGCGTGTAACTCACGCGGACCGGTTCAAGTTTGCCGGACGCATCGACCATATAGAGTTCGAAATTTGCAAATCCGTGGCGGTTGGTCGTGAAGATCAGATACTGCCCACTGGGATGATAATATGGAGCCCATGACATGGCATCCAGATGCGTCAATTGCTGCTGATCGCTTCCGTCGATGTTCATTGTCATGATTTCCGCCGTCGCGCCGTTTTCAGCAAATCGCCGCCAGCAGATGCGGTTTCCGTCCGGACTGAAGAACGGACCGCCGTCATAACCTGACATTGTCGTCAGACGTTTGACGTCAGAACCGTCAGCCTTCATCACGTAGATTTCATTTGCCCACGCCGGATCGGTTTCAAAAGCAGTCCGTTGTTCAGCCGTCAACTCCTGCTCATACGCAGATCGATTTGAAGCAAACGCAATCAATGATCCGTCCGGCGACCATGAACCTTCCGCGTCGTATCCGCGAGCGTCGGTGAGTTTGCGATACTGTTTTGTCGCCAATTCGTATTCGTAGATTTCATAGAATTCATCATAGTCCCATGAATACCTTCGTTCCGTTCCGGATGCCCGAAGTTCAATCTCAGCCTTCTGCTCCTGCTCGGCAGCCGGGTCCTCCTGCGTCGATGCAAATAGAACTTTTTCGCCATTCGGATGAATCCACGCGCAGGTCGTTTTTCCGATGCCGGGTGAAATGCGCTGAGTTTCACCGGTGTCCAGATCCATCAGATAAATCTGGAAAAACGGATTTCCAGGTTCCCGCTCGCTCTGGAAAATCATCCGGCGACCGTCGGCGCTGAAGTAGCTCTCTCCTGCACGGCGACCTTCAAACGTCAGCTGCCGAGTGCGATTAATAAGCCGGCCTTCGAGACCGATGGCCTCAACGGGTGCCGTCTCCGTGATGTCGGCAGTGGTCGTTTGAGCCGTTCCGGACTTCGAGTTGATCAATGTGGTTGCCACAACAGCGGCAGACAGAATGAAGCGAAATGTGCTCGCAGGGAGAGGAAAATCAGGCACGGCAAATCCTTCGGCTAAAACGAAACAGCCCGCGAGGCCAAAACCACGCGAGCTGTCGAGGTATAACGTTCAGCTTTTTTCATGTAGCTTGGACATTCATGTCCGAGTTCTCACCAAAATGGGTCGCGCTGGCGTCGGACCCACACCGCACGCTGATCTTCGCTACTTCAACGACTCATGGCCATTCGACGGACATGAATGTCCATCCTACAGAGATCGCCCGTTAGTTGTGGTCTGGCAGTGCAAACGGATCCGTGGAAACAGGCTTCGTGATGGAACCGGACCGAATGAGTCGTACAGGGACTCTGCGGGTCACCACTGAGCCATTTTCAATGACCTGGATTTTTTTTAGATTCTGACGGTAAACTCGCTTGCTGATGCCGGTCGTCTTACGTCCGTTGCCGCCCAGATACTTTGCCTTGCCGCGTTCGACTTTCTTGTTGCCCCGGCCTGGTTTCAGGTCTCCGTACAACTCAAACTGAGCCGCGCGCTTGATGCGCTTATTTTTCTTGAGGGTACTCATTGTACAAAACAATTTCTGATCAGAAGGTTAGGGCGTTCGCATTGGAAGTGGCGAAGGATAATCGGATATCCGTCTCAGTTCAATTGAGTTTTGATCGTGGGAATCCCGCAAGATGCGGTTTGTTCAACAAAAAAGCGAGATTCCGAAGAGGAACCTCGCCCTGAAATTTGCCGAAAACTCAGTGTTTTCAGGACTACTCAACGACTTCATTGGTGCCTGGAAGTTCACCGTCTTTGATCAGGTCACCAAATGTCTTGCCTTCGGTCTTGCTCTTTTCGCCTTCTGCTTTAGTCAGGGCCTCTTTGATCTTAGCTTCATCAGACTCGTTCTTCTTCGCCAGCTTGCCAGCAATGGCAACGCCGTAATTGTTTCGCTTCTTCTTGTCCTTGTCTGGATGGCAAACCGCGCAAGTCAGCTTGCCATCAGTCCCGTGCTTTTTGGCAAGGTCAGGATAGGTTGAGTTGATAACGTCTTTGTATTTCGGGCGAGCTGTTGCTTCGCCCCCAGTGACAACGAACAGTGACGCAGCCAGTACGCCAGCTACGACAAAACGCACAGAATTCTTCACAGTCAGCATCAAAACCTCCAGAAAACATTGAATGCAACGTCTGCCACCACGGAGCGATCCATTCTTCGGCGAGTGGAAGTAGAAATCAACACACCCTTCGAAAAATGCTCCGCACAATGTCCGTTTTTACGGTTACCATGGTCGTTTTGTCAATCGACCGGCGGAGTCGAATGATATTCCGTTTTTCCGGTGACTTCCTCGTTTCTCATGTTTTTTCCGTAAAAACTCGGTGGAAACTGTCTGAACACTTCATTGCGGATTTTGACAAAATGGGGCAAGTGGGTGGAAGAGGCTGGTGGTGATGAGAAAACCGAACTCGAACACTATTGTGCTGATCCTTGAACGGGCGGACGGAGTTGGCCATGATATTGATGTTATAATCCGCGCGGTTGAAAACGACACTTTTGCGCGCCGGATTGTAACCCGAAGCGTCAGCGAGGGATTGGGATTCGCCGCCCTCGCTGACGCTTCGGGTTAATGTCACTTACGACCGCGTGAAGTCTACGACACGCTGTCAAGCACTGGTCGATCGTGAGCGAGAACCTTGTAATGATGACTCGAACCAAATGTGTGATTCTTTCGGTGTTCCTGGTATCGACAGCCGCCACCGTGATCGCAGAGGACTCGATTCGACTGCTGCCGCCATCGCTGTTATTGGATGGACAGGAAACACGCCACCAACTACTGGCTGAACTTTATTCCGGTGACGAAGCTGTCGGCCCGGCCAATGTGCAACTGGTAACCGACAATCCTGCGGTGGTCCGAGTTGATGGCATGACGATTCATTCTGTTTCCAATGGACAGGCAGTCGTGCGTGTGGTTGGTTCGACCAACGATGCTGCGTCCGTGCAAGTCACAGTCTCAGGCGCGGAGCAACCGTTTCAATGGTCATTTCGCAACCATGTCGAGCCGGTGCTGGCAAAACAGGGATGCAGTTCGGGGGCGTGTCATGGTGCATTGGCGGGCAAGGGCGGCTTCAAGCTGTCTCTGAGCGGATATGATCCTGAGCGGGATTACTTCAATCTTGTCGAACTCCAAAGCGGTCGCCGTGTGGAACCAGCAAACCCGGCTGCCAGCCTGATGCTTACGAAGCCGTCAATGGCCGTGCCACATAAAGGCGGCCTGCGGTTACAGACGGATTCCTGGCATTACAAGATCCTTTCCGAATGGATTGCTCAGGGCGTTACAAAACCTGCCGAGGGTGATGCAAAACTCGACCATCTGGAAATTCTTCCTCAACGTGTCACGCTGAAAGCAGCGAGTGCTCAGCCTCTGATCGTGCGGGCTCACTACGCAAACGGACGAGTGGAAGACGTGACCCAGCTCGCGAAGTTTTCTTCCTCAAACGAAGCCGTCGCCACCGTTGGTGCGGATGGTCTGACAACCGTCGTTGGTCCTGGGGAAGGCGCGGTGACCGCATGGTTTTCCAGTCAGATCGTGATTGCACGAATCGTGGTTCCGTACGACCACACGCTGGATGCCACTGTTTTTGCCTCTGTCGCACGCCGCAACTTTATCGACGACACAATACTGCAACAGCTGCAGCGTCTGAACCTGAAGCCATCACCGCGTTGCTCGGATGAGGTGTTCATCCGTCGCGCGTATCTGGACACCATCGGGACGTTGCCGACCAGCACTGAAGTTCGTGACTTTCTGGCCGATCAATCTGCTGAAAAACGTGACCAGATGATTGACGCCTTGTTGCAGCGACCGGAATTCATTGATGTCTGGACGTATCACTGGTCCGATCTGTTGTTGCTGAATGGCACGGCTGTCAACCCGGAAGCTGTCAACGCCTTCTACAAATGGATTCATGATCGCGTCAAAAAGAATACGCCTTGGGACCAGTTTGTGCGCGAGATTGTGGCGTCCCGAGGTTCCAACATCGAACACGGTGCGACGAACTTCTACGCGATCCATCAGTCCCCGGAAGATATGGCAGAAACGGTCAGCCAGGCGTTCCTGGGTCTGTCCATCGGCTGTGCCAAGTGCCACAATCATCCGCTGGAAAAATGGACGAACGATCAATACTACGCCTTCGCGAATCTTTTCTCCCGAGTCCGGGCCAAAGGCTGGGGCGGTGATGCGCGCAGTGGTGATGGAAAGCGAACTCTGGTCAATGTGAGTTCGGGAGAACTGGTGCAGCCGAAAACCGGTAAGCCTCAAATGCCGACGCCACTGGATGCCGAGCCGATTCCATTCGATGCTGTCGGCGACCGTCGCGAACACGCAGCCGTATGGCTCACATCTCCGGAGAATGCGTTGTTCTCGCGTTCGATCACAAATCGGATCTGGAAGAATTTCTTCGGTGTCGGGTTAGTGGAACAGGTCGATGACATGCGAACATCAAACCCGGCAAGTAATGAAGAAATGCTGGCTGCCGCATCAGAGTATCTGGTGGAGCAGAAGTTTGACCTGAAGGCACTCATGCGCGAGATTCTGCAGTCCGAAACCTACCAGCGCAGCAGTGAGACACTGCCCGAGAACGCGGGTGACCAGCGACAGTATTCGCGTTACTTTCCACGTCGATTAATGGCGGAAGTTCTGCTGGACGCAGTGTCGCAGGTGACCGATGTGCCGACGGAGTTCAATAAGATTGTGTTCCTTGGGTCTGACGTTAAGGAGACGAAAGATTATCCGAAAGGAACGCGAGCCATCCAGCTTCACGATTCCGCTGTGCAGTCGTACTTTCTGCAGACCTTCGGACGTAATCAACGACGAATTACCTGTGAATGCGAACGATCCGATGAACCCAGTCTGGTGCAGGTGCTGCACATCTCAAACGGAGATACGATCAATCAGAAACTGTCTGCCGCAGACAATCGACTCACAAAATGGCTGGCGGAAGCAAAGTCAGATCCGGAATTGCTGGATGAAATCTTCCTCACCTGCGTGGCACGCCTGCCGAGTACTCTTGAGAAGGACCAATTGCTGCCACTGCTGTCTTCAACCGCTACGGAAGAAAAGCGTATCGTGCTGGAAGATCTGGTCTGGAGTATCCTCAGTAGTCGTGAATTCCTGTTCAACCATTGATGATGGAAATCCGTGCAGGGTTGCATCGTGATTCAACAGGAATCAGCCGCAGGACGCTGACCCCAGGACCAGGAAGCTTAAAAAGGGGTCAGGCTTTAAAAAGGGGTCAGGAACCAATAGCCAAATGGCCCAGAGGGTGCTCCGCACTATTGGTTCCTGACCCCTTTTTAAAGCCTGACAAAGCACCAGGAGCAAGGGATAAATGAGATTCCGGACTTCTGCCAACTATTCCGCACACGAAATGGCGTGTGATTTGCAGGTTAACGCTGTTTCCGGCTACTCTTCCGCACTCAATCCACTCCAGATATTTCTGTAAGCTGTCACTCCATGTCTGAAACGCAACTGTCGCCTCGTGAAGCAATCGCTCTTTGTCGTCAACGTGAAATCCGTGCGATTGATCTGCGGTTTACTGATTTCTGTGGTTCACAGCGGCATTTTACGATACCGGCTGATCTGCTCACCGAGGAAAGTTTTGAACACGGTTTTTCGTTCGACGGCTCATCGATGCGAGGCTGGCAGTCGATCCACGAAAGCGACATGCTGATTGTACCGGAATCGCAAACGTGCTTCGTCGACCCGTTTATGAAATCGACATTGGCGATGCTGTGCAATGTCAAGGATCCGGTCACGCATCAGACCTATCCGCGCGATCCTCGCAACATCGCCCGTAAGGCCGAAAACTACATGTTGTCCACGGGCATCGCCGACCGCGCGTTGTTCGGGGCTGAAGCAGAATTCTTTGTCTTCGACAGTGTACGCTTCGATCAGCGTGAACACGAAGGCTACTACTACATCGACAGCGTCGAAGGTCAATGGAATCGGGGCACGCCAGCCCGTTCGCAGGGCGGAAATCAGATTCGGCATCGCGAGGGCTACTTACCGATGCCACCGGTCGATACGCTGCAGAATCTGCGAACCGAGATCATGATGATGCTGGAAGACAGCGGCATCAAAACCGAAGGGCAGCATCACGAAGTGGCATCCGGCGGCCAATGCGAAGTTGACCTGCGTAATGACACACTGGTCTGCATGTCTGACAAACTGCTGCGATTGAAGTACATTGTGCGCAATGTCGCCGCGCAGTACGGTAAGACCGCCACGTTCATGCCAAAACCGATCTGGAACGACAATGGTTCGGGGCTGCACATGACGCTGTCCCTGTGCAAGGATAATCATCCGCTGTTTGCAGGATCGGGATATGGCGGACTCAGCGAACTGGCGATGTTCGCCATCGGTGGTATCCTGCAACATGCGTCGGCACTGCTGGCGTTTTGCTGTCCGACAACGAACAGTTACAAACGACTGACACCAGGCTTCGAAGCGCCGGTGAATCTGTCTTACAGTTACCGAAATCGATCTGCCGCCATTCGTATTCCGGCCAATTCCGGTGAAGAATCAAGACGGCGGTTTGAGTTCCGTTGCCCGGACTCCGCGTGTAATCCGTACCTCGCAATGTCAGCAATTCTGATGGCGATGCTCGACGGAATTCAGAATCGCATCAATCCCGGGCGTCCGCAGGATAAGGATCTTTACGATCTGGCACCTGAGGAACGTGCAGGGCTGATCTGCACACCTCCGTCACTGGACGCAGCGTTGAATGCTCTGGAAAGCGATCACGATTTTCTGTTGCGAGGCGACGTGTTCACGCCCGATGTGATTGAACGCTGGATTCAGCACAAACGGAATGACGAAGTCAATGAAATCAATCGCCGCCCGCATCCTTACGAATTTGCGATGTATTTCGACTGCTGAACACTGAGTGGAGATCACTATGCATCGCGTGCTGGTTTTAGGTGCCGGAAAAATCGGACGCGCGATCGCCATGTTTCTGCATTCCGCAGGTGACTTCGATGTCCTGGTCGCGGACGCGGACAATGCGGCGCTGACAAAACTGCAAAGCATGGTGCCGGTCGATACGACTCTCGCTGATGCCGGCGATCCCGGGCAACTACGGTCGTTGATGCAGGATCGTGATTCCGTAATTTCCGCATTGGTGTTTTCCGCAAATCCGGCAGTGGCCGCAGCCGCAGTGGAAACATCCACCAGCTACTTTGATCTGACAGAAGACGTCGCCACAACGCGCGCTGTGAGACAACATGCAGAACGTTGTCCGGAAGGCTGTATTCTGATGCCCCAATGCGGCCTGGCACCTGGATTCATTTCCATCGCAGCCAATCATCTGATGCAGCAGTTTGAGAGTCTGGACAGCGTCCATATGCGTGTCGGTGCGATGCCGCAATTCCCAAGCAATGCGCTGAAGTACAATCTGACATGGTCCACTGATGGTTTGATCAACGAATACTGCAACCCCTGCGAAGCGATTCATGAAGGGCGTCTGCTGGAAGTCCTGCCGCTGGAAGGTTACCAGGAATTTCTGCTCGATGGAGTTCGCTACGAAGCATTTAACACGTCGGGTGGTCTGGGATCGCTGTGTGAAACGATGCAAGGCAAGGTTCGGGAACTCAACTACCGCACAATTCGTTATCTGGGACACTGCGAACTGATGCGGTTTCTACTCAACGATCTGCGACTTTCCGAACGTCGAAGTCTGGTCAAGGAAATCCTTGAGGCGGCCATCCCCGTGACGTATCAGGACGTCGTGATCACCTTTGTGAACGTGTCAGGCATCAGGAATGGACAGTTTATGCAGATCACGGATGCGAGAAAAATTTACCATCAGGACGTCTTCGGGCGGCACTGGAGCGCCATTCAGATCACGACCGCCGCCGGCATTTGTGCTGCGGTCGATCTGCACGCTCAGGGGAAACTGCCGAATCGGGGATTTGTGCGGCAGGAAGATATTGTGTTTGAAGATTTCATGCAAAATCGCTTTGGCCGCTACTACGCCGGCAGCGGCAGTTCATCCGACGGATCAGCCCATTCGGACCGATGAACGCCGATACCATCTCGCCAGTGTGACCGGCGAGACACCAAGCCGAAACGCCACGACGCACGCCAGATTTGTCAACGTTGTCCGCAACACACCCAGTCGCTGCCAGCGGCGAGCCGACGTGGTCACGGATGCCGGTGCCAAGGCAATCCTGCCCGTTTTTCGAAGTCGGCGGCAGAAATCATAGTCTTCCATCAGCGGCCAGTGCTGAAATCCATTCAGGCGGAAGAAGTCAGGCGCATTCACAAAAATTGCCTGATCTCCGTAGGGCAACTGCAACCAGCGCGAACGAACGTTGGCACCGGATTCAATCAACCTCAACATCCAGCCGTCAGCCTCGATGTGCAGTCTGAAGGCTCCTCCGGTGTTCCCTTCGCGAAGCGTCTGCCAGACGTGATCAACAAAATCCTCCGGCAGCCTGGTGTCTGCGTGCAGGAACAACAGAACTTCGCCGCTGGCAAGTGCCGCCCCGGCATTCATCTGCTTCCCCCGGCCTTGATTGCAGTACACGACCTCGGCTCCGGTCGCCCGAGCGAGTTCTGCAGTTCGATCATTGCTGTCTCCGTCTGCCACGATGACTTCGACGTCCGGTCGATTCCGGATGTGTGCCAGCGTTGTGGTGATGCTGGCAGCTTCATTCAGCGTGGGGATGATGATCGAAATTCGGCCTGGCACCATTCTCGGCAGGACGTCGTGGAATTGATTTTCAACGCGGCGACATTGAATCAGATCTTCAGCGTAATCGACGTCAGAAAGGATTGGCAGCTGACCCACCATGACACCAGCTTCGGCAGTTCTATCCAGCGTCTCCCGGAGAACCGTCTCCGTGCCCCATGCGATGTCATTAAACAGCGTCGGCAGATGGCGTCGCATTCCCAGCAGGTAGTAACCACCGTCCGTTGCCGGGCCGATGACGACGTCGCCATGAGCCAGCTGCTCAAACGCCTGTCTCAGATGCGAAGCGTCCAGTCCAGGGCAGTCGGTTCCAATCACCACGACGCGTTTTACACCCTCGGAGAACGCCGCCGCCACGGCCGAATTCATCCGTTCTCCCAGCGAACCTTCCGACTGTGGCAAATAAATCGTCTCAGTTCCAAATTGCTCGCGGAATTGTTGTTCGTCGCCGCCCGCGTATCGTACGTCAACGTCACAGTCATGGGTTTCCGCCCAATGACCGACGACGCTGAGTGCGTGACGAATCAGACACCGATGCAGCGCCGCCGCACGATCCGATCCCAGAGTCGGAATCAATCGCGTCTTGGTCCGTCCCGGTTCCGGAAAACGAGTCATCACGACAATTCGATCAGCACGCACACAATTCGCAGGGATCAAGTTTGGTTTACCATCAAATGCAGTTCCTTCGTTGTAATTTCTGACATGCAACCTTTGCTCCTCAAATTGATTCAAATTCAACAACTTGAATACATGGAAAACTATGGCGAGAACACTACACCGCCGCTCCAAAATGCCCGCTCGTGCTTTGCTGCCAGATGTGTTGATAAACCTGTTTTGCGACTTCCTGTTTGTCTTCCTCAGTGAACGGTGGATTTGGCAGGACAGTATAAACCTGATCCAGGATCAGGGTTTCGACTTCCGCCTGTGTTTGTTCTTTTTCGGTCCAGCGTTCGCGCTGGCCGATGAGCGTGATCAGGGCGTCCAGCAGGCTGCGGCTGGCGAGTTTGAGTTTTTCCCGGTCGGCTTTGCTGATGTTTTCTTTTTGCAGAAGCTGAAACAGAGCGTACTCGTCTTCGCTCAATCCTTCTTCAGCGGCGCGGTGGCCTTCTTCGTCGAGGGTTTCGATGAGGGCCATCAGACGAGCGAAGGTGTCCTCGATGGTCACGCGGTCTTTGTCGCGATTGTAGTCGGCGATGATTTCTGAATACTTCTTGTAATAGTCCATTCGCCGTGGGTTTTGGGCCAGCATTTTTTCCAGTTTGGCCTCCACGATGTGCCGGATATCCTCCAGCGTTGACGCTTTCCGCTTCACCCTGTTCGCGAACTCGTCCCTCAGCTTCTCGAAGTCGACCGTGCTCAGGTCGAATTGTCTTGAATCCCGCTGGTCTTCACCCGGATTCGCGGTCCGCACAGCCTCGTTGACGATGCGGTGAAGTTCCTGCAGTAACTCAGTCACATCCGCCGTGTCACGGCGTTCTTCCAGTTTCCGATAGATTGCTTCGATGTTGTC
>Ga0105044_10004685_pt1 | contig 18764 bp, 15 predicted proteins | sample MAT01_FD_78092 | JGI IMG/M metagenome (GOLD analysis project Ga0105044, IMG submission 78092) | Freshwater microbial communities from Lake Fryxell liftoff mats and glacier meltwater in Antarctica - MAT-01 | ecosystem: Environmental > Aquatic > Freshwater > Ice > Liftoff microbial mat | place...
CCAGAAGCGGGCCTTTGAATTCAACGAACTGGTGCGCAATCTGGGTCGGGCTGGGGAAAATGAACTCGGGCACGCCCAGCGCCATGACGATCACCTGCCACAACAGCAGCACCACCACCAGCACGATGATCGGCGACCAGCGCTCCATGTTCTTGCTGATCTTCATGGTGCGGCTCCCAGGGCTGCGGTGGCTGCGGGCTTGCGCATGGCGCCGATGTGGCCACGCAACTCGTGCACGATGTCAGTGAATTCTGGCGTGTAGGTCACTTCCAGGTCGCGCGGCCTGGGCAAGTCGATGTGCCGCTTGACCACGATGCGGCCCGGGCTCTTGCTCATCACGTAGACCGTGTCGGCCAGAAAGACACTCTCGCGCAAATCGTGGGTGACCAGGATGACGTTGAACTTCTGCGCCGCCTGCAAGTCGCGCAGGGCGCACCAGAGCTCCTCGCGTGTGAAGGCGTCCAGCGCGCCGAAGGGCTCGTCGAGCAGCAGCATCTTGGGCTCGTGGACCAGAGCGCGGCAGATGCTGGCGCGCTGCTGCATTCCGCCAGACAACTGCCACGGGAACTTGTCTTCATAGCCGCCCAAGCCCACGCTTTGCAGCAGCGCGCGGGCTTTTTCTTCGTACGCTTTGCGCTGCGCTCTGAAGTTGCTGCGATAGGGTTCGACGATCTCCAGCGGCAGCAGCACGTTGTCCACCGTGGTGCGCCACGGCAGCAGGCTGGGGGCCTGGAACGACATGCCGCTGATCTTCAAAGGCCCGGTCACGGGCGCGCCGTCGATGTGGATGCTGCCTTTGCTGGGCATCTTCAGGCCTGTGGTGAGCTTCATGAAAGTGCTTTTGCCGCATCCCGAAGGGCCGACGATGGCAATGAACTCACCCAGGTTGACTTGCAGCGAGATGTCTTCAACCGCAAAGTGGCCCTCAGCCAGCAACTCGTCGTTGTAGGCCAGCCAGACGTTGTTGAAGTCTACGAAGGGTCGGGTCATGAATTTCTCAGGTCGATGAATACGCTGAACACGCGAACCAGCACGCGCGCCGGCACCGGCTAAGGGCTGCTGGATACGGGCAGAACTTGTCCGGGCTGTGCATCCCGGGACTCAACGGGACTGGGCACCATCACGCACCGCTTTGGCCACTGCGCCCAGCAATTGCCGGTACTGCTGCGGCACCTCGCTGTGCAGGCGGCTGTGGGTGCCTTCGGCAAACTCCGTCCACTGCACACCGGGCCGGGCTGCGTCGCGCAAGCGCCGGCCCAGCGCGATGGGCACAGTGTCGTCCTTGGCGCTGTGCAGCATGTGCAACGGGGCGTCGATCTGGTCGATGCGCGAGAGCGAATCGAATTCGATCGTGGTCCACCGAGCCAGCAGCCTGCCCACGACGCCAGCTTCTCCTGCCACATCGGGCATGCGGGTGAAGGTGCTTTCCAGCACCAGCGCAGCGTAGTCACGCGCCTTGCCGGCATCTGGCGCACCGCGCAGCCCACTGGCCAGCCGCACCGCCACCGAGCCCCCCATCGAGTGCCCGAAGATCACCCGCAGCGCAGGGTCGGGCTGCCGCCGCTTGAATTCTGCCCAGGCCAGGGCTGCATCTGCGGTGATCGTGGCCTCGGTCGGGATGATCGCGGTGCTGTCGCCCCAACCCCGGTAGTCCACCGCCAACACCGAGAAGCCGGCCTCGCGCAGCGCGTTGATCTTGGGCAGGTTGCGGTACAGGTTGCGAAAGGTACCGTGCAGGTACAGCAATGAAGGCGCATCCGGGTCGGCATGCGGCAGCCACCAGACAGCCACCAGATCGGGGGTGGTGGCCGGTGCACCGTCGGCGCGCTGGCGGCCATGCGCAGCGATCGGCAACAGGCGGCGCTCGTCTTTGGGCTTGAAGAGTTGATGATCCGGCGCGGTGCCTGCCGGCTTGCCGGGCGTCGGGCGCAGCGCGATTTGATGCTGTTGGGCATCCAGCCAGGCGCAGCCGCTCAGGCTCAGAGCCAGCGCGGCCAACACAACTCGGGCCCACAGGCCGCGAGCCAGAAGACCCCGAATGAAGCCAGGATCAGTCAACATGGCAAAGCTTGCTGCGAGAATTGAGGGCATGAAATCCAGCATCTACAGGGCCTTGGGGCCCGTTTTTTTGACGGCCTTGTGCGCCACCGCGCCACTGACCATGGCACAGACCAGCCCGATGCCCGCCACCGCTGACGCTGGCCAGGCCGAGGGTCCAGGCATGCTCGTTTCGGCCTGGCGCAGTGCCACCGACACCGAGGCCTGGTTGGGCCCGGGCATCTGGCGCCTGGGCTTTTCGCCTTTTTCTCAGCACTTCAGGCCCAGCGATGAACACCGCAATGTGTGGGCGCTGGGCATCGAACGGGTGCGGCCCGACGATTGGCTGGCCGGCGCTTCGTACTTCAGAAATTCTTTCGGCCAGCCCAGCGCCTATGTCTACTTCGGCAAACGCTTCCCGGCATTGTTGGGCTACCCCCCGTTGTATGCGCAAGCGTCGGTCGGCATGTTGTACGGTTATCGCGGGCAGTACAAGGACAAGGTGCCGCTGAACGTCAACGGCTTTTCGCCCGGCGCATTGGTCGGTCTGGGCTGGCAGTTCAGCCCACGCCTGTCTTTCACGGCCCATATGCTGGGTGACGCTGCGTTGATGCTGCAGCTGTCTTTCGACCTGCGTTGAGCCGGCGCGCATCGTCAAGGCCATTTGTCTGCACCCACTGCTTAGTCGTCTCTGCCAAACGCTTCCTGATCCGCTTTGAAACCAGGCCGAACTTGAAGGGCGCAGCTCAGCGCTTGAGTGGCGGCAAGATGTTCAGCTCGGCCTTGGACGGCAGCAAGCTGTCGGTCCACACTGCGTCAGGGTTGATGCGGGTCTTGGTGTTGAAAGCATCAGAAACCTGCGAAGCCATCAGCGCCAGACGGCCTGGCACCACGACGCCAAAACCTTCAGCACGCGCATCCGGGCTGGCCACCACGGCATCGATGGCCATGCGCAGGCGGCGCTTCTCCAGCTCGACGTTGATGATCCCGTCACGCTCTTTGACGTAAGCAATCGAAGCGTCAGGGTTGGCAATCACCTCTTTGGCGCTTTTGGCAAAGGCCACCAGGAAAGCTTTCACAGCCGCCGGGTTCTCCTTGATCATCTTGGGCGTGGCAATGATCGCGTTGCCGTAGAGCTTCACGCCATGCGCCGGGAAGGGCAGCACCACGATGTCGGCAGTCTTGACGCCACGCGCTTCCAGGTTCAGCAGCGAAGTGAAAGAGAAGCCGGTGATGGCTTCGACGTCACCGCGCACCAGCATGGTCTCGCGCAGCGGCGGGTCCATGCTGGTCCACTGCACGTTGTTGATGCCGTTGGCCTTGGCAAAGATCGGGAAGGCTTTGCGCCCGGCGTCAAAGCCCGGCGCGCCCAGCTTGCGGCCTTCGAGATCAGCCGGCTTGGTGATGCCGCTCTTTTTCAGCGCCAGCACTGCGGCAGGGGTGTTGTTGTAGACCATCATCACCGCGACTGGCTTGTTCGGCGCGTCGGCGTTGTTGGCGTGAAACTCCATCAACGCCGCCATGTCGGCGAACCCCATGTCGTAGGTGCCGCTGGCAACGCGGGTGACGGTGCCGCCGCTGCCGTTGCCGGCGTCGATCGTCACGTCCAGGCCAGCCGCCTTGAAATGCCCTTTGGCCACACCCGCCAGAAACAGCGCAGAAGGCCCCTCAAAGCGCCAGTCGAGCTGAAACTTGATCGGTGTTTGCGCAAAGCTGGAGGCCGGCGCTGCCCACAACGCGGCCACAGCAGCGGTGGCAGCGAATGCACGCATCCAGCTGCGGCGGTTGGGCTGGGAAAGAACTTGGGTCATCGTGGCTCCATGAATGCGAAAGGTAAAAAAACAGACGGCAAAGTGTCAATGACGAGTCACTGCATCAGATTGTGCAAGTTCCATGCGCAGTTGCAAACTGGGGGTTGCACCACATAAGTGCGTCTTCGGGCGCCAGACTTCAGCCCGATGCCCCTACAACGGTGCATCTCGCACAAGGCACGGGCGAAACGGGCCTGAGCGAAACGGGCCAGCGAAACAGGCCAGCGAAACAGCGTCGCCAGCAGGACGGCTGAGCACCCTTCAGCGCCAGACAAAGGCGGCGGCCGAGTCAAAGGGATGGTGCTGACGCCAATGCTGGGCAATGTCGATGCGGCGGGCCACCCAGACCCTGTCGAACGATTGCACGTGGTCCAAAAAGCGCTGCAGCGAGCGCATGCGGCCAGGGCGACCCAGCAAACGGCAGTGCATGCCCACGCTCATCATCGTCGGCCGCTCGTCGCCCTCTGCGTAGTGCACATCAAAAGCATCACGCAGGTAATGAAAGAACTCGTCGCCGTGGCTGTAGCCCTGTGGCAGCGCAAAGCGCATGTCGTTGGCATCCAGCGTGTAGGGCACCACCAGGTGCGAGGCCAATGCACCATCGCTCTTCTGGACCTGCAGCCAAAAGGGCAGCTCGTCGCCGTAGTAGTCGCTGTCGTAAACAAAGCCCCCATGGTCTGCCAGCAAGCGCCGCGTCTGCGGGCTGTCGCGGCCGGTGTACCAGCCCAGCGGGCGCTCGCCAGTGAGTGACTGCAACGCGGCCATGGCCTGCTGCAGATGATCGCGCTCGGTGGCCTCGTCGATGGCTTGGTAATTGATCCAGCGCAGCCCGTGGCAAGCGATCTCGTGCCCCAGTTCGGTGAACGCAGTGCACACCTCGGGACTGCGCTGCAGGGCCATCGCCACGCCAAACACGGTGAGTGGCAAGCCGCGGCGCTCGAACTCACGCAGGATGCGCCACACACCCACGCGCGAGCCGTACTCGTAAGTGCTTTCCATGCTCAGATGGCGGGCCGCAAAGGCTGGCGGGTTGGCCATTTCGCTCAAGAATTGCTCGCTGCCCGCGTCACCATGCAGGACGCTGTTCTCGCCGCCCTCTTCGAAATTGAGCACAAACTGCAACGCCACGCGGGCCTGACCTGGCCACTGGGCATGCGGCGGATTGCGGCCATAGCCGCGCAGATCGCGCGGGTAGTGCTGGCTGGGGTCAGACTCGCTGGGCTTGTGCATGGGTCCTCAGGTGGCTGGGTGTGGGGGGGGTCTGGGTGTGGGGTGGCCGCTTCAGCCGTGTTGCAAGGCTGGTGCCAGACCAGCGTATTCAGCGCGTTGAACATGCGGGCCCACATGGCGCGAAAGCCAGCCCAACACCGGATGGTGCCAGATGCTGAATGTTGCCGGGTGCTGCCGCTGCCTGGTGTTGCCTGGTGTTGCCTGCTGCTGCCGGGTGCTGCCGAGTGCTGCCAGCTGCTGCCGGCTGCTGAAGCCATTGGAAACCCTCGTGCCGCAAGACGGCGAGGCAACTCTTATGCTCGCGTCCAGACCTTTTTTTGCGAATTGACCACGCGGCGCTTCGCAAATCTCGGCGCCAGGCTGCGACACTCCGTCGCCGCCAAGCCGCATCCGACAGACTTCAAACCTGCAAAGACCAGTCTCACCATGGGCCACTTGAGCACACATGTCCTGGATACCGCCCATGGCTGCCCTGCCGCAGGCATGGCTGTGGTTCTGCAGCGCCTCGATGCACAGGGCCAGGCGCAGGAAATCAAACGCCTGCGCCTGAACAGCGACGGCCGTGCCGACGCACCTTTGCTGGACGCTGCAGCGATGGCCATCGGCCGCTATCGCTTGCTGTTCGAGGTGGCGCCGTATTTCCGCGACCGAGGGGTGGTGTTGCCGGACCCGGCTTTTCTCGACACCGTGCTACTCGACTTCGGCATCAGCGACGCCCAGGGCCATTACCATGTGCCGCTGCTGGTCAGCCCCTTCAGCTACAGCACCTACAGAGGGTCCTGAAGCGGGCGTTGTTGATTTCCTGCCCGCCGGGGTGGGCGCCAAGCGCTGAAGCCGAAGTCTGGATATCCAATGGACACCACCTACCTGCTCGAATGGGTCAATCTGCTGTTGCGATGGGCGCATGTGATCGTCGCCATCGCCTGGATTGGTTCATCCTTTTACTTTGTCTTCCTGGACAGCAGCTTGCTCGAACCCGAAGACCCGGCGCTCAAAGCCAAAGGCGTCACCGGCGAGTTGTGGGCCGTGCACGGCGGGGGCTTTTACAACCCGCAGAAGTACATGGTGGCACCCCAAACGCTGCCCGAGCATCTGCACTGGTTTTTCTGGGAGAGCTATTCGACCTGGCTGACCGGCTTTGCGCTGTTCGCAGTGCTGTACCTGTTCAACGCCAACACCTTCCTGATCGACAAGAACGTCTACGCCTGGTCCGCGCCGGGCTATGCGGTGGCTGCAGCGCTGGCTTTTCTGGTGTTGTTCTGGGTGGTTTATGACCTGCTGTGCCGCTGGGTGGGCGAACGGGGAGCCGGAGCTCAAGGCCAGGTCGGCGGCGATGCGCTGGTCGGCTTGCTGGTGCTGGTGTATGTCGTGGTGGCCTCTTGGGCAGCGTGCCAACTGTTTGCGGGCCGTGCGGCTTTCCTCATGGTGGGCGCGATGCTCGCCACAGCGATGAGCGCCAACGTCTTTTTCTGGATCATCCCGGGGCAGCGCACGGTGATCGCGCAGATGAGGGCCGGCCAAGCGGTGGACCCGATCCACGGCCAACGCGCCAAACAGCGCAGCGTGCACAACACCTATTTCACGCTGCCGGTGCTGATCGCGATGCTCAGCAACCACTATGGCTGGCTGTACCAGGGCCCGCACAACTGGGCCGTCCTGGTCTTGCTGATGCTGGCTGGCGCCCTGATCCGCCACAGTTTCGTGGTGCGCCACAAAGCGCTGGTGCAAGGCAAGCGGGTGCCTTGGGAGCATGCGGGCGCGGGCACCGCCGTGCTGCTGGGCCTGGCCATCTGGCTGGCGCCCCCGCCTGTGCCCAAGCCAATCGCAGGCGCGCCGGCAGCTCCTCCACCCAGCCTGGCTGCCGTCAGCGCGGTGGTCGAGCAGCGCTGCGTGATCTGCCACAACCAGGCGGTGCAGCAGAAAAACGTCGCGCTGCATACGCCTGAGCTGATCCTGCAGCATGCGCAGGCGGTGTACCAGCAAAGCTCGGTGCTCAAGCTGATGCCGATGAACAATGCCACCCAGATCACCGATGCCGAGCGCACATTGATCAAGCGGTGGTTTGAAGCGGGCGCCCCAGCGCAATAGCGGGTTTGCGCCCTCGCGGCGAAAAATGTGCTCTTCGGATGCTCAAGTGGCCGATCAGCGTGCCGATAAGCAACAGACGAAGCGCGCGAGCTGTGTCTCCTGAAAACAAACGCTTGCAGCATTTTTCAAAGACGAGAAAAAGCACCGTGAAAACCACGCAACTCTGATTCAAGGGGCGCGCACTCAGGGGATTGACTTCGCAGAATCGGGTCGATACGAAGCCTTTCTTCGAATGGACCTGAATCATGCAGACCATCGCCACCATCACTTGCCAGGGCATCCGGCTCGACGCCGCGCAGCTTCTTTTGCTGTCCCCCATCAAGACAATCAGCGTGGCCTGCGCTTCAATGGTGCTGGGTCTGAGCCTGATCAGTGCCCCGGTTCACGCGCAAGGCATCACACGGGCAGCGGCAGCACTGGCGACCCCGGAAGATCAAGCTGCATTGCAGATCCTGCGCAACGAAGCCAGGCGCGCTGAACGCAAGGCCCAACGGCAGGCACAACGCAAGGCCGACCGCGCTGCCGAGCGCTGGGCCGAGACGCCTGAGAGTCAGCGTGCGGCCAGGCTCGCCGCCCGCCCAGGCCGTGCCAAGCTCGCCAATGACCTGGAAGAAGTGCTCGAGACGCCGCGCAAGGTCAACGCCACATGGGTCCGCGAAGGCGGTGGCAAACGCCTGACGCAGGTACTGGTCAGCAGCGACACCGATGACGAAGAATTGAGCGAGCTGCGCGACTTTGTCGAGGCCCTGGGCGGCCAGGTGCTGGTGCGGCACGGCATCATCCGCGCGCTGACGGTGGCCATTCCAGCCTCCAAGGTGCGGCTGCTGGCCGAGCATCCCGAGGTGAGCCACGTCGCGCCCAATCGCGAGGTACGCTCCACCGCCAGCACACTGGAGCGTGTCAGCGGTGCACTGGGCGGCCAAACCCGGCCCACCAGCAGCAAGACCAGCTACACCGGCCTGGACGGCAGCGGCGTGGGCATTGCGATCCTGGACTCGGGCATCCAGCACAACCACCGCGCTTTCCGCAACGCCAACGGCAGCAGCCGGGTGGTACGAGCGGTCACGATGCTCAATAACAGTGTGGCACGCTGGAGCATTGGCAGCCCCAACTCCAACGAGCCCAACAGCGCGCTGCAAAAGGCCTACGACGCTGCAATCAGCAACGAAAGCACGACCGTTCGTGACGGCTACGGCCACGGCACCCACGTGGCCTCGGTGGCGTCCGGCTTCCCTCGCGGCGTGCGAAGCACCACGCCGGATTTCACTGGCCTGGCCCCAAACGCCAGGCTCTTTGACGTCAAGGTGATGCGTGATACCGGCACCGGCACCGTCAGCGACGCCATCGAAGGCATCCAGTGGGTGATATACAACGCCCGCGCTCTGGACATCAAGGTGATGAACCTGAGCATCTCGGCGCGTTCCACCGACTCATGGAAGGTTGATCCGCTGGCGGCAGCGGCGCGCGCCGCTGTGGCAGCCGGCATCACCGTGGTGGTAGCCGCCGGCAACTATGGCGTCGATGACAAAGGCCGTGAAATTTACGGCCGCGTGGGCTCGCCGGGACACGATCCGTCGGTGATCACTGTAGGCGCGGTCAATTTTCAGGGCACTGACGCACGCGACGACGACGCAGTCACGCGATTCAGCTCACGTGGGCCCACCCGCGGCGCTTTCACAGATTCCAATGGCCGCCGCAAACCCGACAACCTGCTCAAACCTGACCTGGTGGCCGCGGGCAACCGCATCGTGGGGGCCGCTGCCTACACCGCCACAGGTGGCTGGAACCGCCTGGCCAACAACAATTGGAGCGAGGTGGTGGCTCCGCTGGGTGTGACTCAGACTGTTGGCGAAGAGGTGATGCAGTTGGCAGGCACCTCGGTCTCAGCGCCTGTGGTCGCGGGCGCAGCAGCGTTGTTGCTGCAAGCCAACCCCGGCCTGACGCCGCCGCTGATCAAAGCCATCCTGCAGTACACAGCACAGCCGATCAACGGTGCCTCTTTGGTTCAGCAAGGTACCGGGATGCTGAACGTGGAAGGCGCTGTGGCTCTGGCCAGGACCTTGAGGAGCGACATCTGGCCGCTGGTGGACCAAGGCTTCTTGCCGATTGGCGCCAACTTGTTGGCCGCTGGACGTACGATGCCTGCGCCTTCAAGCTTGGTCAATACCAAAACTGCCAACTGGTCACGCACCATATTTTCGGGCGGCAACCACTTGCTGAGCGGCAATGCACTTTTCACGAGGCACCAGGAGATCTGGAACCCGCGTGTCCTGTGGGCTGGTGACCTGGTGCGCATCACCTCACCTGACTACTGGAATGGCACCGGCTACCAGCCTTGGACCTATGTCAAAGGCTTCCGAACTTTCGACATGAGCCAATTTCAACCGGTGGGCGCAGGCGTGGTGGTCGCCAGCGGGCTTGCAGGGGCCAGCTCGCTGCTCGGCAAAACCGGCGTCTTCAGGCCCACGCTGACGCTGACCAACTGGTTGGCCAGCGGCAGTGGCCAAACGCTGGTGCAACCACTGACGATCTCTCAAGGCCTGGTGATGAGCGAAGGCCTGGTGATGAGCGAGGGCCTGGTCTTGAGCGAGGGCCTGGTGATGAGCGAAGGCTTGGTCATGAGCGAGGGCCTGGTCCTCAGCGAAGGGCTGGTGCTGAGCGAAGGCTTGGTGAAGATGGAGGCTCCAGCCAAGCCCTGAAGCGTGCGCCTGGTGGCGTTGTTGAGCCTAGTGGTTCGTTCCGTCAAACTGGTTACATGAAATCGCGCGTTCGCCCGCCATGCGTCGTTGCAAATCTGCGCCATAGCTGCAGCCATGGCTGTGGTTTGCGCCTGGCCTGACGACCGAATGCATCGAATTCATTGGTAACCTCATTGACGGAACGGACCACGAGCTTGAGAGGTCCGGCCAGACCCGAGAGAGCAGCTGCCAGGCTCGCAGGCGACGCTGAACAAATCCCTCGCGGGCCGGTTATGGTTCGGGCTTTGCACAGGAGCCCGTATGCCCACGATCCGAGTTGAACTGTTCGCAGGCCGCAGCGTCGAGCAAAAGCGCGCGCTGGCGCAGGCATTGACCGAAGCGGCTGTCAAGACCCTGGGCGGCGCGCCCGAGGCGGTGAACATCATTTTTTGCGATGTGCAGCGCCATGATTGGGCCACCGGCGGCAGGCTGTGGTCTGACCCGGCACCACCAACGCCGGAGTCACAAACAAGCCACCCGCCCAAGCCGTGACGAGCGTGGCGCCCACCGGCCAGGCAGCACGGGCCGGTGCCATCAAGACGCTGCTGATCAAAAACGCCGATGTGGTCGTCACGATGGACGCCCAGCGGCGGGAACTGCAAGGCGCCAGTGTCTTCATCCGTGGCCCTGCAATCGAGGCTGTGGGGCCCGCTGACGAATTGCCCGCCACCGCAGATGAGGTGATCGACGCGCGCGGCCAGATCGTGCTGCCGGGGCTGGTCAACACCCACCACCACATGTACCAGACGCTGACCCGCGCGGTGCCTGCAGCGCAGGACAGCGAACTCTTCGGTTGGTTGCAGACACTCTATCCGCTGTGGGCGCGGCTGACGCCAGAGATGCTGCACGTTTCGACGCAAATCGCCTGCGCCGAGTTGCTGTTGTCGGGTTGCACCACCAGCAGCGACCATTTGTACCTGTTTCCTGGCGCCTGCACTTTGGACGACACGCTGCACGCTGCGGCTGCAATGGGCCTGCGCTTTCATGCCGCCCGCGGTGCCATGAGCGTCGGTCAAAGCCAGGGCGGTTTGCCGCCTGATGAAGTGGTCGAAAGCGAAGACGCGATCCTGAAGGACAGCCAGCGCCTGATCGAACGCTTTCACCAGCGCGAGCGCTTTGCGATGCAGCGCATCGTCGTCGCACCTTGCTCGCCCTTCAGCGTCAGCCAGGGGCTGATGCGCGATGCTGCGCTGCTGGCCCGCGCGCACGGCGTGCACCTGCACACCCACCTGGCCGAGAACATGAACGATGTGGCCTACACGCGAGAGAAGTTCGGCTGCACGCCGGCCGAGTACGCGGAGCAACTGGGTTGGTTGGGCCCGGACGTGTGGCACGCCCACTGTGTTCAACTCGATGAGGCGGGCATCCGGATGTTTGCCAAGACCGGCACCGGCGTGGCCCACTGCCCTGGCTCCAACATGCGGCTGGGCTCTGGCGCGGCACCGATCCGGGCGCTGCGCGATGCCGGCGTGCCGGTGGCGCTGGCGGTGGACGGCTCGGCCAGCAACGACAGCAGCCATCTGCTGGCCGAAGCCCGGCTGGCGCTGTTGCTGCAACGGGTCAGCCACGGCGCCACCGCGATGTCGGCGCGTGAGATGCTGGAGATCGCCACGCTGGGCGGCGCCCAGGTGCTGGGCCGCGACGACATCGGCGCGCTGGTGCCGGGCATGGCGGCAGACCTGATCAGCATTTCGCTGCACCAGATAGGCCTGGCCGGCGCGGGGCACGATCCGGTGGCCGCGCTGTTGTTTTGCCACGTGCCCCAGGTCAAGCACAGCGTGGTCAACGGCGTGCTGCGGGTGCGTGATGGCTGTCTGACGGGCGTCGAGCTGCCGGCCCTGGTCGCGCAGCAGCAAAGGCTGGCCAGACAGCTGGTGCACGGCTGAGCGTCGGTTGGGCGGTGGTTGGGGGGTGGCTGGGCTGCAGCTGGGCGCATGGCCGCCGAGCCTGTCTGTGCGGCCGGCCGCAGCAAAAGTTCCTGAGTCTTTGCCCTATCACGCCTGCACGTCTGGGCCTGTCACACTGGGCGGCATCGATTCAACCTCCAAGGAGTGCACATGAACAGCCCTCACACCCAGCCCCAGCGCGGACTCAAGGCCCTGGTTGTCATCTGCAGCGCGGTGCTGCTGGCCTCTTGCGCCGGCATGAAGAGCGGCGGCGAAGGCATGAGTTTTTTCGTCACCAGCGTCAACCCGGGCACAGGGGGTGATCTGGGCGGCCTGGCCGGCGCCGACGCACATTGCCAGAAGCTGGCCAGCGCGGCAGGCGCCGGGCAACGCCCGTGGCGTGCGTATCTCAGCCAGCAGCCCGCAGACGGGCTGCCCGCCGTCAACGCCAGAGACCGCATCGGCAAAGGCCCGTGGCGCAACGCCAATGGCGTGGTGGTGGCCAACGATGTGGCACAACTGCACGGCGAAAACATGATCAGCAAGGCCACCGCTTTGACCGAAACCGGCCAAGGGGTCAAGGGCCGTGGCGACACGCCCAACCAGCACGACGTGTTGACCGGCTCGCAACCCGACGGCACTTTCATCGCCGGCGCTGTCAACAGTACCTGCCGCAACTGGACGCAGAGCGTCGACGGCGCTGCGATGGTCGGCCACCACGACAAGATCGGCCTGAACGACACGGTGCCTGCAAAATCCTGGAACTCATCGCACCAGTCCCGCGGCTGCAGCATGGAGCAGTTGCGCAGCACGGGTGGCGCAGGCTTGTACTATTGTTTTGCGGCCAACTGAAGCGGCAGGCTGCGGCGCCGATCACCCCCACAAACCCACCCAGGAAGACAAACCCATGCTCGGACAAATGATGCAGTTGCCGCTGCTGATCTCCTCACTGATCACCCATGCAGAGCGCCACCACCCTGAGCGCGAGGTGGTTTCCCGCCGCGTCGAAGGTGACATCCACCGCTGCACCTACAAAGACATCGCCACACGCTCGCGCCAGCTTGCCAAGGCTTTGGGCGCACTGGGTGTCAAGCCCTCGGACCGCGTGGCCTCATTGGCCTGGAACACCCACCGCCACATGGAGCTGTACTTCGGCGTCAGTGGGTCGGGCGCGGTGCTGCACACGCTGAACCCGCGGCTGCACCCCGACCAGGTGGTCTACATCGCCGACCACGCCGAAGACCAGGTGCTGTTCTTTGATATGACCTTCTGGCCCTTGATCCAGGCCGTGGCGCCGCGCACCAGGACCATCCGCCACTTCGTCGCGATGACAGACCGCGCCCACATGCCGGCCGATGCCGACAAAGTGCCCGGGTTGCTGTGCTACGAGGACCTGTTGGCAGCGCAGGACGACCACTACGAGTGGCCGACTTTTGATGAAAACACCGCCAGCTCGCTGTGCTACACCAGCGGCACCACGGGCAACCCCAAAGGTGTGCTGTACAGCCACCGCAGCACGGTGCTGCACACGATGGCTGCCGCGTTACCCGACTGCCTGGACTGCCGCGCCACCGATGTGATCCTGCCGGTGGTGCCGATGTTTCACGTCAACTCCTGGGGCATCGTGTACCTGGCGCCGATGACGGGCGCCAAGCTGGTGCTGCCCGGCCCCGGGCTCGATGGCAAGAGCCTGTATGAGCTGTTCGAAAGCGAAGGCGTCACCGTCTCGGCCGGTGTGCCCACGGTCTGGCAAGGCTTGCTGGCGCATGTGGACGCCAACAAGCTCAAGTTCAGCACCATGCGACGCAGCGCCATCGGTGGCTCGGCCTGCCCGCCGGCGATGATCAAGAAGTTTCTGGAGCAGTACGACGTGCGCGTGATCCACGCCTGGGGCATGACCGAGATGAGCCCGATCGGCACGGCATCCGGCTTCAAGGCCAAACACGCCACGATGACTGCAGACGAGCGGCTGGCGGTGATGTCCACCCAAGGCCGCGCGGTCTACGGCGTGGACATGAGAATCGTTGGCAAAGACGGCAAAGAGCTGCCCTGGGACGGCAAAGAATCCGGCGATGTGCTGGTGCGCGGGCCCTGGATCCTGAGCAGCTACTTCAAGAACGAAGGCGGCGATCCGCTCAAGGACGGCTGGTTCCCGACCGGCGACGTCGCCAAGTTCGACGCCGATGGCTACATGATCATCACCGACCGCAGCAAAGACGTGATCAAGAGCGGCGGCGAATGGATCGGCAGCATCGATCTGGAAAACATCGCCATGGCCCACCCCGAAGTGGCGATCGCCGCCTGCATTGCCGCCAAGCACCCGAAGTGGGACGAGCGCCCGCTGCTGGTGGTGGTGAAGAAGCCTGGCGCCGAGCTCAGTCGCGAAGACATGCTGGCCTTCTTCGACGGCAAGATCGCCAAGTGGTGGACACCCGACGACGTGGTTTTTGTAGACAGCATCCCGCTGGGCGCCACCGGCAAGATGCAGAAGATCAAACTGCGTGAGCAGTTCAAGGATCACGTGCTGCCCACGAGTTGACGGAGCACGTTTGAACCTAGACACCGCATCTGACCGTTTGGCACCGCTCGGCACCGCTTGGCACCGCTGGACAAGCCACGTGGGTGCTGCAATTCATGACCACGGCGCACTTCACCTGTTGGGTGACAGCGCGTTCAACTGCGGTTTCTAGGTTGAAGCTTCTGACACGCCGCACGGCGGCCGCCGTGCTGGCTGCCGCGAGGATGGCTGGGGTGGCGTTGTGGTCGGGAGCGTTGTTGTGTGCCTTGCCGCTTGCGTTGCCGTTTCCGTCACCGTTTGCGACCGCCCACGCACAGGACGAAGTGCCTTTCATCGTCACACCCGACGAGGTGACGCTGGCCATGCTGCAACTGGCGCAAGTCAAGGCCGGCGACCATGTCATCGACCTGGGCAGCGGCGATGGGCGCATCGTGATCCTGGCCGCCAAACGTTTTGGCGCCAGCGGGCTGGGCGTGGAGATCGTGCCCGAGTTGGTGCAACGCAGCCTGGCCAGCGCGGCACAAGCCGGCGTGGCGGCGCGCGTGGACTTCCGGGTGCAAGATCTTTTTGAGACCGACTTGTCACGCGCCACGGTGGTGACGATGTACCTCAACAGCGAATTGAATCTGTTGCTGCGCCCTGCCCTGCTGGCGCTGGCGCCCGGCACACGCATCGTCAGCCATGACTGGAATCTGGGCGACTGGCCGCCGCTGCGCAGCGTGACGATGGCGGTGCCAAAAAAAGAAATCGGCCTGGACAAACGGTCCACCGTGCACCTGTGGGTGGTGCCGGCGCGTGTGGGCGGGTTGTGGTGTGCGCCAGGGGTTGCGCTGCGGATCGATCAGCGCTTCGATCGCTTCAGCGCCACAGTGCGCGATCTGCAGCGCGAGCGCGAGAAGGCCGCAGCAGCGCGGACGGGCGCCGGCGCAGGCCCCGCCGCTGCGGTGTTTGACGGCCAGGTGGAGGTTGACAAGCTCTACGCCGGCCAGGACGCGCGCGCGGCTGCGACACAGTTCTCGGTGCAGGGTCAAAACCTGGTGCTCGATGCTGGCATCGGCGCCATGGCCCGCTGGGTTGGCGTGCGTTTTGCGCGCAGCATGGCCGCAGAATGTGCACAGATTGCCAGCTGATGGCCGAGCGCCTGTTCAGCACCGGCTTCGTGTTTCAGCCTGCAGCCAGCAGCATCTCCAGGCACTGCGTACGCAAACCAAAGAAGCGCTTGAGCTCTTGCACCTGCGCCAGCGCGGGCTCGGCAGGCAGCGGCTGCGCTCGTTTGATGGCCAGGATCATCTTGTTCTTGCGCGTGTGCTCCAGGGATACGAACTCGAAGACCTGCGTGTCATAACCCTGCGCCTGCAGCAGCAACGCACGCAAGCTGTCGGTCAACATCTCGGCCTGCTGCTCGGCATGGATGCCATGCTGGAAAATGCTGCGCAAAGGCTGGGGGCTGAGCAGTTGCGGCCGCAGCTCCTTGTGACAGCACGGCGAACACATGATGATCTGCGCGCCGGCCCGCAAGCCCAGGTGGATGGCATGGTCGGTGGCGGTGTCGCAGGCGTGCAGGGCGATCATCACGTCCATCGGCTCGACCTGCGTTTGCTCGGCCTCGGTGCGCACATCACCCTGGCGCAAGCGCATGCCTTGCAAGCCCAGCTCGGCGGCGATGTGCTGGCCTTGCTGCACCAGATCGGGCCGCAGCTCCACCCCCGTCACCTGGGCATCCAGCTGCAAGCCGTGGCTCAACCAGTCGTGCAGCGCAAAGCTCAGGTAGGCCTTGCCAGCGCCAAAGTCCACCACCCGCAGGGTCTTGGAGTCAGCCAGCGGTGAACGCTGCAGGGCGTGGTCGAAGACCTCGATGAACTTGTTGATCTGCTTCCATTTGCGCGCCATCGCCGGCACCAACTGCTGCTGCGCGTTGGTGATGCCCAGGTGGCTCAGAAAGGGCCGGTCCAGTGTCAGCCGGCGCTTCTTCTGGCGGTCGTGGGTGGGGACCGGGTGGGCGGGGCTGGCGCCAGGTTCGACATCAGGCGGGTCGCCGGTTTCGACATCAGGCTCAACATCAGGGCCGCTGGCGCCGGCTGCAGTCTTGCGCAACCGAAAGTGGCCGCTGCCCTTTTTGCTCAGCCGCAGTTGCGCCTCACCGTCGCGGCCGAACAGGTGGGCGTGGCGGAAGGAGCCGTGCAGCAGCTCAGCCACCTGGTCCAGGCCCGCTTGCAGCGGCAGGTTGTGCGTCTCGTCGCGGGTCGGGTGGCTGTAGACAAAAGACAGGCAAGGCACAGCGCGTAAGACCAGTGGCCGCACCTGCACCCTGCGCGGTGCAGGCGGGGCAGCGCGCGGTTGTGACAGCACCAACTGCTGCCAAGACCCTGCCTGGGCCCAGGCGGACAACAGCGCCAGCAGGCGCTCCAGCGCGGGGTCGGTCGGAGGGGTTGAGTCGGATGTCTGCACGGCTCGCATTGTCCAGCCTGGGCCTGCACTTGTCAGGGTTGTCCGCAACAGGGGCACACTTGCTGCTGATGCTGAGACTGCCGCACTTCTGAAGTGCCGTTCGAGTCGCTGTTGTCGGTCACTTTGCCACGCCTCTTGACCCAGGATTCTGTGATGCCCCGCTTTGCCGCCAACCTGTCGATGCTGTTCACCGAAGTGCCTTTGCTGGACCGCTTTGAGCGCGCAGCGCGCGCGGGGTTTTCGAACGTAGAGCTGCAATCCCCTTACGAGGTACCCGCCGAACTGCTGCGCGATCGGCTGCAAGCCAACCGCTTGCAAATGGTGCTGCACAACCTGCCAGCGGGCTCGGACGAAGCGGGCAAACGTGGCATGGCTTGCCACCCCGACCGGGTGCAGGAGTTTCGCGCAGGGGTGGCAACCGCCTTGCGCTACGCCTCGGTGCTGGGGGTGCCGCAACTCAACTGCCTGGCGGGCAAGGCGCCTGCAGGGGTGTCGCCATCGCTCTTGCACAGCACCTTTGTGGACAACCTTCGCTACGCCGCCGAGGCTTTGGCGCAAGCCGGTCTGAAGCTGCTGATCGAACCCATCAACAACCACGATGTCCCCGGCTTTTGGCTCTGCCGCACCGATCAGGCGGTAGCCATCCTGGATGAGATCGGTGCCGCCAACGCCTTTGTGCAGTTTGATGTCTATCACGCCCAACGCAGCCACGGTGAGCTGGCGCAGACGCTGCAGCGCTACTTGCCGCGCATCGGCCATATTCAGGTGGCAGACAACCCCGGTCGCCACGAGCCCGGCAGTGGCGAGATCAACTATGACTTCATCTTTGCGCACCTGGACCGCATTGGCTACCGCGGCTACATTGGCTGCGAGTACACGCCCGCCGGCACCACCGAGGCCGGCCTGGGCTGGCTGGAACAAGCGCGGCGCAGCTTGCGCGCCACCGCCTGAGACAGTCGGTTCTGGACCCGATCGAAGCCAGGCAGATGGCGCACGGATGTCGGGCCATCGCGGCACCCGGAAAACCGCAGCAATCGATGCGCTGATTGCCGAGCGGCAGTTCATTGCGCGGCTGGTGGCTGAGAGCCGGTCCTTCGTAAAGGTGCTTCGCTGCAACTGGGGTGCGCAGAGCACGCTGGCACGTGCGATGTTGACCGAGCGCGGGGGGTGTTGCGCCAGTGCTCCGGCATCTCTGCCAGGTGGACACCCAATCAGACAGCGATCTCGTCATCAGCATCAGCATCAGCATCGGTCGCCAGCGGCTCGCTGGTCAAGGGTTAGTCCGGGTGTTGCACGGTGTGTGGTAACGATTACATTCTGCTCTCGATGGGCAGCCCGCCCTCCTTGCAGACTCAATGCCGCTCTCCCATCCTGTTCGAAATCTGACCGTGCATGCCGCCCCGATGTCGATCAAGTTCGTGGCCGAACGAGCCGGCGTGTCGGTCGCCACTGTGTCGCGCGTTCTCAACGACCACGAATCGGTGCGCCAAGAAACGCGTATCCAGGTGCAGAGCGTCATCGACGAACTGGGCTACCAGACCAACCACCTGGCACGCAATCTGCGCACCGCCCGAAGCGGGCTCGTGCTGGTGACGGTGCCCGACCTGCGTAACCCGTTCTATGGCCGCGTCGTCGAAGGCATCGCCGAAAGGCTGCAGCCACTCGGGTACCACACGCTGTTGTGCGATACGCGCCAGCGCACGAAGCAAGTCAACAACCATCTGCAATTGATCCTGCAGCGCAAGGTGGACGGCGCCATCTGCCTGGACCCTTACACCGTCCACCGTGCCCTTGCCGAAGACCTGCATGACCTGCCCTGGGTGGCCTGCTGCGAGTACGACGAGGGCACACAGGTGCCGCACGTGGGCATCGACAACTTCGCGGCGGCCCGTGACGCCGTGCGCTACTTGCTCGACCGCGGCCACCGCCGCATTGCGATGATCGGCTACGACCTGAGTTTCCTGTTCGCGCGCCAGCGCCGCGCGGGCTACGAGGCGGCTCTCGAGCA
>Ga0105044_10004686_pt1 | contig 18764 bp, 15 predicted proteins | sample MAT01_FD_78092 | JGI IMG/M metagenome (GOLD analysis project Ga0105044, IMG submission 78092) | Freshwater microbial communities from Lake Fryxell liftoff mats and glacier meltwater in Antarctica - MAT-01 | ecosystem: Environmental > Aquatic > Freshwater > Ice > Liftoff microbial mat | place...
CAGCTATCAAGCGGGTTTGAACAATTTAATGATTGCCGCTCAGGTATCGTATCGGTTTTGACATGCAGCAACAGTGCAGCATCTGCCAAATGGACTATGTCTTGGCGCGGTACCGGAAAGGAGCCGTCCGAGTTGGATCATCACAAATCCCCCCCCTTCGCCACTTTCAACACATAATTCGTTGGCTGATTTTCGCATGGTTTCAATGGATTGCAGTTCGCTGTTCAAACCCAGATATTCATTGCGTTTTTCAATCAGGAAAGTCGTGTCGGTTTTTACAATATCGGATTGTACATAAGGTCAGGGTATTACCAATTCAGGTCAAATCTTTTTTTAATAATTGAGCGTTCAGCGCAACCACAACGGTACTCAGGCTCATTAGAACTGCCCCCAGTGCAGGGCTAAGCACAAAATTAGGGTACAGGACCCCGGCAGCCAAAGGTATTGCCACTACATTGTAACCCGTTGCCCACCAAAGATTTTGCACCATTTTCCGGTAAGTAGCCTTTCCAAAATTCACCAGACCCAAAATATCGGAGGGTTTGCTGTCTGTCAGGATGATGTCCGCAGTTTCAGCCGCCACATCTGTGCCGGAACCGACTGCTATGCCTACGTCAGCCTGAGCTAGTGCTGGCGCATCGTTTACGCCGTCGCCTGTCATGGCCACAAATTCGCCTTTGGCTTGCAGGTCTTTAACGATTTCGACTTTTTGATGGGGCAAGACCTCCGTGAAATAGCCGTCCAGGCCCAACTGTTCCGCCACTGCTTTCCCGACAGTTTCATTGTCGCCCGTTGCCATAAAAACCTTGATACCCTGAGCCTTCAACTGCTTCACTGCCTCGGCTGCATCGGGCCGGATTTGGTCGGAAAGCGCCAGAAAGCCCACGAGATTATCATTTTCCAATATAAATATGACGGTCTCTGCTGCATTGCCGGCAGCCTCCGCGGGAACAGGGATGTTTTTTTCTTTTAAATAACCAGGACTGACAATGCTGATTTTTTTGCCGTCCAGATCGCCGGTAACCCCTTTGCCGGTAATCGAAGCAAAATTTGAAATCGGTGGCAAGCTCAGTTTTGCGCCTTTTGCGGCATTTACTACACCTTGTGCGATAGGGTGTTGACTTTCCTGTTCGAGCGCGGCGGCGGTAGCGAGCAAGGTGTTTTTATCAAAGGCAGACGAAAGCGGTTGAATGCGTGAAACGCCGAATTTCCCTTCCGTGAGGGTGCCGGTTTTGTCAAACACCATGGCCGTGATTCTTCTGGAATTTTCAAAAGCCGTGCGGTTTCTGATAAGCAACCCGCGCCGGGCAGTCATAGCGGTGGAAATGGCCACGACCAGCGGAATTGCTACACCCAGCGCGTGTGGACAAGAGGTAACCATGACAGTGACCATACGCTCGAGGGCAAATGCAAAGGTTTGACCTATGGCCAGCCATACTGCCAGCGTCCCGAAACCTGCACCCAGTGCGATATAGGTCAGCCATTTAGCGGCACGATCTGCCAGGTGCTGGGTCTGTGATTTGGAGGCTTGTGCTTCCTGCACGAGTGCAATAACCTTGTTGAGGTAACTGTCTTTGCCTGATTTGTCCACTCGGATCTTAAGGCTCCCTTCTCCATTGAGGGCGCCGGCGATGACTTTTAAGCCGGTTGTTTTTTCCACCGGTACGCTTTCGCCGGTGAGCATACTTTCGTTTACCGTGCTGTTTCCCTCGGTCACGGTGCCATCTACCGGGATTTTTTCGCCGGGCTTCACCAGTACTATATCGCCAATCTTTAGTTCGTCCACCCGCATATCGTGCAGCATTTCGCCCATGTACATGTGGGCTTCGGCGGGCAACATCTTGACCATCAGTTCCAGCGCTTTTGAGGCCCCGGCTACTGATTTCATTTCTATCCAATGCCCCAGCAGCATGATAACGATCAAAGTGGCAAGTTCCCAGTAGAAATCCATGCCTGCTACCAGCCTGAAAATTACCGCTGTGCTATAAAAAAATGCCACGGTGATGGCCACCCCGATCAGCGTCATCATGCCCGGTTGGCGGCGACGCACTTCACTCCATAGTCCGCTTAAAAACGGCCAGCCTCCATAAAAATAAATAATTGACCCCAGCACGACCGACACCCAGTCACGGCCCGGAAAGTCGAACTTATATCCGACGGCCATTTGAAACATGGGGGAAATCGCAACCACGGGCACCGTAAGCACCAGACAAATCCAAAACCGCCGCAGGAAATCAGCGATCATAGCCGAATGGTCGTGACCGCTGCCATGCCCGGCATGGTCTGCGCTGTGCATCTCCCCTTGCATGACCGTTCCGTCGGGCATGGTGTGGGTGGCGTGGTTAGCGTGGTTTTCGGGCGATGGTTTTTGGTGGCCAGAGTGATGTTCCATACTGCTGTTATCTTAAAATTACTTTTTCAGTCTCCCAAACCGCTCCATCCAAACGCGCAGTTAGGAAATAAATTCCTGCCGGAATTCCAGTTGTTTTGAGCATAAAAACCTGCTTTTCAGCTGTTTCACCCAGAGCATATTTTCGAACTTGCTTGCCTTCGACATCCGTCAATTCAAAATCCAACTTGCATGGCTTTTCCAAATCTATTTCAACGGATAAGGCGCCATTGGAAAAAACAGGGTTTGGGAATACTCGGAATGATTTTACAAAGCTTGCCTCACTCGTGCCGACTGTATTGATGGCCACCGTCTGGGTGGCTGTTGCAGTCCCACAGGGTCCAGTAGCAGTGAGCAACACAGTGTAAGTTCCGTCAAAGTTGTAGGAGTGCGAAGGATTGGTCTGCGTACTGGTGCTGCCATCTCCAAAATCCCAGGCGTAAGCAATACCATTGGTGGAAGTATTCGTAAAAGAAACCGTCGTGCCGTTGACCGCGCTGCTGAAGCTAGCCGTAGTCAAGGGATCCACCGTGATATAGTTTACCTGCGTGGCCGTATTGCTGCCCGCGATGTTGCTCACGGTGAGCGTCACGGAGTAAACACCGGCGGTGTCGTACACCACACTCGGGTTTTGTGCCGTAGACGAACCCGGAATTCCGCCAGGGAATTGCCAGTTGAAACTCGTTGCGTTTGAAGAAGCGGTGCTGGTGAACTGGACGGTCAGGGGTGCACAACCAGCCGTAAGATTGGCCGTAAACTCTGCCGTAGGCGGCGTTACGACCACCACGGGTGGGCCGGGCAAGATCCGCACCATGTGGGCAATAGAGGGAATATCATCCACCATTGCCCAGAGCATATACCAGCCCGGCAACGACCGCAACGAATCGTTTGGCACTATGGCCTCAATGGCCTGACCTTGCTGCGAGAAGCCAAGATCGAGAAAGCGGTTTTCCCCACAGTTCATCATGTGCGTTACAGAAGCGGCGCTTTGCAGCACGACGGCGGTGGGCGCATTGGTTCGTCCTGCTACAAAACGGATCGTATCACCTCGGTAATAGTCTGTTTTTTCAAGATTTAACACCTGCGGGCGAACTCCCCGGAACAAATAGGGTGGCGTGTAGGCATCAATAATGCTCTGCGGCGGCTCCTCGCCGGGCGCGCCCTCTCCACCCACCACGATCACCCGACCGTCGGGCACAAGTATTGCCAGGGCGTGGTATTCCCGCTTACGGGGCATGGTGGCAAGCCGCCGCCAAGTGTCGGTGTAGGGGTTGTAGAGATCAGCCAGACCCATGTAATTCCATTGATTCACCGGCGTAGGGTCGGCGGGGTCTTCCTTCGCGCCGGCTAGCACAAGAATACGGCGGTCGGGCAACAGCACGGTCTCCGCGCGGGAACGCAATGGGGCAAAGTGTGCACCGAACTTCCAGGTATTGGCGACAGGGTCATAACGCTCCACCAGTTTACCGCCACTACCTGCAGGAAATGGCTTAAAGCCTATTGCAATTACCTCGCCTTCCGGCAGATGCACCAGTTCATGGTCTACGTGGTCGCCATTGGGCATCCGGTTACCCTGCACAAAATCAGCAGCCAAATTCCATTGCTTTGTAGCCGGATCAAAGAGTTGCGGCGGGCGAAAGGTCATCAACGCCTTGCCATTATAGAGTATAAGAATGGGCGACTGCTCGTTGCGGATGGCGATGGTATCGACCAATTCAGTTGCCCCTGTCAATGGGTTATACAATTCAGTCGTATTTACCCGAACAGGGTTATTCAGTCCGCCCCCCCCCGTAATTAGCAAGCGCCCGTCTGCAAGTTGGGTCATGGAGGGATACCAGCGGTAGTCGAGCATAGGGGGCAGGATCTGCCAGTTTTTCGCTAAAGAATTGTATTGCTTTACCTTATTGGAGCCTGGGCCATATATTTCTTGGTCAGTGCCACCAGCCATGATGACTTGGCCGTTCCAAAGTAGTTTTGAGGCTACGCAGCCCTGCACTTTGGTATCGCCCGGAAGCGTCATCGTGTCGTTCGATATTGGGTCGAAAGCAAATGGGTCTTTGGTGTTGTGACAGTAATAAATAGTGCCATCGGGCAACACTAAACCGAGGTCGGTGCCGCCAAGCGGTTCAGGAGAGTTCATAATGGTAGTCCAAACGCCCGCTTGGGTTTCGAGTGCGAGTTGCGCATTAAGGGTGACCGTGCCTAAGATATTGGGTAGGGCGTTTTGAAAATACGCAAAGCCAGGTTTGGCAGCTCCGAAGAACAAGGGCACGCCGCCAGGGAGGTTGTCAATCAAATATTGCCCTGTAGCATCGCTGCGGGTTTCCCAAAACTGGCTGGTATCTGCACTGAACAGCGTGATGCGGACACTGTCAAGGACTGAGCTACCCGGTGCGGTAACGGTACCAGTAAGGGTTTGGGCAGATAGGGAGCTGAGGTAAAAGTAGGGGATTGCGAATAGCAAGCGGTAGTGCATGGACGTGGATTTAAAACAACTGGAAAAGCAGGTAATTGGGGCACTGTATTTCTTATTCGGATATACGTATGAATTCACCGGACTATAATTAATCGTGTCAGCTCATCTTTCAGGGTTTTTAACTTCAAAAAATAAACCCCTTTCGGAATATTGGCCGTCGGCACGGCGGCTTCGCTCACGCCGGGTTTTTGCCCCAATATTTTTTTTCCAAAAACATCGAAAAGGGAAATCTCCTGCAATTCCTGGGTCTCGCTTTTTACCCAAAAAACGCCGGTCTCCACGGGATTTGGGAATACCGAAATGTCTAAGGCGGAATCTTTTTCCGGTTCGTTGGTCGGGCTGGTTTTCTTTACAAGTCCCTGTCTATAAAGTACTTGACCGGAAGTGGCATCCACATAAACCAAATGAAATACCCCGTTTCGGAATGCAATCGAAGGCAATTGCAGCGTGTGGTCTGGAATGGCGAAACGTGTCCCTGGACTATCCAGGTTCGTCGCGCCCTTCGTCGAATAATGGAACACCAGTTCTTTCGAATTTTCCACAAAAACAACCCCCAACGTGTCGCCTAAAGCGGCTACTTCCGTCTGGCTCTGGACCGTTTCAGGGCCTGTTGGTGAGGGGAATTCTAATTGTTGCCCTGCCTGCATGGTTACAGCGTGGAGCGTGCTTAGATAGACGCGCTGCTTTCCGCTAGCCCCACTCATCCATACCGTAACTAGGCTATCGCCCGATCTGGCCATGCGCGGGCCGGCAATGGGACAAACGTTCAGTTGCCAATCTGTTGCATCCACATCGGTGGCTGTGTTGAAGGTGGCCGCCAAATCCGAGGAGCGACTCACCCAGATGTCACGCAGGTTTTGGTTGTTGTTGCGAAACACCAACCACACCGAATCACCCGAAGACAGCAGGTCCGAATTGCAACATTCGCAGACCGCATCGCCGGGTGCTGCGGCATTGCCCTTTACGGCGTCATCATTGAACGAAAGACCTCCGTCTGTAGATCGCCGCACGAGATAATTGGTACTGTTGTCTTTATACAAGATATAGCTGACAATTGGGTTGCTGGTGCCATCAACCGTCACCGCTGCTAATAAAGTATATCCGCCAGCAACGGTTCCTTGCACGGAAGAAGGGCCGCCAAACGAAAGGCCAGCATCGTCTGACCGTGCCAGAAAGATGCCCTGTGCTGATTGTTCAAACACGACGAAAACCTGACTGTCAGAGATCGCCACATCAAAGCCCCCGAAACCATATAAAAGGGGCACATCGGGCGCTTGTACTACCCCAACGGGCGTGGTGAATGCTCCATTCTCAAGCCGGGAACACCAGATTTGAGAACTAAAGTTGACAAAATCTCCATTTACACCCCAGGTAACTATGGGAGTGCCATCGGAAAGCAGCGCGATACTTGGGGCGGTGATTGGCCTCGGCGTAGCGTCCACCACCATTGAATCTGACCAAACAATGGTGGTTTGCGCCGCGAGTGAAAGATTAGACAGGAGCAGTGCGAGGCAGAACAGCTTAGATATCATTATACGGAAATTCAGACACAGGAAGGGTTAATGAGCATGTCTCAAAATACAAAATTTACGATTTACAAGGGTGGGGCAAGCCGCTTGTCAAAAAAACAAACATAACAGCCCCCACTAAAAAGTATTCCTACTGCCTCAGCACAATGCCATTCGGCTTGCTGCCCACAGGGATATCTTTTATTTTGGTGTGATTCGAAATATCAATCACGGATACATTTCCAGCGCCCTGATTGGTCACAAACGCCTTAAGGTTGTCCGATGAAAAAGCAATCGCGTGCGCATCCGTGCCCGTGGCGAAATCCCCCTTGTTTACCCAAACACCGAGTTCATATTTGAACCAGGCCACCTTGCCATGGGTGGCGTCGCTCACCCAGAGTTCCTCGTGGTGAGGATGGTAAGCCGCATATCCTGGCTTGAAGCCGAGTGGAATCGTAGCGGTAACGGTGCTTGAAGCTACCTTTAGCACCGAGATGGACTGGCTGGTCTCATTGTCTACAAACATATTCCCGTCAGCGCCCGGCCATGCGCCAACCGGGGTTTCGCCTACGGTAATTGTATGCAGTACCACTTTGGTCGCTGCATCTATCATCGTCACCGTACCGTCCTCCGTGTTCGCCACAAAAACCATACTACCGTCTGCGGAAAAAGTTACTTCAGAAGGCATTTTGCCCACTGCAATCTCCGTTATTTTTGAATAATCGGACGTTTTAAATACCAATACATGTCCTGCTTCGGCCGATTGACTCACCCATAATTCGCTTCCGTCCTTGTTAAAAGTTGCATTGTGCGGCAGGTGTTCGGTCGCAATCTCATGGTGGATGTCACCTGTTCTTGCATCAATAATTTGTACTTTGAAACCGCCTGTGCCACCGCCATGGTTACCGTGGCCACCGCTAAGATCAGTACCAGTAATGGCCACGGCCATGGTGGTTTTGTCGGGGCTTAGATAAATGTGGTGCGGAAAAGTTGCTCCGTTCAGGTCGATTTCATCGTCTACTTTGGAGTCATTCAGGTTGACAACCGATAGCGTACCGTTGCTACCGTTCACGATATAAGCCGCCGGGTAGTCAATGTTGAGCAGGGCGTCGCAGTCCCCGTTATGGGCGCAATGCTCATTGCAGGCGGTAAACAGGCCAAGCGATGCAGCGAGCAAGGCAATTGCCAGGATATTGAATTTCATGCAGAATCGTTTTTGTGAATATTGAATTTGCGTTCTCCTTTCTATTCATGAGAAATGGATAAACGGTTGCCAATCCAGCAATTTTCTTACAAATGAACCCATAGCATCGCACCTGACATCAGCACCATCAACACATCTTCAAACAAAGTGATGTTGCTCATTGGCAGATTGAATACAGCACCCAGGCAGGCGCACTGAAAACGCCGTTTTGCCATTAAGGATTGTACTACCCCTATTGTACTGATACCCATGACCACAAACGTTAAACCGTTTGTAATCAAAGGATTGAAATTGATCAGGAATAATATGCCCAATGCCAACTCTACAAATGGGTAAATATATCCCCATCCCAGCCAACGTCGCGCCACTACATCGTAACTGCTATACGAAGCGGCAAAAGCCGGCACATCCAGCATTTTGAAAAACGAGAAAACGAGAAAAAAGCCAGCCATAAAATGGCGCATCCAGCGCATCCAGTCAAACGCGTCAGCAGCGAGTTCTACCAGCAACGTCGCGCCAAGTATGTATCCAAATAGCAATAAAATTGGCTTGTAAGTCTGCCAAAAGGAGCGTGGGACATCCTCAATGGGCACATTTACAGCAGGGGCATTATGGGCAACTTCAGCCAATTGATATTTGGGATAATCGCGCAGGGCAGCCTGCAATTCAGGGGTAGTAATGTGATGATGCATTGTCACTTCCACATTGCCATCGAGGCCAACGGCCGCCGCCATCACGCCGGGTACTTTTTCCAGCTGGGTTTTTACTTTTGAAACGCAGCCTTCGCAGGTGATGCCTGCGACTTTATATTCGTGTGTCATAATGATACTGTGTTTTTTTAAATTGAACACTGCAAAGTTCCGGGCATGGCGGCGGCTGGAAGTACAGAATTTTAGGAAAATTGTACATCATTTTAGATAAGTGGCCATGTTAATGTCCGTTTTTCCCCAGCCAGGTCTGAAATACTGCAATCTCCCGCTGCTGGTCGGCGATCATCTGCTGTGCCATCTGTTTTATTTCAGCATGCTTTCCTTTAATCAACGCTTCCTGCGCCATCGCAACCGCACCCTGGTGGTGCACTTTCATCATGCTCGCAAAATCATGGTCAACCTTACCGCTCATAGCCATGGACTTCATCTGGTTGTGCATCGTTTCCATGCTATTGCCATGCATTGACTGCTGGTTGGCCGCCTTTGCAGGGTGGTTCTGCACGAATGTCCTCAATGTTGCGATTTCTGCTTGTTGTGCCGTAATGATTTGTTGCGCCATGGTTTTCATTTCGGCGTCGGTACCGGCCTCCAGTTCAACTTTGGACATATCAATGGCCCCCTGATGATGCTCTATCATCATGTTGGCAAAATCCACGTCAAAATCACCCGTCATTTTCAGCGCTTTAGTACGTTGCATCATGGCGTCCATGTCATCCATCATGTGCTTGCCGTGTTGACTATGGGCTTCGGTCTTTGGAGCGGTAACAGCGGGCGCTAGAGTTTTGCTTTGATTTTCACATCCGCTTAGAAGATAGCTTAGTAAAATGAGGGTAAGCATTGCAGAAATCGGTCTGATTGTCATGTTGTGGTTGTTTATAATTGTGGATAAATTTTTTCAATTGGCAAAGTTGGGCACTTTCTGCACAGGGATCGTTATAGGATTCTGTAAAATTATTGCATCATTCACACCTTTTTGTGATGCCAGGAAATATCTCATTGGGCAAATCAGGCTTTTTTAAGCTATTATACTGTGATTAAAGTGATTTTGATGATTTGATTGATGGAAATCCCCTGATTTTTAATTGATTACAAACGTTCAATTTTCAAAACCACTTTGCGTTGGCTGTAATAACGCTTTATTATCTTCAATAAATTCACTAAACGTTTTAGGTTCTTTGCCTGTAATATTTTTTACTTCCGCCGTGATTTTTGGTTCTTTCTGGAATCTTGGAAGAAAATGAAGCATAATCATGACCATTATGAGCATAAAAGGCATTTTTTCTTTTCTTTTGGTGCAATAAAATTTGAATAGATTGGGCGATTCGTATGTGATAGGTGTGCCTAATCCTTTACTTAATTTAATTGCCATTTCTTTAAAGGTAAGTTTCTCATTACTAGTCAATTCTACGGTTTTATTGCTGAAATTAGTTGAATTTATAAGTATTTTGGCTGTTACATCACCAATATCCTGTACATCAACCATTGTAAATTTGGCATTCCCGGCAGGAACAAATATTTTTTTATGGGTCACTAAATCATTGTGCAAACTTCCTGTGAAGTTTTGCATAAAATAGGCAGGTCGCAAAAAAGTATAAGCAGTTTTACTCTGCACAATTAATTTTTCGATTTTATAGTGGGGAATAATTTTGCTTTTCTCCACACCTTGAACCGATAAGAATATAATGTGTTGTATGCCTGCTTCTTTCGCTTTTTCAATGAGTGGCCTAAAATATTTTTTTACTTCAGCAATATTGGGCGGTCGCAACAAAAAGAGTATATCGCAACCTTTTAAAGCAAATTCATAGGAAGTAATGTCTGTAAAATCAAAGTATACTTCACTAACTTTATACGCTGATAATTTTACTTTATCTCTCTCCAAATCCCTGATGCCCGCTATAATCTGTAATTGGTGCGGTATTTTATTTAAAGATTTGATAAGTGCCAAACCGACATTTCCGGTTGCTCCGGTGATTAATACTTTTTTCATACGCTTCTTTATGTTTGATGTTTATCCACTTTATGATTTTTCAATTACTGAGTAACACGCTCTTAGCAGTGCTATCACTAAAACACTAAAACCTGCACGAGAAAGTAACGCTCTGATTTTATACCTTTTGCACGAGGATAACTGTAGCATTTTTTCAAGTTTTGCGACTCAAAAGCAGCCCGGTTATTCTCCTTTTTTAGCCTATATCAGCCGATGAGAAAACTTTAAAACCTGTTGCATTTGAAACTTGAATCCGCCATCATTACAATGGCATGGTTTTGAGTAAATAGGTGATGAGCGAATCTATCATTGTGCATCATTTTGAAAAAACTTCAAATGCTTGCCCAGCCGGATAACAATCATCGCCAAAAGGCCCGCTCCTACACACACCGCCCATTCGGCGATGGACATGGGCGCGACGGAAAGTGCAGTCCGCACGGGGCCAATTTGGTACAACAGCGCTATGATGAGAATGCACCCACCGATCGCAAACCACACATAACGATTGCGCACAACCTCGGTGCGCCAGAACGGGAGTTCCATCGAACCCATGTTGAACACATGGAACAACTGGCTGAAAATCAAGGTAAAAAACAGGATATTGTTGCTAAGTGCAGGATCCAGGCTCTCCCCGCTATGTAGGATAAAAAGGCTGAAATACACTGCCCCCAGGGTCATTGCAGTAATTACGCTGGCATAGAAAAAGATCCGCCGCCAGCGCTGCTGGTCTATGATGGGTTCGTGGGGGTCGCGCGGTTTTACCTTCATAACGTCAGGGCCTCCGGGCGTAACACCCAGCGCCAGCGCCGGCAATACGTCGGTAACGAGGTTGATAAACAGGATTTGCAGCGGCTTCAATTGGAAATCCAGAAATAGCAGGGATACGATGGCGATCACTGCCAGTTCGCTCATGTTGCAGGACAAGAGGTATATGACAAACTTGCGAATGTTGTCGAAAATGACCCGCCCTTGCCGGATGGCCACGACAATACTGGCAAAACTATCGTTGCGCAGCACCATATCGGCTGCGTCCTGCGCCACCTGCGTGCCGTGTTTGCCCATGGCAATTCCGATATCGGCTTTTTTGAGCGCGGGCGCATCGTTCACACCGTCGCCGGTCATGCCCACAATGGCTTTTCGTTCCTGAAAAACCCGTATCAAATCAAGTTTCTGTTTGGGGCTGACGCGGGCAAATATTTTGGCGGCAGCCCAGCGCTTTTTATCCGCTGCCTTGAGTTTTTCGTAGTCCGGCATTTCTTTTCCCAGCACCACGTCTGCGTCATCGGAATCTATGATGCCCAATTGCTTCCCAATGGCTTTTGCAGCAGCGGGGTGGTCCCCTGTGACCATAACGACTTCGATACCCGCATCCCGGCATTGACGGATGGCAGCGGGAACCTCTTTTCTCGGCGGATCAATCAGCCCGAAAAGCCCGGCAAAGACCAGGTTGTCAGCCAGTTCCTTCGAGCCTTTTTCCTGCAATTTGAATGCGCCCGCCAGGACTTTCAGCCCTGATGCAGCCATTTTCTCCGCTTCGGCTAGCCAGGTTTTCCGGCTCTTTGGTGTCAGGGCGACGTTTTTGTCCCCATCGAGCAGAAAGTCGCAACATTTAAGAAGATCTTCGACGGCGCCTTTGGCAAAAACCATGTTACCTTCTGAAGTTTCGTGCAAGGTGGCCATGATTTTGGTCTCAGAAGAGAACGGCATTTCCGACACTTTGGGAGATTTATGGCGGAGAGCGGCGATGTCTTCGTCCAGCCGGAGGGCGAATTTGAGCAAACCCGTTTCGAGCGGGTCACCGATTTCCTTGATGTTCGTTTTCTGGACCGTGATTTCCGAGGTGTTGCACAAAATGGCAATTTGCAGCAGGCGGCGATATTGTGCCTCAGGCAAATGCTCGACGGGCATATCGGCGTCATTATCGCTTTTTAACCAGGCACCGCCCGGCGAAGTAAGCGCTTCGACTTCCATTTTGTTCAGCGTGAGGGTTCCGGTTTTGTCGGTGCAGATGACGGTGGTTCCCCCCAGGGTTTCGACTGCCGAAAGTTTGCGCACAATCACTTTGTGGCGGGCCAATTTGAGCATTCCCTGTGCCAACGCCAGGGTGGCCACGATGGACAAGCCTTCGGGAACGGCCGCAACAGCCAGGGCAATAGAGGTTTCGAGCATTTCCACAAATGGCTTCCCTCCAATCAATCCAATGCCAAAGATGACCACCACCAGGCCTCCGGTAATTTTGATCAGCCGGCCGCTAAACGCTTCCAGCTTCTTCTCCAGGGGAGTGGCGGCCTGGTCGGAAGTACCGACGAGGTGGGCAATTTTTCCTAATTCGGTGTTCATGCCCGTTCTGGCAACCACCGCCCAACCATTTCCTTTTGTGACGAAAGTTCCTTTAAAAAGCAGGTTCGATTGTTCGGCCAGTGGGGTGTCGGCGGGTAAAACGGCGGGCTCTTTTTCTACGGGGGCACTTTCGCCGGTAAGGGAGGACTCGTCTACTTGCAGCTGGGCACTTTTGTAGAGGCGGGCATCGGCGGGGGTCATATCCCCGGCTTCGAGGAAAATCACGTCGCCGGGCACCAGCGTTTCGAGCTTGATTTCCGACAAACTGCCCACGCGAAACGCTTTGGCGGTAACAGCCACCATATTTTTCAAGGCGGCCATGCTGCGCCCGGCCTGAAATTCCATGTAAAAACCGATGAGGGCGTTGATCAAAACAACCATCAAAATGGCGATCCCATCCAACCATTCCTGAAAGGCAAGCGACGAAGCGGCCGCCACGACCAACAATAAGACAAGGGGGCTTTTAAACTGCCGCAGGAATATCTTCCAGGCAGGTGTTTGTTTGCCTTGGGCAATGGCGTTGGGGCCAAAGGTTTCCAGTCGTGTGGCTGCTTCTCCTGCCGACAGGCCCTGCTTGATATCGGCGCCTAAACGGGTAAACAATTCGTCTTCCTGAGAAGCGAAGTAGGAAGCGTCCGATGGTTTGGATACCGCTTGGTGATTCTTGCTCCCAGGGTGTTTGTTTTTCATGATGCGGTAATTATAAGCTCATCTTTTTCCATCGGCACTAAAAAATAAAAATCTCCTCCCGAAGCACCTGGAGGGAGGAGATTATACAATTACATTTTGCCCATATTGCTACACTCCGCAGCGCATTTTCGACAGGCTTCTGCGCACTTTTTGCAATGCTCCATGTGCGAATGCTTTTCACATTCAACTGCACAAGCAGTACAGATTTCAGCACAGAGTTTACAGATTTGGTCTGCGAATTCGCTTCCACCAGCCATTGCTTGCACCGCCAGATGGCAAATGGCTCCACAGTCATGCTCTAACTTGATGCAACGGGCCAACATTTTAACGTCCTGCTCATCCAGACATGCACTTGCGCAATGATAACATTCTACCGCACACGCCGAACAGGCTGCAATACAGCTTTGGTACTTTTGATGACTCATAGTGTTTGTTTTTATTCCTGCGATTAGCAGGCATGATGTGAGGAATCTTCACGATACAAAGGTGAATGCCCTTGTGCCCGGAAAGTGTACACAATTCCAGACAAGGTTTACATAATTCACACATCAAATCGGTGTTCTCACAGCACAGCGGGAACAATCACATGCAGTGCATTGGGAATAATGATGGCCTTCACTTCCTTTACTTTCCCCAGATATTCACCATCCACTTGAAAATGCACTCTTTTGGCAGACCTCATGGTTAATTCACTGGTTTGAAAAACCTCTGTTTTATTTGGATCATAGGATGCCTTCAAAAAGACCATTTTTAATATTTCATGAAGGGATATTTTTTTGACAGCAATTACTTCAAATAATTTGTCGTCTAATTGGCCAATAGGATTTATCACCACCCCATTGCCATATTTAGTAGCGTTGGCAATTACAATCATTTCTGCCTTAACTTTTATAACATCGCCATCAATCTCCATCCTCATTTGCATTATTGGGTTTTGCCAGAGTACTTTTAAGGAAGCCACGAAATATCCCCACATGCCTCGGACGCGCTGGTTTTTAAACTTTTTCATGGCGTAGGCATTCAATCCAATGTCGCTCAAGTGAATGCACAAATGATCGTTTACAGAGGTAAGATGTATTTTTTTGGAATGCCCCGCTGTAATTATATCCAACGCTTTTGTCGGATCAGTGCTTAACCCCAATTCCCTGGCCATCCCGTTGGCAGAACCGGCGGGCAGTATACCCAATGCAATTTTTTTCTTTAGTAGACATTCTGCTACCAGTTTTATCGTACCATCTCCTCCCACGGCGATAACTTGCTCCGGTTTGACTATATTTATTTTATCTTTGATTGTTTGAACGGTACAATCTTTAGTGAGTTCATAAAAATCAATGGTATGATTCGACGATGAGAAGTAATTGGTTATCAACAATACCCAATCGGTGCTGTTATTACCCGATTTGGCATTGATTACAAAAAGTAATTTTAAATTATCTGTGGGTGTCATAATAATATTGGCCTGCTTTTACTGAAAAAATGGAAAATAACTCAAAAAATGTGCTTGCAACCGTGAAGGTATACCATGGTTACGGACATCAAAAAAATCTTGTTGTTTACGGTCATGTATTGGCTGGCAATGTGGTCGTCGCAAGCCGGTATGGTAACAATGCTATAGCCAATGCCATTCGTCTTGTTAAATTGTTTTTTGTGAAACCCATTCCAAAGGTTTCGGTGCGCCTGGATTGGGGAGATCAACAATTTGACAGCACTACTGAAACCGATGGTTTTTTTAAGTTTGAGTGGGAATCGCCGACCGAGGTCTCAGCAGGCTGGCATCCTGTCACGGTATATATGCTTGATGAACAAGGTCATGTAGCAGCAACGGGTGAAGGTAAAATTTTCGTGCCACACTCTACGCAATATGCCTTTATATCAGACATTGATGATACAGTTTTGGTTTCGCATTCTGCTACGACGGGCAAAAAACTGAGGGTACTATTTTCAAAAAACCCGCTTAGCAGAAAAACTTTTGCTGATGTGGTAAAATATTATCAGTTACTATCCCTTGCGCACACGGAACCAGATGTACTGAATCCATTCTTTTACGTATCCAGCAGCGAATGGAATCTATACGACGATCTGAATGAATTTTTCAAACACAACGAACTGCCCAAAGGCGCCTTTCTATTAAATCAAATAAAAAGATGGTATCAATTACTTAAAACAGGTAAAACAAAACACCAGGGCAAATTAATTAGAATTTTAAGAATACTGGAAGCATTTCCCAAACAGCGGTTTGTTTTATTGGGGGACAATTCTCAACGCGATCCAGAATTTTATATTACGCTTGCCAATAAATATCCTGATAAAATCGTGGCAATATACATTAGGAATATTTATCTAAAAAAAGAATTGCCGACGAAAATGCTATTTGAATCTTTACAAAATAAAGAAATTCATACCTGCCAGTTTAAACATACAGATGAGGCCATTTTGCATTCTAAATCCATTGGATTGATCGAATAAATTTATGAGTTAGACCTTGTCCAGCGTCTTCCGCTCATGTCGCCGGCGCTCTGCCTTGAATTGTGTCGGAGAAAATCCGGTCACTTGCCGAAACTGGTTGCTCAGATGATGGGTACTACTATACCCTGTGCTAAAGGCTATTTCGCCCAATGACAATTCATCATACATCAGCAATTCTTTAACCCGTTCGATTTTTTGAGCGATGATGTATTTTTCAATAGTCAGGCCTTCCACAGATGAAAAAAGTTTGCTCAGCTGCGAATACTCGTGGCCAGTCTCCCGGGCAAGGAAGTCGGAGAAATTCACGGATTCAGGCTTTTTGCTGGCTTTATGGTGTATTTCATTGACAATCAAACCTTTGACTTGTGCAATAAGCTGACTGTTGCGGTCGTCCAGCAGTTCAAAACCTTCCAATTCGAGGCTATGACGCAGTATGGTCAGCTGTGTTGGATTGGGCGCAATCTCCAGTATAGCTTCACCCAATCGAACTTTTTTTGTCCTTAATCCGGCTTCTTCCAGCAAACGCTCAACAGAACGAATGCAACGGGCGCACACCATGTTTTTTATTATGAGGGTCATTGTTTCACAAAAATGCCTTTATAGGTTTTGCCTCCCTTACTCTGGCTTAGCGAACGCCGTATTGTTCACAAACTCCGGGTCCGTAAGCGTTTTCAAAAACGACACAAGGTCTTCTTTGTCTTGTGCCGTCAGGCCCAGACCACCCGGTTGAAGGTTAAACTGTAATATAAATTCGGTGGTTGAGGAGTTTTTTACGCCATGATCATAATGATCAATAACTTCTTCCAGCGTGGAAAAACGTCCATCGTGCATATAGGGGGGAGTTAATGCGATGTTGCGAAGGCTCGGCACCTTGAATCGGCCCTTGTCGGCCTGGTCGTTGGTCACATTACTTCGGCCCTCATCCGTCATTTCTGCGTCGGCGTCCAGGCCGTTGTTCATAAATTCGTCGTTCGTAAAATTGTGTCCGGCGTGGCAATGAAAACATTCCGCGCCTTTTGCACCATTAAATGGGTCAAATTCTGCAAAAAACAACACACGGCCGCGTTCCTCTGATGCTGTCAACGTTGCTGTATTGCGCAAGGTCTGATCAAATTTCGAGTTATTGGACACCATGCTGAACTCAAACTGCTCGATGGCCAGGCCGATGCGTTCCGGCGTTACGGCAGCGTCGCCAAAGGCGCGAATAAACTGGTCTGTATATTTTTTTTCTGCCGCAAGTTTGGCCACTGCATTGGGTAAGGTTTCGTTCATTTCAAGCGGATCCTGGATGGGTTTCAGGGCCTGTTCGCGCACGCGTGGGGAACGACCATCCCAGAACAGCCCATTCTGATGCCAGGCCAGATTCATGATTGCCATAGCCTGGCGCTTTCCAGGCAGTTTTTCCACGCCGATGCTGAATTGCCGGATGTCGGAGAATGCGTCCTGTTGTTGGTGGCAGTCTGCACAAGCTTGTGAACCGTCCTTCGATAGCATAGGTTCGTAAAAAAGCATACGTCCCAATTGTACCCCTGCAACAGTAAGTTTATTATCAGCGGGCAGATCGGGCGTAGGGAAGTCCCCAATATTTAATGGGTAAGGCGTAGGATCGTAGGTAGCGGGTATTTCAACCGGCTCCCTTGTATCGCAAGCAGCATAAAGACAGGCACCAGCCAAAATGGCGAACAACATTTTTTTCATAATTACTTGACTATCATTTCAATAGATGAAAAACATTGGATTCTTCAATTTCTGAATTCGGGATTGGTGATAAATGTCTGGTCCGTGAGGCTTCGCAGAAACGCCAACAAATCTGCCCGTTCCTGCGCATTCATGCTAAAAGGTTTGAGCAAATTGCTCTTGTTCGGGTGAGGCTTGCCGCCAGTTTGATAATGGTCAATAACTGATTCCAAGGTCGGCAAACTGCCATTGTGCATATAGGGTGCCGTTAGTGCCACATTGCGCAGACTCGGCACTTTAAACACTGCCCGGTCAATTTCCAGCCCGGTTAGACTAATGCGTCCGGAGTCCGGGTAGTTTTCGTATAGACCGTTGTTGGTAAAATCCTGATTGGTGAACAGGAAACCGGCATGGCAAGTGGAGCAGTTCAGTCTTCCCCCTTGAAACAGCGCGAGTCCGCGTTTTTCATCGGCTGATAATACGCTGGATTTTCCTTGAAAAGCATATTGGTCATAAGGCGAATCACCGCTTAACAGGGTGCGCTCAAAAGCAGCGATAGCCCGTGTTATCACGAAAGCATCTGGTGCGCGTCCGTAGGCTTTTTCGGCCAATACGACATATTCCGGCATCTTTTGCAAGCGCTCTGCCACCAGCAAAATATTGAAATCGAACTCATTGTGTTCCTGAATTGGCACCAGGATTTGCATTTCCAGGGTCGGCACACCGCCCTCCCGGAGGAGCTTTTTCTGATACGCCACGTTTGAAAGGGAGGGCGAGTTGCGCGACCCGGGGCGATTTTCAATACCCAAACTCACCGCAGTGCTGTCCGAAAATGCGAGGTAGGCAGCATGGCAAGAGCCGCAGGAGCGCGTGCTATCGGCAGATAGTGCAGGGTCGTAAAACAGTCGCCGACCCAAGGCCACCCGGCTTTTAGTCAGCACGTTGTCCATAGGGATATCTGGATACGGAAAACCCGCCGGGACATGCAGCACATATTCATCCGTCTCCGGCGGGTACACGGGTACTTGGTCGTCCTTCCGGCAGCCAGCCAGAAGGACGATCAAGAATCCGATTATAAAATTGACATTGCGCATCAGGCTTGTAGCGGTGGAGGGCTTTTTACCCACTAGTGTTTGACTATCAATTGCTTGCGAGCGAGCAGATGGCTGTTTTCATAAAAAGCAATATGATATAGACCTTCCGAAAGCGTTGCCGTTTCCAGTTGAATGGTACCAGCAGTAGACAACCCTGTCAGCTTTTGCACCGTTTGTCCAAGCGTATTGGTCAGGATCAAGTTGATTGTCCCAGTAGCAGGAA
>Ga0105044_10004692_pt1 | contig 18760 bp, 18 predicted proteins | sample MAT01_FD_78092 | JGI IMG/M metagenome (GOLD analysis project Ga0105044, IMG submission 78092) | Freshwater microbial communities from Lake Fryxell liftoff mats and glacier meltwater in Antarctica - MAT-01 | ecosystem: Environmental > Aquatic > Freshwater > Ice > Liftoff microbial mat | place...
ACCATTTGGTATCACCCTCGGCCCAACAGCCGGTGTTGGTGCACTAGTTCCTAACGGCGGCGCTGGTTACACGGTAACCCAAGCTGACGTTGATCGCGCACTTGCCTACGTCACCTACACCTTGGTTGATCAAACCGGTATTACCTCACGTAACTACAGCGGTAACGTGTCGGGTGAATTGTTTGAATTACCTGGCGGCATGTTTGGTTTCGCGCTTGGTTTTGAAAGCCGTACCGACTCCATCTTCTATCAACCTGATGCATTGGTTGCTGGCGCTGGTAGTTCGAATAACTTCTCGGAACCAACCAAAGGTCGTAGCTCGGTTGACGAGTTGTATTTGGAAATCGTTGCTCCCATCTTGAAAGACGTTACAGCATTCAAAGAACTGGAACTCAGTGCCGCGATTCGTAAATCGGACTACACTGCATCAGGTTTGGTGGCTGGCGTACCGGTTGATTCGGATCCCGGTTCACCGACCAACTTGAAATTTGGTTTGAAATGGAAACCAATTGACGATTTGTTGATTCGTTATAACTGGGGTGAAACCTTCCGTGCACCGTCTGCCAATGATCTCTACGGCGGCGGCGGTGAAAGCTTCCCATCCACAGCTGATCCTTGTAATACATCCAACATCGCTGGCATCAGCGCCGGTGGCCAGGCATTGTGTCTTGCCCAAGGCGTGCCAGTGGGTGGTGTTGTGCAGTTAAATGCACAAATCCGCAGTCTGGTTGGCGGCAATCCAACCCTGACCCCTGAATTTGGTTCCAACAGAACCTTTGGTGTAGTTTATAGCCCGAGCTGGTTGGAAGGATTCAATATTACGGTCGATTATTGGGACATCAAGCTACAAGACGCACTGTTAACGCGTAGTGCCAACTTCATCTTGAATGCCTGCTACGGTCGCGGTGTTCCTCAAGACATTACCTTCTGCCCATTCGTGGATCGTGCAGCTAACGGTGACATTATTGGTACGCGTACTTCGCAGTTCAACGCCCTTACCTTGGCAGTTCGTGGTATCGACTTTGGTCTGTCTTACAACTTCGATACGGCCTATGGTAACTTCCGTATGAAGTGGGACACCACCTCGACCATCAATAACTCGGTCAATGGCGGTCTTGATGTCACCGGTCGTTATGACGGCTCGCCAAACTGGCAATATCGTTCGACGTTCTCGACGACTTGGCAAAAAGGTGATTTCGACATCAGCTGGACAACCCGTTATATGTCCGACCTGACCGAAGGTTGCTTTACCTATTGCAACCAACGTGACGGTGATGGCTTGAACCACACTGGCGAATACGCAGTTCATGATCTGCAGTTCGGCTGGAAAGCTCCTTGGGACGCAAAAGTGGCCATTGGTGCGCGCAACTTGTTTGGTAAGGAACCACCAATCCTGACCAATAACACGTTTGCACACAACTTTGACGCTGGTTATGACATTCCTGGTGGTGCCTTCTGGTATGCCCAGTACCGTCAAGATTTCTAAGCAAAACTTCGCTTAGATTGGTAATACTTAAACCGCGACCTTTGGGTCGCGGTTTTTTTTTTGCTTAAATAAAATAATTTATTCAAGGTGGAAATATCCCGGCGGAATAGAGATCGATACTCAGGCCGAAGGACGCAAATTATTTGTGGTCAGTATGCTAACTGGTGCATTCAAAAAAATAACTCGGGATGTCCAACGCAATTTTTAGTCAAGCATAGGCTACACGCTGGCTCATCAAAGTGCGCCATGAGGAGTTTTAGAGTGGATGCAATAGAAGCGCTGTGATTCAGCGATTGAACAAAGATTGTGAAACTTATAGATCCACTTCGTATTTCACAAACGGGACTGCGCCGTTGTCGAGCGGATTGTTGTCATTGGCTTTGAAGGGATTGGTTCCCGAGCTGTTGATATTGTCTGCACCCACCGACAATTTGCCGCGCCATGGGGTTTTCCAGGTGACACCGGCACCAACGCTTTTAAAGCTGTTGGGCTGTCCTGGTATTTGAATATTCAAACCCGTGATTTCGCCGCCGAAATTGCCGCGACCCGCCCCAATGGTGACAGAGTTTGTTTGCCACTCATCAGGCAGTAGGCCACGACCTGATAATTGCGATGCGGGAATGACTCTAGCTTGAGCCAGTGTGCCGCCAAGATTCAACCAGTTTTTTTGTCCGATAGAAATTTCACCACTGAGGCTAACTTCTTTCTGCTGTACGGTAGCGGTAGTAACCCGGGAGTTGCCGCTTGCCAGTGCTGCTTTACCGTTGCCGGTGAAAGCGTTGAAATTAAATTGTGACCAATTGCCGCCCGCTGATAACAAGAAGTTTTTATAGCGGAGCTGCGATTGCATTAGTAAATCGGGTCTTGAGCTGCCGAAATTACTATTGGGGTTTAGTAAATCGCCAATGCGGCAGTTTTGCGCCAGATTGCCAAGATTATTAAATGATCCGGGCTGACCGTTACAGACCAAGCCAAGGCCAGGATTATTGGAAAGACTTAGCGTGCTACTGAATTTCAGTTGCGAGGTCAGCGGAATATTCAAGGCAGCCAATGAGTTGGCCGGGCGAATCACTGTACGGCTATTATTGGCATTGGACTCAACTAACAGCATGCCTTCCATCTTGCCGTTCAGCGTGTTCCAGATTGGCAGCATGGTGGGCGCTTGGCGATCGACAAGGAGTGATTTTGCGGAATTCTGTGCATGCGCAACCGTTGCCGTTGTGGCAATGATCAAGCTGGCGAGTAGTCGCAATTTCACGTTAAAACCCCTTTCAAGAGTAGCTTTGGAGCATTAGTAGCCCGGAAAGTTCCGAGTACCAACATACACCATTTTACGGGATTTTAACCAAATCTGGCGGTTTATTGCAGCCGATCTGAGCTGGGTGCGCTGGTGCTAGGGATGGCAAACAAGTTCTCTATATTTTCTCTAGTAAAAACATAGGCTTGGCCGCAGAAATCGCAATGTACTGTTGCCAGCTCTTCTTCTAATGAAGCCAATGCTTCGTCTCGGCCCAAGCTTCGCATGACGTCTTCAACCCTTGGACGCGAACAGGAACAGCCAAACTCCAGCTGCTTGCTGTCTAGTAATTGCACACCTTCTTCGTGAAATAGCCGCCAAAGCAGCGTTTCGTGATTCGTGTTCAACAACTCCTCATTACCCAGGGTTTCAAAAAGTGCCGATACCCTTTGCCAAGCATCATCGTCACTTTTTTGGCTTGGTAACTGTTGTATTAATAAACCTGCGGTATGGCTTTCAGTTGCCGCGAGCAGAATATGCGTCGGTAACTGTTCCGACTGCAAAAAATAATTCTCGAAGGCATCTGCCAGACTATCAGCTTCAAGACTCACAATGCCCTGATAACGAACGGGCTCACGTGCACCCGGGGCCAAGGTTTCAATGGTGATGGCCAATAGCGAGCCTTCACCAAACGAGTCGGGTGTCAGTGCCAGTGGAACAGGTTCCTCATAGCGTGCGATGCCGCGCAGTGTGCCTTCAGCGGTGCATTCGGCGAACAAGGTGCGAAGCGAGCCAGTGCCGCGAAGTTGAACACTCAGCCGGCCTTCGACTTTTACGTGGCCAGTAAACAAGGCCGCTGCCGTGCAGGTTTCGCCGAGCCGATGTAAGACTCCACTCGGATAATTTGCGCGCGCCTGAATCGCTTGCCAGGAATGTTCCAGTCGAACCCATACACCGCGCACACCGGCGCGTTCGAGCATAAAACGATGAAGTGAGTCGTAGGCTTTTTCAGTCATGGCTTTATTTTAACGGGTTTCATGAGTTTTCGCGTGCCATGCCTCAATCTATCTTGGTGTATGACGGGTACTGGTTTAGCATGGCCTAACCAGCACACCTGCTTGAGCCATTCCATTTTATGACCGCTACCAATATCAGGCCACGCCGTTCACGTGGACGAAAATTCTTACGTTTTATTTTTCTATGGTTGCCGCTGTTATTTATTTTGATATCAATATCGCAAGTATTGGTGATGCGTTGGGTTGATCCATTTACCTCGAGTTTTATGATTGGCCGACAAGTCGATGCCTGGCTTGAAAAAGACTGGGATTTTCGGGTTTCCTACGAATGGAAAGACCAAGATAAATTATCGAGACATTTGCCAATTGCGTTAGTCGCTGCCGAAGATCAAAAATTTCCCGAGCACGATGGCTTTGATTTTGAGGCGATGGAAAAAGCGCTGGAGAATAATAAAAAAAATAAGAAAATAAAAGGCGGCAGTACTATTAGCCAGCAGGTCGCAAAGAATTTGTTTTGCTGGAATGGTCGCGGCTTCATGCGTTATTTGCGTAAGCCATTTGAAGCTTGGTATACCTTGTTGATAGAGTTCATGTGGCCCAAACATCGCATTATTGAAGTCTATGCCAACATCGCTGAATTTGGTGATGGAGTGTATGGCGCGGAGTCTGCTGCAAAAAGATTTTTTGGTAAATCGGCAAAAAATTTAACAGCTAGTGAAAGTGCGCGACTGGCCGCGGTATTGCCTAACCCGAAAAAATATAGTGCTAAAAGCCCCAGCGCTTATGTACAGAGACGCGCACGCTGGATTCAACGACAAATGCGGCAATTAGGTGGGCCGGGTTATTTGGCCGAAGATTCAGAGGCCGAAGTATCAAAGCCAAAAACAAAACGAAAAAGAAGATAAGCCATGCTCGTACCGATTAATTGCGCTGCGATAAAACCCAATACGTCCTCGGGACGAATGCCGGCAAAGCTTTGAGTTAATGAGCGCGCAATGGTGACCGCCGGGTTGGCAAAGGATGTGCTTGAAGTAAACCAATAGGCCGCAAAAATATAGCTGGCGACTAGGGCTGGGATTTGCGTCGATTTTTGTTTTGCGGCCAACAAGATCGTTATGAGCAAACCGAAGGTGGCTGTTGCTTCGGATAAATATTGTGCAAAACCATTACGAGCATGCGTTCCCGGCTGGATCAAAGTTTGTTCGAACATCGCATGTGCAAGTATTACGCCCAGTATTGCGCCAAGCAACTGCGCGAGCAAATACAATAAAAGTTCGCGATTATTTAACTCGCCTTTGATTCGCATCACCAGGCTTACTGCCGGATTAAAATGTGCGCCGGAAACAGGCCCGAGCGTACTAATCAATACATACAAAATACCGGCGGTGGCGCCAGCATTGGCTAACAAAGCGACAGCATTATTTCCTTGCGATAAATTCACGCCCATAATGCCGCTACCGACCACGGTCGCCAATAAAATTGCCGTACCTAAAAACTCGGCAATCACTTTGTTTGGCAAGTTCATGCCAGTGAATCCAGTAGGCTTTTTACGCGTACGGAAATGTCGTCACGAACAACACGGTAGTTTTCGTCATCCATGTTTTTAGGATCCGGCAGGCCCCAGTCTTCGCGTAATTTGGCCGGTACCCAAGGGCAGTTGTCACCACAGCCCATGGTAATCACAGCATCAAATTCACCTTCAATATCATCAAGCGATTTTGAGGCGTGCCGACTCAGGTCATAATTCAATTCACCCATAAAACGAATCGCTTTGGGATTGATGACACCCGAAGGTTTAGAGCCAGCACTTTGAGCATCCACCGAATCACCGCCATGAATATGGGCAAAGGCTTCGGCCATTTGGCTGCGATTGGAGTTTTCGACACACACAAATAAAACGCGTTTCACTTCAACACTCCTTGCACGAAGTTGATGTCGGGCTTGTCGTCTCGCAAATAACGCCTTGGCAGCAGTTTTCGGTAAGAAAGCCTTGCAGAGCATTCATCCGTGAATAATCGGCGCGGATGCGAATGACCCGGCCTTGGCGTTGGTCCAATACCAGGCCCGCTGCACGCAAAATATTCAGATGCGCCGTTAGTGTGGCCGGTGGAATGTCTAGGGCTTCGCGTAGTTCACCCACCGCCATGCCCGATTCTCCAGCCTGGACTAATAAACGAAAGGCAGCCAGACGGCTTTCTTGCGAGAGTGCTTTTAAGGCAGTGAGTGCTGCTATATTGTCCATTATTCGATAATTCCAGAAATGTAGAATTATGTCAATATACAAGCTAAAACCTTTACCATTAGGCAATGACTACGATCGATAGAATTACCTTGCTAGTGGCGGCGTATAACGAAGAAGCCAGTTTGCCGACCTTGCATTTGCGTCTTTGCGAGGCAATAAAAAACTGCGATGCCGAATTTGAAATGCTGTACATCGATGACGGCAGTACCGATACGACTTGGGCCCTGCTCGAAAAAATTGCTGAATCGGACGCACGCGTCACACTTATTCGTTTATCAAGGAATTTTGGCAAGGAAGCTGCGCTTACTGCAGGCCTGGACCATGTTGCGACCGACAGCAGTGCCTTGATTGTGCTCGATGCCGATGGACAAGACCCGCCAGAATTAATCCCGCAATTTATTGCGAAATGGCGTGAAGGTTTTGATGTGGTTTACGGCACACGTTTGGAACGCAAAGGTGAAAGCTGGCTCAAACGTGCAACTTCAGCTGCGTTTTATCGAGTAATAAATTCATTGTCCCATATTGCCATCCCTGCCGACACCGGTGATTTCCGTTTGCTATCGCGAAATGTGCTGGATGCCTTGTCAAAAATGGGAGAGCGTCAACGATTCATGAAGGGCCTGTTTGCCTGGGTCGGTTTCCGGCAAACCGCAGTGCACTACACCCGGCAAGCCCGCATCGCCGGGGCTAGTAAATTCAATTACTGGCGTTTATGGAATCTGGCACTCGAGGGCATTACCAGTTTTTCAACCGCACCTTTGAGGCTGGCAACTTACATCGGCTTATTGACGGCATTGTTCGCCTTTGTTTACGGGTTCTGGATTGTGCTTAAGACATTGGCCTGGGGCGATAGCGTTCAGGGCTGGCCGACCATGATGACCGTAATCTTATTGCTCGGTGGCATGCAACTCATGGCGCTGGGCATGGTAGGCGAATACCTTGGACGTTTGTATATGGAAACCAAACAGCGGCCACTGTATTTGATAGCCAAACAATATCCAGCGCCGCGTAACAGGCATATGATAGAGAGCACAAGTCGTAACCCAAACGGAGGCTGATATGCGCAACGTCCAGCAAATTTTGGATCAAAAAGGTGGCCGAATTATCAGCGCTTCGCCCAGCGACAGCGTTCGCGAAGTTATCGGTTTAATGGCCGAAAATAATATCAGCGCGGTCTTGATAATGAAGGGCAATGAACTTGTCGGTATCAGCACCGAACGTGATTACGCGCGCAAAGTAATGTTACTCGGCAGAAATTCTGCCGACACCCCCATTAGCGACATTATGACGGGGAATGTGCTCTGCGTTAGCCCCGGCGACACCGCCCAAAGATGCATGAGTTTGATGACCGAAAAGAAAATTCGGCATCTTCCCGTGCGAGAAAATGGTGACGTGATTGGCATGGTGTCGATTGGAGATCTAGTGAAAGCGGTGATTGAAGATCAACAGCAAGAGATACAAGCTTTGCAGCAATATATTAGTAGTTAGAATGTGTCGATGGCATACGGTTGAAGCTTGGGCCTACCGTACTTATTTAGGCTCGTGAACGCTGCTACAAAAGCACCTGCCTGCTTATCGCCACGAAATGACTCGCACTGCCCAGCATCACAAATACATGCCAGATGGCGTGTGTGTAGCGAATTTTTTTACTCATGTAGAAAATGGTACCGAGCGTATAAAAAAAGCCGCCGGTAAATAGCCAGATTAAAGTGCCCATATCGATATGTTTCAGCATGGGTTTAATAGCGAAAACCACCAGCCAGCCCATTCCGATGTAAATCAGGGTCGAAACGAGTTCAAAACGACCGGTGTAAAACAATTTGAAAATAACGCCAGCCAACGCGAGTGTCCAGATAATGCCGAATAACCACCAGCCGCCATGTTCACGCAGGCCAATCAATGTGAAGGGTGTGTAACTGCCGGCAATCAAAATATAAATGGCACAGTGATCAAAAACTTTTAGTTTTTGTTTGGCACTGGTATGCGGGATGGAGTGGTACAAGGTTGATGCGGTGTAGAGCAGCATCAATGCCATCGTGAACACAATCGCGCTGATGAGTTGCCAGTTATTGCCTTTGAGCGCCGCCAGCGTTATCAATACGGCGCCACCGGCAACGCTGAGTATCGCGCCAAGACCGTGGGTAATGGCGTTCCAAAGCTCTTCTCGAAAATTATGCTTATCCGTCATTCATTACTCATGGTCATGCTACGGCGTGGGTGCTCACGGTGCCAGAATTAAATCGAGGTGTCACCCTAAAATGAAAGGCCTCAATCATTATCGTCTAAATGAAACCGGTGTAGCAGGCGATGTGCAAACGGTGCTATCAATAGTGCGGCGATACCAATAAAAAACAATCCCGAGAATAAGGCATAGGCGGACGAGAATATTTTTCCAGCATCGCTGTCAAGCATATTCACCGGCCCCATGCCGCCGAGAATCATGGCGGCATTGAGCAGGGAATCGACCCAGCCCAGTTTGCCGAACAAGTGATACCCGATTACGCCAAGGCCAAGCGCCAGAACGATTGCCAGTAATGAAAGCGAGCTATGAAGTAATACGCGGCGATAAAAAAGCCATCGGTTAAGTATCGGTTTTTTCTTGTGCTCAAACATGGCTCGTCCTGTGGATGTAGAAGCTGCAGATCAAGCATAGATCGGGCAGAGCCAGCATTCAACAAAACGCTTTATTAGGAATTAATCAATACTAACGGCATATGCATGCTCACGTGTTGCGGCAAAGCTGAAGTCGGGCCAGCGTTCTTGCGTCAATTGAAGGTTAACGCGCGATGGCGCCAAGTAAACCAATTGTCCAGCCGCATCAATCGCCAGATTCATCGCGTTTTTGTCGCGAAATTCTTCCAGTTTTTTTGGAGTGCCACCGCGTACCCAGCGCGCAGTAGCGACACTGACGGGCTCAAAGCTCGCATCGACGCTGTATTCGTCTTTTAAACGATACGCAACGACTTCAAACTGGAGCACACCGACCGCACCAAGAATTAAATCATTGCTCATGAGTGGCCGAAAGAATTGCGTAGCGCCTTCTTCGGATAACTGCGCCAAACCTTTTTGCAATTGTTTTAATTTTAACGGGTCACGCAGGCGCGCGCGGCGAAATAATTCGGGTGCGAAATTCGGAATGCCGGTAAAGCTGACCGATTCGCCCGTGGTAAATGTATCGCCGATCGAGATAGTTCCGTGATTATGCAAACCAATGACGTCGCCAGGGTAGGCGGTCTCGACAATTTCACGATCACTCGCCATGAAGGTAAGCGCATTCGCCAATTTTTGTTCCTTGCCGCTGCGGACATGAAATGCTTTCATGCCGGCATCAAAACGACCGGAACAGACGCGCATAAAGGCAACCCGGTCGCGATGTTGCGGATCCATATTGGCCTGGATTTTAAAGACGAAGCCGGAGAAGGTTTCTTCTTCGGGTTGGATTTCGCGACCAGTGGTGCCGCGTGATTTTGGTGCCGGTGCATGTTCAACGAAAAAATCCAGCAGTAATTGCACACCGAAATTATTCACTGCCGAACCAAAAAATACTGGTGTTTGCTGGCCGGACAAATATTTTTCTTTGTTGAATGGGTGTGAGGCGCCTTCGACGAGTTCTAACTCATCACGCACTTCTCTCAGTATTTCGGCACCGAGACGTGTTGCTAATTGCGGATCATCAATCGATGAAAAAATGGTGGAATCCTGTCGTGTAAAATTACGCCCTTGTTCGTAAATATGCACTTCACCAGTGATCAAATGCACCACACCTTTCAAGCGCGAACCCATGCCAATGGGCCAGGTAATCGGCGCGCATTGAATGCCGAGTACTGACTCGACTTCATCAAGCAAATCAATCGGTGATTTACCTTCACGATCAAGTTTATTGATGAAAGTCATAATGGGGGTGTCACGCAGACGGCACACATCCATCAATTTGATGGTGCGTTCTTCAACGCCCTTGGCACAGTCGATGACCATCAATGCCGAATCGACCGCCGTGAGCACACGATAGGTATCTTCTGAAAAGTCGGCATGGCCGGGGGTATCGAGCAAATTGATAATACGGCCTTCATAGGGGAATTGCATGACTGACGAGGTCACCGAAATGCCACGCTCTTTTTCCAGCGCCATCCAGTCCGAGGTGGCATGACGCGCGGCTTTACGCGACTTCACACTGCCCGCCATTTGAATGGCACCGCCGAAGAGTAATAATTTTTCGGTGAGTGTGGTTTTACCCGCATCGGGATGCGAGACGATCGCAAACGTGCGGCGTCGGTGGGTTTGGTTCAGATGTTCAGACATTAGGCGGGCCGCGAGGGCTTGAAGACAAGGGCAGCATTATATCGCAAGCTCAGGTATTAAGACCTTGGAAGCGCTGTTCGTGGGTCTTGCCCGTCGAATAATATTTTCGTAACTGGTCGCTTGCGGGCGATGTATTCGGTCGGCCCCAAGAGAGCGCTCATGCGTGTCGCCGATTCAAAACGGGCGCAGCGAGCGGGCGCCCCTACGGGGACAAAGGTAGAAAGCCCTGCGGTCCGACCATTTTGAAGGGAATCGATGTTAAGCGCATGCCGGTATTGATTTGGAGGGCAAAGTGCAGATGTGGGCCGCTGGAAAAACCGGTATTGCCGGAGTAACCAATCGGTTCGCCTAATCCGACCCGCTGCCCGGTGTTTACCAGGATGCCATTTTCTTTCAAGTGTGCATAAAGCGCCATGCTGCCGTCATCGTGCAAAATACGAATAAAGTTGGCGCGGTCAGCATAAATTTTTGCATTCTGTCCGCCGGTATCGTAATTGGCGATAGTTTCCATCACCACGCCAGCACGTGCGGCTAATACCGGTGTACCAATAGGCACGATAAAATCGATGGCGTAACGATTTTGTTCATCGTGATGCGAATATTCGCCGTTAAATTCCTGTCCCAATTCCCAGCGACTGTTTTCATCGACAGGGAGGGAATAGGTCACTTCCTCAGGAATGGCGTGCGGGTCGCCGGGTATGCGCAAGCTTTGCAAATCACGAATCATCGGTGCATTGGCATCGATGGCCTGCAGTTGAGTGAGTAATTTACGCTTCCTGGGTTCAAGCACATACGTAATCGGCAGCGACGGCCAAGCGTCCATATTGCGAGTTGAACTGCCTGCGCTCAATTGCACTTGCAGTGGACCGGCCAAGCGGTTGTTAACGTAAACATAAACGACGCCGTCGTTTGTTTCAAATTCTATTTCGTTTCCGAATGATGAAGGCGAAGCTTGTCCTGCGGCTTCATTATGTGCAGCCGATTTTTGCAGTATTTGTTTTTTCGGACTATTGGTTTGTTGGTTTCCAAAAAAATGCACCGGCGAAAATTGCAAGCCGATGATGGTAAAGCCAAAAAAACCAAGGGCGCAGGCAAATAGATAACGTATTTTCATTCGGTAATTTTAGGGCTTATTGTAGAAAAATACTCGTCTATGGGTTCGGGTTTGTGAATGCCGAAGCCTTGCGCATAATCTACGTTCAGGCTCAGCAATATTTCTGCCAGGGCTTGGCTCTCGCAGTGCTCGGCAGTGGTTTTTTTGTTGAGCACGTGTGCGATATCGGTAATGGATTTGATGACTGCTGTCGATAAGGACGAGCTTTGCAGGTCGCGGACAAAGCTGCCGTCAATCTTGAAGTAATCAACGTCCAGATTGCGTAAATAATTAAATGAACAAAAACCGGTACCAAAATCATCCAGCGCAAACCGACAGCCAAGCGCCCGCATGTCATTGATTAAATTTTGTGCACGTGACAAATCACGCACGGCGCTGGTTTCGGTAATTTCAAAAATAATTTTTCTTGCAGAAAAACTGGAGGTCAAGATGCGGGTCTTTAAAAATTGCGAAAAACTGTCATCGACCATGGAGGCGGCAGTAAGATTAATCGAGCAGCCACTGACTGTTTCGGCGGCTTCAGGGTGTTTTTCCATCCAATTCAACACCAGTTCAACTACATGGCGGTCAATTTGGGTGCCGAGATGAAAGCGCTCCGCTGCAGGAATGAAATAACCCGGCAATAATCGTTGCTGGGTTACCGGGTCACGCATACGAAGTAACACTTCAAAATAACGACCGCGATCGGTCGGGTTTTTCAGAGAAATAATGGTTTGGCAATCGATTTCAAATAAGTTTTGATTGAGTGCGTCACGAATACGCACCGCCCAGCGCATGGCTTGGGTACGGTCTTGTGATTGGGGTTCAAGCAAGCTAGAAATAAAAACACGATTGCCGCCGAGTTCTTTTGCGGTAAAGCACGCGGCGTCGGCTTGTGAAAGCAGGGCGGCAAATTCGCTCTGGCCGGGACGTAATGTGGCCATGCCAATACTGGCCGTAGTGGAAATCATGTTGGATGCCCAACCGATTCGGAATGCTTCAATGGCATTCAAAATTCGTTGACAACGAAGTTCGGCTTCCTTGCCTTCACAAAGTAGCAATAGAGCAAATTCATCACCACCGATGCGAAATAGACGATCGCCAACATGCAGTTTGGTGACGAGCAATGATGAGATACCTTGCAGTAATTCGTCACCCGCTGCATGGCTCGCGGTGTCGTTGACTAGCGTGAAATGATCCAGATCAAGATACGCCAGTGTTTGTGGTAAGCCACTTCGCCCAAGCGCTTCGCGGGTGGCCTCTTCAAAAGCGGTACGGTTTGCAAGACCTGTTGCACTATCGGTGGTGGCACGGCGAATCATTTTACGCGTTGCAATTCTATTTTCGTGATTGGCGGCAACCAAGACCAGCGGAATAATCGAGATTAGGCATAAAAAAGTTAACAACAGAGCGGCATCAAGCAAGGCATCCGGCGGCTTGAAACCTGCCATGCCAAAGCCAGTCATGGAAGTGAGTATTAATATGGTGACCGTGATGCTGCCGGCAGTCCAGATGGGTTGAAAGCGAATGGCACTCCAGATAATGAGCGCGATGGGTAATGCAGACAAACCAAGTGCGTAGTCGCTACCGCTGGTGCCGCCTAAAAAAACCAGCGCATAGGTAGAAAAAAGCGAAATCGACCAACTTATTTTTTCGCGGATTTTTGCGTACTCACTGTTTAAAGGCTGGTCGGGGTTAGTTGATGCCTGTGTCGTCAATAAAAAAACGGTGGGCGCGACACTAATAATGCCAAGCAAATCACCCATGCCCCATTTTGCGAACGCTGGCCAGAGGGTTTCACTGTCGATCATGCCGGCAATATGAAGACCCAGGGTACCAATCAATGCACTGACGGTCGCCATGATTATTCCACCACGCAACAAGACAAAGCCGCTATTAACTGAAATAAAAGTGGGTAAATTTTTACCGCGCACATAAACGGCCGCCAGTACGCCGCCGATCACATTGCTCATCACGGAAAAAAACAAAAACGTGGTAGGCACCGGACTGATTAAAAGATGTACCAATATAATGGCCAGCACGAGCGGCATGATCCAGCGCAAGCCGTAACGAATCAGAAAACCAATAGCCAAGCCAGACGATGGCCAGAATAGTGACACTTGGCCGGGCGCATGAATAAACGCCTCGGCAAGATAGGCGCCGAGCAGATACAGAACAATAAAAAGTAGTACACGCGTCATGCGCTATCCAGTTACAGCCATGCTTGTTTTATGCGCCGATGTCGGACCGAAATCAAGCGGCCATATCGTCTTTATATCAGCATTCGATGACGTTGACAGCCAAGCCGCCGCGCGATGTCTCTTTATATTTATCGGCCATGTCACGACCAGTGTCGCGCATGGTTTTGATGACCTTGTCCAGCGAGACTCGATGCTTGCCGTCGCCACGCAGGGCCATACGGCTAGCATTGATCGCCTTCACTGCACCCATGGCATTGCGCTCAATGCAGGGGATTTGCACTAGGCCGCCAATGGGGTCGCAAGTGAGGCCAAGGTTGTGCTCCATACCAATTTCGGCAGCGTTCTCGACTTGCCCCAAACTGCCGCCCAATGCGGCAGTCAAACCACCGGCGGCCATTGAGCAGGCAACGCCGACTTCACCTTGGCAGCCGACTTCTGCGCCGGAGATCGATGCGTTTTCCTTATACAAAATACCGATGGCCGATGCCGTGAGCAAAAAATCAAACACCCCTTGCTCGCTGGCATTGGCACTGAAGCGATCAAAATAATGCAGCACTGAAGGGATTATGCCGGCCGCACCATTGGTCGGTGCGGTCACGACACGGCCACCTGCGGCATTTTGTTCGTTAACGGCGAGCGCATACAAATTCACCCAGTCGAGTACGGTAAGTGGGTCTTTCATGGCGGCTTCGGGTCGCGCGACAAGATCGGTGTGCATGGCAGGTGCGCGGCGAACTACTTTCAGGCCACCGGGCAAGATGCCTTCTTCACGAATGCCGCGTGCAACGCAATCTTGCATGGCGCGCCAAATTTCTCGCAGACCTGCAAAGATTTCATCTTCGTTACGCCAGGCCTTTTCGTTTTCAAACATTAACTGAGCAATTGTAATTTTATTCTTTTCACATTGCGCCAGAAGTTCGTCGCCACTATGAAACGGATATTTGAGTTCAGTGGTGTCGGCCACAATACGATTTTCTGCGGCTTCATCTTGATTGACGACAAAACCGCCGCCGACTGAATAATAATCGCGTGTTGCCAATACATGGGCATCGGAATCGTAGGCGGTAAAGCGCATGCCGTTGGAATGAAAAGGCAGTTTTTGCCGTTTGTTGAATATGAGATCGGTTTTCTCGTCGAAAGAAATTTGATGCGTATGGAGTACGAGAAGTTTTTTGTCTTTGCGTATGCGAGCAAGTGTGTCGGGAATGTCGTCGGGATTTATTTCATTCGGCCAATGACCTTCAAGCCCCATCAAGATTGCCTTGTCGGTACCGTGGCCACGACCGGTGAGTGCCAGCGAGCCAAATAATTCCACACGAATGCGCGTCGTATTTTTCATCAAGTCGGTATCGCGCAGCCAGCGCTGCGCAAAGCGAACCGCCGCGCGCATCGGGCCGACGGTATGCGAAGAAGAAGGGCCAATGCCGATCTTGAATAAATCAAACGTACTAACCGCCATAATGAGCTTCCCTTTACGATGGCGTATTATAGTCTTATTGAGGAAGCGGGACTGGAGAATGGGGATTAGGGGCTAGAGAGCGCTTACTATCAAATTTTGAGATTTTTTCTTCCCGTATTTATTCCATTCACATTCCAAAACAATAGCCCCAAGCCCCCATTCCCAATTCTCTAGAGCATGCCCTATTTAATTCTTTTTCAGCGTGATCACTGCCATCTTTGCGAATTGGCTTGGGAAGTGTTGGCGCAGGCGCAGGTGCCTGATTTCGAGTCGGTCTGGATTGAGGGCGATGCCGCGTTGGAAAAACAATTTGGGCTGCGTGTGCCGGTGCTCAAGCACACACGCAACAGTATGGAGTTGGATTGGCCGTTTACAGTCGAGCAGGTGCGCTTGCTTATGGTTTCTTCAGAACAGGTTTGACTGCCTCGGCTGGCGTGGTAGTAGGCGCCAATATTAAACGGGTATTCACAGTGACCGCATTCGGAATTAATTCGACGTCGTCCCAGTCACCGATGCCGACCTTGAAATCGAGCCGCTGAATGTTTGCGCTGCCGACCAATTGTGGTTTTGCACCCGGCGTCCAAGTGAAGGTAAGCGGGGCTGGTTTTGAAATGCCGCGCAAGCTCAGCACACCCTCGGCAACAAAACGATTATTACCCAGCGCGCGAAATTTTGTAGCGACATAACGTGCTTCGGGCTGTGCTTTGGTATTGAAAAAATCCGGACCCACTAACATTTCATCACGCTCGGAATTTTTTGTATTGGCGCTACCAAGTGTTATGCGAACATCGAAACGGCTTTGTGCCAGTTTTGCCGGATCAAAGCTAATGCTGGAATTGAATTTTGCAAAGCTACCTGTAAAGGCTTCGCCTTGATAGCTTGCAGTGAAGCCTAGGCTTGATCCTGCTTGTTGTGCATAATCAGCTGCAAAAACATTGTTACTAAATAGTACGCAGAAAAAAATAAACGTGCGCATGTTCAACCTCATAGTTTTTTCGCAAGCCAAGGTAGCATTCGGGTTAGGGTGTTATCTTTATCAAGATAATGATGTTTCAGTGCCGCGCCGGTATGCACCAACATCAACAATGCCAGAATAATGAAGAAAGTTTCGTGAGCATCGCCGGCAAGTTGTTTTAACTGGGGGTCATAGCCGCTTAGCTTAGGCAGCTTAAACAGGCCAAAATATTTCAATGGGAACCCGGCGGCCGAATTATAAAGCCAGCCGCTGATTGGCATGGCAAATAGCAATACATAAAGCAGACCATGCGTTAGTTTAGCTATCCACTCTTGCCACTTCGGGGTATTGGCAGCCATTTCCGGCGTGGTCGAGAATAGTCGCCACAGTAATCGGATGAAGGTTAAAGCCAGCACGGTCAAGCCAAAACTTTTATGCAGGGCGTAAACCTGTATTTTAAACGGACCATTGGCAAGGTCAGTCATGATTAAACCTAGCATTGCCAGACTTAAAATCAATATGAAGGTCAGCCAATGCAAACCAATACTCAAGCTACCCCAAGTTTGCGAATTATTTCTTATCGGCATTGCTTTCTCCGGCCTGTGCGGTTTTGCTACGGGTGGCTTCAAGTTCAATGATAATTTTTACTTCATCGCCAATAAGATTGCTCCATGCATCAATGCCTAAGGCTTTTCGACTGAGTGTTGCGGTAGCAGAAAAGCCGACGGTTTTTTTAAAGTTCAGAGGATGTCGTTTTAAGGCGTTCAAAGTGAAGTTCAAATTAATCGGCTGGCTAATGCCATGAATAGTGAGAGTTCCCTGTGCAATGCCGGTGTTGCCCGATAGTTTTTCAATGCCTTGTGAAACAAAAGTTGCTGTCGGGAATTTTTTGACGTTGAAGAAGGTACTGTCCAGTATTTTTTCCTGCCAATTTGAGTCGCCTAAATTTAAGCTCGCCAAAGGAATGCTGACCGAGACCGATGATTGGCTCCAGTCATTTTCATCAAATTGCAGCTGCCCAGTGCTGCCGGAAAAGGTTCCGATTGGATTCGAGAATCCGGCATGCGACACCATGAAAGCAACGCGAGTATGTATCGGGTCGATATCAAATGACTCAAGCTGTGCCTGCACATCGCTAACAAGTAATAAACCAGCAGGTAGTAAGAATGCGTATGCGTAAAGCTTGAGTTTCATGGAATTCTCCTTGCCACATTCTAGCGCCATGAGGGTATTTGAATACTAACCGGAATGAAATGAATCGTTGCAGACAGGAAACATCAAGCTTCGTTGCATTGGGTATTGCTCAATTTGTCAATCTTTGAAACGATTGAACGAGGGCCTTGGGGAAATTAAATGCGTCTATGCCTATTGTTTTGGCTGTTACTTGGTTGCTCATCGGTTTTGGCGGAGCTGCCGGAAACGCCGCAATTCCGACAGTTGACGGTGGCAGATGGTCTGCCGTCTAGTACCTTGTATGCGGTCACGCAAGATAAAAAAGGCTATTTGTGGATTGCCAGTAAAGACGGGTTGGCGCGCTATGACGGCGTCGGCTATAAAATTTATCGTTATGCTCCAGGCGATGACAATTCCTTGCCAGGCAATGTGGTGCAAGCCTTGCATGTTGATAAGCAAGACCAGCTTTGGATTGCGATAGAAGGACAGGGCATTAGCCGTTTGAATGCCGAGCGTACCGATTTCACCCATTTCCGAAAAAGTACGCATCCTGAAATAGGTAGCGATGATATTTGGGCGATGGCATCGACTGCCGATGGCAGTTTATGGTTTGGCACCTATGGTGGTGGTTTGCATCGAATGGATGCGGATGGAAATATTAAGCGTTTTATGCCGAAAAGTGATGGTATGTCACTTCCTAGCGACACTATTATGTCCTTGGCTGTTGATACCCAAGATCGGCTTTGGGTTGGCACGACTAAGGGCTTATGCTTTTGGGATGGTAAAAAATTTACCACTGTAAAAATGGGGGGGTTGTACGATAGTTTCATTCTGCAATTGATGACTGATCAGGATGGAAGTGTCTGGGCGGGAACCAATAAAGGCTTGGTGCATTTATCGGCTCAGGGCGAGATTGTGGATGACGTGCTGTTATCAGGGAAGCCAATTACAGGTCTCTGGCAAGATCGACAAGGAGCAGTTTGGTTTAGTGATGGGCCCAATGTCTTCCAATGGCGAGATCAACTCTTACTAAGCTACACGCCTGACTCGCAAATACCTGCAAAAATATACGGGGTATTTGAAGATCATGAGGGCGGCTTTTGGTTTCCAACCGAGGATCGTGGTCTTTTGAGATTACCTGCAGGGTGGCGTAACTTTTCTGTTTTTCGGCATCAAATTTCAGATGTAAAAATATTATCTGGCGAGGTCGTTTTGGGTGCATCTGAATTGGATAAAACTCATGCATGGCTAGTGACTAAAACGGGCCTAGATAAAGTTGATCTAGATAGTGGCAAGATAGAAAGCGTGTTTCCGGATACTAGAAAGTGGACCTCGCAACTATGGTCCGTCTTACAAACTCATGATGGTGGTATTTGGTTGGGCTACGGCAAAGGCATAGTGCGTTTTGACCCTGTAACAACCGAAATGAAGCATTTCAATGGTAGTGCTGGAACAGAAAATGTTCTGCCCGGCGGCGTACGCCTCCTAATCCAAACAAACGACAGATTACTGTGGTCAGCGTCTTACGGCGGCGGCATTCAAGCGCGTGATGAAACGGGCCGTGTCGTAAATCAAATCGTCCCCGGCGATGGCAAAGGC
>Ga0105044_10004694_pt1 | contig 18757 bp, 13 predicted proteins | sample MAT01_FD_78092 | JGI IMG/M metagenome (GOLD analysis project Ga0105044, IMG submission 78092) | Freshwater microbial communities from Lake Fryxell liftoff mats and glacier meltwater in Antarctica - MAT-01 | ecosystem: Environmental > Aquatic > Freshwater > Ice > Liftoff microbial mat | place...
CGCTCGCGGCAGGGCTCGCGGCACCGCCGTGGCGTCCGCGGCCCTCCTCGCCCTGCTCGCCTCGGCCCCCGCGACGGCGCAGCAGGCCGTGCCGCCTCAGCCCCCGCCCCCCGTCCCCGCGTCTGCGCTCGACGACATCGCCTTCGTCCGCCGCCTCTCCACCGCGTTCAAGGGAGTGGCGAGCGCCGTCGAGCCTTCGGTGGTGCACATCACCTCGATCGGACGCCAGCGGTTCCGCCGCAGCGTGTTCGACCCGGTGCAGGAGCGGCTCGTCCCCACCGGACTGGGCTCGGGGTTCATCGTGTCGAAGGACGGCCTCATCGTCACCAACAATCACGTCGTCGGGAGCGCCGAGGGCCTGCAGGTCCGCCTGAGCGACGGGCGCGAGTTCGAGGCGACCGTCGTCGGGCGGGACCAGGCGACCGACCTCGCGGTCATCCGCCTGACCCTCCCCGAGATCCCGCCGGCGCTCCGCCCGGTCAGCTTCGCCGACTCCGACTCGATCGAGGTAGGCGAGTGGGTCATCGCCATCGGCAGCCCCTTCGGCCTCTCGAACACCGTGACCCAGGGGATTGTGAGCGCCAAGGGCCGCTCGATCACGCCGCGCGAGACCGGCCGCAACTACGAGGACTTCATCCAGACCGACGCCGCCATCAACCCCGGCAACTCCGGCGGCCCCCTCCTGAGCCTCGAGGGCCAGGTCGTCGGCGTGAACAGCGCGATCGCCACCCGCAGCGGCGGCTACGAGGGGATCGGCTTCGCCATCCCCAGCAACATCGCCCGCGCCGTGATGGAGAACATCATCGCCAACGGCCGCGTCGTCCGCGGCTTCCTGGGCGTCGAGATGGCCGACGCCGCCCCGGAGCAACTCGGGAGCCTCCCCACCCCCGGCGTGCTGATCCGACGCGTCGAGCCCGACAGCCCCGCCGGACGCGCCGGGCTCCGCGCCGGCGACGTCATCACCCGCTTCCAGGGTCGTCCGTTCACCGAGGCGCGCCTCCGCACCGCCATCGCCCTGACGCCCCCCGGCACCCGCACTCAGGTCGAGATCCTCAGGGACGGCGTGGTCCAGACGGTCGTCGTCGCCCTGGGAGACTTCGAACGCACCCTCGCCTCGGCCTCGGGGATCATCGAGCCCCTCGGGATCCGCGTGCAGGCCCCGGACCCCGACAGCCCCGGCTCGATGGGCGGCCCGGCGCGGGGCGTCGGCCTGCTCGTCACCGAGGTCGACCCCGAGGGCCGCGCGAGCGAATTGCAGCCTGGCGATCTCATCACGGGCGTCGAGCTCGGCGATCGGAGCAAGGAAGTCCGCACCGCCGAGGATCTCATCCGAACCCTCCGCAGCGCCGACCTCGAGCAGGGATGCCGCCTCCGCGTCATCCGCGGCAAGATGCGGGGCTACGTCGACATCCGGGGCTGATCCGCCGCGCCGTCCGCCCGACCCCCGCGCAGCCGCCCCGCGGCGTCGAGGCCGACCCACAGCACCGTCGCGTACATGCCCGCGACGCACGCCGCCTTGCCGCCGTACGCGCTCCAGAGCTCGGTCGCCCGACGCAGGCCCGGAAGGCCCGGCACCGCCGTCGCCCCCACGAGCAGGACCACCTGCCCCGCGACAAGCAGGATGGCCCCTCGCCGGCGGGGGCTTCCCAGCAGCGCGAGCGCGCACGCGAGCGCGACGACGGGCAGGAGCATGTTGAGATGCCGGTGCGAGGTCTGTGGCGAGAAGAGCAGCCCGGCCACCACGACGCCGGACCACTCGACCGCGGTCAACGCCCCGTCCACCGCGTCGGGCGGCCTTCTCCGCCAGAACCGCTCCCCCCGGGCGTGATACAGGCTCCACGCGAGGCCGGTGCAGGCCGCCGCGACCACTCCGGCGATCGCCAGCCCCCACGGCCGCCCCAACCCCGCCCCCTCGGCCACCCGCGCCGCCGCGCTCGTCACGGACATGCTGTACCCGGCGACCACGGGCTCGATGCGGGCGGCGCCGCTCGCGACCGCCGCCCCGGCCTGGTCGACGACGCCGGACATCCCGCCCAGGCCTCGCACCGCGACGCCCAGCGCCGCGAGATTGCGGTCCCAGCCGAGGTACGCCGCCGGCAGCAGGAGCGCCGCCCCGAGGCCGACGGCCAGCCCGGCCGCGGCCCGCCACCGTCCCCGCACGATCAGGTACGGCAGGAAGAGCAGGGGCAGATACTTGATGGCCGCCGCCGCGCCGAGCAGCCCGCCCGCCAGGGCCGGCCGCCGTTCAAGCAGCACCAGCGCCCCGACCGTCGCCAGGATGAGCAGCAGGTCGCAGTTGAGCCACTCGAACTCGCTCTTCCACGTCTCGCCCAAGAGGATGACCGCCAGCGCCCCCGCCGCGACGACCCCCGGCGTCCACGCGGGGAGCCCGAAGCTCCGCGCGGCGACCCGCGCCGACAGCCACGCCGCCACCGGCAAGAGCGCCGTCAACAGCGCGGCCCACGCCAGCCGAGCCGCGCTCGGCCCCAGGTGCGACAGGGGCGTGAGGAGCACGGCCAGCAGCGGCGGGTAGATGTACCCGCCATCCCCGGATTCGTGCAGCGGCGTGCCCAGGCGGGCGGCGACGGCGGCGTAGTAGAAATCGAAGAAGTCCGCCGTCTGGGGCGGGTGGCGGGCGCCCGATCGGCTCGCGAGCCAGGCGAGGAAGCCCAGCCCCGCGAGGCTCAGCGCGATGGCGACGCGGCGATGCACGGGGCAGAGTCTACCGACGGCTCAGGGGGATGCTCGACTCGCCCACTCGCGTCCGAACACCGACACCGCCACCCCCGCGAAGACCAGCCCGAAGGCGACCAGGTCCGTCCATCGCAGGCGCTCCCGCGGCACGAAGACCGAGAAGCCCCCGAAGACCGCCAGCGTGATCCCCTCCTAGATGATCTTGAGCTGCGCGGCGGTGATCTGCCTGCCGTGGTCGACGTGCCCCACGCGACCGGCCGGACCCGGAGGAAATACTCCAGGAGCGCGATCAGCCAGGAGATCGCGATCGCCGTGAAGATCCCCCACCCCTTCCGGTTGAGTTGGTAGCACCACGCACAGGTCATGAAGACGTTGGAGCCCAGCAGCAGGAGGACGGTCAGCACCGGTCTGGAAAGGAGCATGCGCCGATCGTCCAAGGTCGCCTCGCCCCCCGTGCCCGGCGTTCCTGCGGAAGGAAATGACCCGCCGCCTTGACGCTCCGGCCCCGATCGGCGACACTCCCGCCCCACGCCCGCCGGGAAACCCGGCCGTGGTTCCTGCGTACGGCAAGAGTCCGGGGTGCGTCGCGCCGGGTTCCCTCGCCGGCCGCCCGATCCCGGCCGGGAGGCGTGGCACCCACCCGGGTCGCGCCCGCCCGTGCGCTTCCTAGACTGCACCTCTCGAGCCCCTTTGGCGTTTCGGAGCCTCATTCCATGGCGGGTCGCACCAGCACGAGCACCGGGGTCATGGTGACCATCGTCACCCTGGCAATCACCACCGTCGGCTTCTTCGTCGCCTTCGCCGTCTTCTACGGGAAGTACAGCGACCGCGGCCGCCTGCTCCAGCAGGCCCAGACCGACGCCGCGGACATCGTCAAGCCCGAAGAGCGCAACCGCGACGACATCCAGTCCCTGGTCGCCGAGGCCAAGAAGGACGGCAACAAGTCCCTGGTGGGCTACCTGGTCGGATCGCAAGGGGCGATCATGGAGCGCGTCACCGGGGCCCGCTCCGACCGCCTCTCCAGCCTCGCGACCAAACTGGGCAACGTTCAGGGGGCCGACTCGGCCAACCTGCTGACGCTCGTCGCCAACCGCGACAGCGAGCTCGCCGCCCTGCGGAGCCAGCTCGCCCAGGCCGACGCCGCCCGGGCCGCCGCCCTCAAGGACCTCGAGAACGAGGTCGGCCGCGTCGGCGGCATCGAGCAGCGCCACCAGGAGACCGTCAACGCCCTGACCGCTGAGGTGCAGCAGTACCGGGCCGAGATCGAGACCTATCGCCTAGGCACGGACCAGTACAAGCAGAACCTCGACGCCCGTCTAGGCCAGACCACCAACTCCGCCGCCGAGGAGCGCAAGCGCCTGCAAGACCAACTCACGTCGGTCAGCAACGAGAGCGCGATCCTGAAGGGCCAACTCCAGACCCTTCGGGCCGACAAGGCCAACGAGACGCTCGCCGGCAGCCCCGAGGTCTCCCTGGTCGACGGCACGGTGATCGGCATCGGCTCGGGCCAGGCCTTCATCGGCATCGGCTCACGCCAGAAGGTCTCGCTGGGCATGACGTTCACCGTCTACGCCGACGCCACCGCCCTCCGCCCCGACGCCGAGGGGAACTATCCCCGCGGCAAGGCCACGCTCGAGGTCATCAGCGTCGACGACAACAGCTCCACCTGCCGGATCACCTCGGAGGTTCGGGGCAACCCCGTGGTTCGGGGCGACGTGATCGCCAACGCCATCTACGACCCGACCAAGGTCTACAAGTTCGTCGTCTTCGGCAACTTCGACGCCGACCGCGACGGCCTGCCCACAGCACAGGAGCGCCAGACCATCGCCGCGAACATCGCCTCGTGGGGCGGGAGCGTCACCGACGAGATCGCCGGCGACACCGACTTCCTGGTACTGGGCGAGCGGCCCATTCTCCCCCCCAACCCCAGCAGCGACGCCCCGCTGCCGGTCGTCGAGGAGTTCATCCGCCGTCGGCGCGACGTCGAGCGGTACGACGCCCTCTACGCCCAGGCCCGTTCGACCAACCTCCCGGTCATCAACGAGAACCGGCTTTACACCCTGACGGGCACGACGCCCGCCGCGGCCCGCCGCTGACGCCCCGCGGCCTCCCCCACTCGTGTCGCGACCCCGCTCGAAGACCCCCCTCTGGATCCAGTCCGCCCTGGCCGGAGCCATTCGCGCCGGCATGACGCCCCCGCTGGTCATGGGTCTCGAGCCGGCGCTGGCCGCGGCCCGGGGATTGGCGCGGATCTATCCCACGCTCCAGCGCTCCCGCTTCGAACGGGCGACCCGCAACCTGCGCGACGCCTATCCGGACTGGGACGAGTCCAAGGTCCACGACTACGCCCTCAGGAGCTACGCCCACGTATTCCAGCTCGGCGTCGAGCTCGCGTATGCCCCCCGCCTCATCACCGAGGACGGCTTCCTCAAGCACCTCATCCTCAGCGACATCCGCCCGTCACTCACCGCCCTGCTCTCGACGCGGCCATGCATCCTCATCAGCGCCCACGTGGGCAACTGGGAACTGATCGGCTATTCGATCTCGATGCTGGGCTTCCCGATGCACGCCGTCTACCGCCCGCTGGACCTCGAGCCCTTCGACCGCTGGGTCCGCGAGACCCGGGCCCGCCGCGGGCTGGGGCTCGTCAGCAAGTTCGGGGCCGTCAAGGCCCTCCCGCCCGTGCTCGCCGCGGGCTACCCCGTCGGCCTCGTCGCCGACCAGAGCGGAGGGGACCGGGGGATCTTCGCCCCCTTCTTCGGGCGGCTGACCTCGACCTACAAGTCGATCGGGCTCCTGGCCCTCCAGACCGGGGCGACGCTCGTCTGCGGCATGGCGCGGCGGCTTCGCGAGGGGGAGCCCTTTCCCGAAGGTCCGTGGCAGGGGACGCACGCCTCGGACGCCGGCTACGCGGCCCGCGACGGCTCCCCGAGCCTGCGGTACGCCGTCGAGCTCGTCGATCAGTTCGGCCCCGAGGATTGGACGGGGCGGCCCGACCCGCTCTTCTATCTCACGGCCAGGTACCGGCGGGCGATCGAGATGATGGTCCGGGCCGCGCCGGAACAGTACTTCTGGATGCACCGTATCTGGCGCAGCCGCCCCGCGCACGAGCGGCTGGGCAAGCCCTTCCCGCCGGGGCTGCGGGAGAAACTCGCCGCCCTGCCCTGGATGACGTCGGGTGACGTCGAGGCGGTGGTGGAGCGGAGCGCCAGGGATGCGGCGGAAGTCCGGGCCGGACGACTCTCGTAGGCTGAAGCGACGCGGGTCGGAGCCGGCGTGGTCCGGCCCCATGCAGCGTGACCGGAGCGCGGAAGGCCGCGGAGGATGCACCGATGCCGAACCACTCTCACCCGCCCGGCCAGACTCCCGACCGGATCACCGACGAGGACGACGGCCGCCTGACGGACGTCAAGGTCCTGATCGTCGACGACGACCGCGACGTGCTCGAATCCATGGACGCCGCGTTCCAGTCCGAGGGGGCGCTGACGCAGGTGGCGATGGACGGCAACGAGGCCGTCCGGATCTGCCGCGAGGACCCGCCCGACCTCGTGATCCTCGACATGATGCTCCCCAAGCGGTCGGGATTTCTCGCGCTTGAGAAGATCAAAGGGCACGAGGACAGCCCCCTGATCATCATGGTCACGGCGAACGAGGGAAAGCGCCATCAGGCCTACGCTGAGAGCCTCGGCGTCGACCGGTACCTCCAGAAGCCCGTCCCGCTGACGAGGCTCCTCGATGTCGCCGTCGAGCTCCTGCGCCTGCAGGACGAGGCGGACGGCGGGGACGATTCGGACGACGACGAGGAGTAGGCCCAGCCGGTGGCACGCCGCAGCAGCAAGCGCCAGGTCGTCCTGACGGGGCCAGACGCTCGCGGGGGCCCCTCGCCCGCGACCCTCCCCCTGGGCACCCTGCGCGACGTCCGCGAGACCCTGGCCCGCTACAACACCGGCCCCGACGGCGCCCCGCAGACGGGCGGCACCGAGCGCCTGTACGGCCCGGGGATGGTGGTCGAGATCGCCGCCTCGGCCGAGGTTGTCCAGCAGGCTTTGGCGACCATCAATGACGAGGACACCGCCCTGCCGGTGCTGATGCGCCTCTGCAAGGAACAGCGCTGGCGCCTGGTCGACGTCGAAAGTGGCCGCGTCTTCGGTTGAGGCCCCGGCCCATGGCGGGCGGCGCCCGTCCGCGACGCGGAGCGGTTCTAAAATCGGCCATGCCCACCTACGTCTACGAAGTGCTCGGCAAGGACGGCAAGCCCACCGGCGAGACCTTCGAGCTGGTGCAGCCGATGAAGGACGACGCCCTGACGAAGCAGCCCGGGACGGGCCGGCCCGTCCGCCGCGCCGTGACGCTGCCCACCATCGCGGGGAAGTGGTCCGACCTTAAGGGCAAAGGCGTGCTCTCGAACAAGAACCTGGACCGGCTGGGGTTCACCAAGTATGAGAAGCGGGGGAACGGCTATATGGAGCGCGTGGCGGGCAAGGAGGGCCCGCCGAGCATCTCCGCGAACGACTGAGCGAGGGGTGCGCTCAGCGGGTCGCCAGGGCGCACATCATGCGGACGCCGACGGGGATGGCGTCGTCGTTGAAGTCGAAGTCCGGCTGGTGCAATGTCGGCGCGCTCGTCGCCCCGGCGGGGAGCAGCCCCAGCAGGTAGAAGCACGCCGGCACGTGGTGGCCGTAGAACGAGAAGTCCTCGCCCCCCATGGTCGCCTGCTCGATCGTCTCGACGTTGGCCGCCCCCAGCGTGGCCCGCGCGGTCTCGAAGAACGCGCCCGTCGCGCCGGGGTCGTTGTGGGTGACGGGGTAGCCGTCGTGCCACTGGACCTCCGCCGCGCACCCCATGCTCGCGGACACGCCCTCGACGATCTCGAACAAGCGGCGGCGGGCGACGGCCTTGGTCTCGGCCCGCAGCGTCCGCACCGTGCCGATGAACCTGACCGCCTCGGGGATGATGTTGTTCGCGGTGCCGGCGTTGATCGCCCCCACCGTGATGACCAGGCTGTCGAGCGGGCCGGTGTTGCGGGAGACGATCGTCTGCAGGGCCGTGATGACGTGCGCCGCGGCGACGATCGCGTCGGTCCCGTACTGCGGGTAGGCCCCGTGCGACTGCGTGCCCCGCACCGTGACGATGAAGTCGTCCGTGGCGGCGAGCAGCGGACCGACCTTGCTCGCGACCTTGCCCACGGCGAAGGTGGGCCACCCGTGCAGGCCGAAGATCCGCTCCACCGGGGCGCCCAGGCCCCCCTTGGCCTCGCCGGCCAGCACGCCCTCCCGGCACATGCGATCGGCCCCGCCGCCCCCCTCCTCCGCGGGCTGGAAGACGAACGCGACCGGACGCGGACGGTGCGACCTGGCCAGCACCCGGGCCGCCCCGAGCAGGATGGTCGTGTGCCCGTCGTGCCCGCAGGCGTGCATCACGCCGGGGTTCACGCTGGCGTAGGGTCGGCCGGTCTGCTCGACGATGGGGAGCGCGTCCATGTCGGCCCGCAGTGCGACGGCGCCCAGGCCGCGGACGGCCCCCTCGGACGCGGGCAGATACCCGAGCACGCCCGTCCCGGCGATCCCCGCGCGGAACTCGACGCCCGCCGCGGCCAGCTCGCTCTGGACCACGCGGCTCGTCCGCTCCTCCTGGTACGAGAGCTCGGGGTGGGCGTGCAGGTCGCGGCGCAGGGCGACGAGCGAGGGGAGCTCGGCCGCGATTCTCGCGTCGATGGGTGCGTCCATGGGCAGCTCGCTGGCGGGGCGTCCGGGCGTCGGTCGTTGCATGACGGTCGGGGTGGACATGCCCAACGATATCACGCGCCCGGAAGCCGGCAGGGTGGCCCCGCCGCCTCAGGCCGCCCGCCTCGTCTCGGCCGCCTCGATCCGCAGCGCCTGAGCCCGGTCCGCGGCGATCTGCAGCGGCGGGCGGAGGTCCCCCGGGTCCGCGGTGTGGGCGGCCCGGGCCGCGTCGAACGCGGCCTCGATGCGGGCGAAGGCGTCGACGACCCGAGGGTCGAGGTGCGTCCCGCGGTTGCTCAGGATGATGTCGCGGGCCGTGCCGTGGGGCATGGCCTCCTTGTAGACGCGGCGCGAGGTCATGGCGTCGTACATGTCCGCGAGGGCGACGATGCGGGCTGACAGCGGGATCTGGTCCCCCTCGAGGCCGTAGGGGTACCCCCGCCCGTCATAGCGCTCGTGGTGGCTGAGCGTGACCTGGACGCCCATGTTGAGCAGGTCGTCGTCCCCGACCCGGCGGCGGATGGCGATGAGCGTGTCGGCGCCGATGAGCGGGTGCAGCTCCATGAGCCGGCGCTCGCCGGGCGTGAACGCGGCGGGCTTGAGGAGCACCGCGTCGGGAATGCCCACCTTGCCGATGTCGTGCATGGACGAGGCGAGCTTGAGCCGCTCGACCCAGGCCCGGTCGATCTCGGGGAAGACCGACATGAGCTCGAGCGAGAGCAGTTCGCAGTAGCGGCAGATCCGCTCGAGGTGCTTGCCGGTGTCGGTGTCGCGATAGTCCGCGAGCTTGGCCAGGCCGAAGATGAGCGCGTTGCGGATCTCGAGGCCCTGGCGGGTGCGGCGGGCGACCTCGCGCTCGAGCGCCCGGTTGGCCCGGATCAGGAAGGTGTCGTACCGCCGCACGAGGACGACCGACCCGGCGACGGTCACGCCCAGCACCAGCAACCCGGCCAGGCCGCACCAGAGCTGGAGCCCTTGCGTGAGACGGCGCTCGGCGGCGACCAGCCCGGCCTCGGGCTGGTGAACCACGATCTTGACCCGCGCCGCCTCGTTGTGCAGCACGGCGAGGGCGACGGGGCCGCTGAGGAAGTCGGCCTTGCCGGTGACGGGGACGCCCGGACAGAGGTCGCGGAGCGCGACCTCCCCAGCGTCGCCCGAGAGGGTCACGAGCTGTTCGGAGTAGTCGAGCCGACGGAGGTTGGGGTTGTGTCGCAGGGCGGGGTGGCAGAGCACCCGCCCGTCCTCGTCGAGCAGCATGAGGAACGCCCCGCCGGGGAGGGCGTACCCCTCGACGAGCGCCTGCGCCGCCTCCCACGCGTCCGATCCGGGGGTGGTGGGGCCGTTGACCTCGACGTCGAGCGCCGCGCTGAAGTGTTCCGCGGCTCGGGCGTTCTCGTCCAGGACCCGCTCGTGGCTGCGGGTGCCCAGGCCGCGGCTGGCGAACTGCACCGTCGCCATCCATCCCAGCCCGATCACCAGTGCCTGCAGGAGCACCGTTGCTCCGATGAGGCTCCGCCGGTTCCGCAGGCGGAACGGACGCGGGGCGTTTCGGGAGATCATCCTGAGCCTTCGCACGCCCCCGGGATCGGACCGGACGGGAGGCGACTCGACCGAACGTCAAGGCGCGGATCGTGCCGCGGGGCGGACGGACCCGTGGCGGCGACGCGCCTGACGCCCGCGCGGGCTGGGCCGGGCGCGTCGGGTCCCAGAAGGTCGCGGCCCCGTCCGCGTGGACGTCCTTCACGCCGGGGGGACGAGCTCGGCCGTGAGACGGTCGGCGATGGGGAGGGCCTCGAGGATCCTCGCCGGGTCGGGGGACCACGGGCTCGCGACGGCCGAAGCGATGAACTCCTTGGCGAGGTCGGGGCGGATGGGGATGTTGCGGGAATCGCTCGCCGCGAGCAGCCGCTCGACCGGGGCGGAGAGGAGGTAGTCGGCCAGGCGACGAGCCTCGTTGGGGTGCGGCCCGCCCCGGACGCGCCCGACGGTGTTGGGGATGACAAGCGGCCCCTCGCTGCGGAGGCCCCTGACCTTGCGGCCGGGGGGATCGACGGCCTCGACGACCATGTCGACAGGCCAGGCGTTGCGCTGCCCGCTCCAGACGTCGTCGGTGTCGGTGAGCCCGATCTCGATCTCTCCCACCGACAGGGCCTGCACGACCGCCGCGTTGCCGTTGTAGAGCCGCACGCCGTTGGCCATCATGGCGCTCAACCAGGCCCGGACCGTCTCCTCGCCGTGGACGGCGATGAGCGCGGCGAGCTGGTTGCGGGTGGTGCCGAACTGCGGGCGGGCCATCCCGACCTTTCCGGCCCACGCGGGGTCGGTCAGGTCCTGGAGGCGGGTGGGGACGTTCTGCCGGGACAGCCGGTTGGTGTTGAAGGCGATCACGCGGGCCCGCTGGGCGAAGCCGTACCACGTCTTGTCGGCGGCCCGAAGCCCCGCGGGCCACCCCTTGGGGAAGTCCGCCTCGGCCTTGGTGACGAAGGGGTCGAGCGCGCCCTTTGCAGCCAGCGTGGCCGTGCCCATCAGATCGCTCGACCACCAGACGTCGGCCCGGGGGCGGGCCCGCTCGCCGAGCAGGCGCTCGACCAGCCCGGTGACCTTGGTCGCCTCGGTGTCGCCGACGACCCTGACCGTGATGCCGGTGTCGGCCTCGAAGGCGTCCGTGACGGCCTTGACCAGCGGGTCGTCGGCGGTGGTGTACAGGACGACCTCGCCCGCCACGCGCGCCGTCTGCTCGTTCGCCGCGGGAGGGCGGATCAACCAATACGCGGCGCCCAGGCAGAGGGCGGCGAAGACCAGGCACGCCGCGGCGATCTTGGCCTGCGTCAGCCGGGGCAGCAGCCGCCACCGTTCGAGGAGGTCGCGGAGCTTGTACCGGAGGTCGTCGCGCCGACGGCGGAGCGTGTCGGAGAGGGGCATGGCAACGGGTCTACCAGAACCGGGCCCGCCCGGTTTCACGCGGCGTCAGGCCGGGGGCTTGGGGGCGGGCGGCGCGGACGGAACGGGGGGGGTGCCCGCCGCGGTTTGGTCCTTCTTGACCTTCTCCTGCAGGCGCCCGAAGTAGTGCTTGACGGCGTCCTGGTACTCGCGGGGGACCTGCTTGCTCTCGATGGCCTCCGCCGCGCCCGCCGAGCCCTGCTCCACGGCCTCGGCGAACTGCGTCACGCTCTCGCCGCGGACCTGCTCGCCGAAGACCAGGCGGCTGCCGATGATCGGACCCGCCGTGGTCTTGGTGTCGGCCTTCTTCTTCTCCATCGTGAAGTCCGCGGCCTGTCCGGAGGGGCTGGCGCCGTTGCCCTGGCCGGGGCCGCCCGATCCGTTCCCCTGCTTGGACGAGTCGCCCATCCTCCACTGGCCCATCTTGCCGCCGGCTCCGTCGCCGGGCTTGTCGCCTCCCATGCACTGCCCGCCGAGCTCGGCGAGCTGGGCCTTGGCCTCGTCGAGCGCGGCGTCCAGGTTCTGCATGTCGGACTCGAGCATCTCCATCTTGGAGAGTTCGCCCGCCAACTGCTCCATCCCCTCCATCCCCTCCTGCTGCATCCCCTCCCCCGCCATCCCCTTGGCCATCTTGGCCATCGCCTCTCCCAGCTTGGCCGCCTGTCCCTGCGCCCCCATGGCCGACTTGGCCATCTCGAGCAGTTGCTGCTTCTGCTCGTCGCTCATGCCCGCCATCTTCTCCAAGGCCTTCTTCAGCGCCTCGGGGTCGGCCGCGGCGGCCTTGGCCAGTTCCTGGGCCTGCTTCTTGTCCAGCCCCGCCCCTTCGAGCTTCTTGGCGACCTGCTGCTGATCGGCCGCCAGCTTGTCGAGCTGCTTGGCCATGTTCTCCATCTGGGCCTTGGCCCGGGCCTTCTCCTCCGGGCTCATCCCGCCGTCGGCCAGGGCCTTCTGCATTTCCTGGAGCTGGGCCTGCGCCTTGTTGAAGTCGCCGCGGGCGAGGCTGCGGCTGAACTCGTTGAGCGGGCCGTCGCCGGGGGTCTTGAGCTGGCGCATGGCCTCCTTGAGGGCCTCGACCTGCGCGGCCTTCTCCCCCTCCTTGATGTCGGCGAGGCGCTCGGTCAGGTCGGTCAGGTTCTTGACCGCGGCACGCCGGATGGCGTCGGGGTCGTTGGCCTCGAGCTTCTTGTCCTCTCCCTCGCTCGTCTCGCCCTCGGCCGCGAGGTCGACCTTGGCCTTCTCGAGGAGCTCCTTGATCCTCTGCTGGCGGGCGTCGAGGTCGGTCCGGACGGCGAGGAACTCCTCGCGCTTACGGACCTCGGCCGTCCGCTTGCCGTCGACGCCCAGCAGGTCGAGGTTGGGGACCGTGACCCAGATGAGGACAAACGCCGCGGCGGTGGCGAGGGGGACGGGCCAGACCTTGGGCACCTCGAGCGGAATGGCCTGGGCCACCTTGACCGCGGCGGCGGTTCGTGAGGCCGTCTCGACCATCGCGACGGACCAGGGGTCGGTCTCGCGCTCGACGCACAACGCCGTACTCAGGCTTTCGCGAAGACCCGCGCGGGCGTCCAACTCCCGGGCCACGCCCATGGCCCGCCGACGGACGATGAACGCCCACACCAGGGCGACGAGCACCGCCAACGCGCCGAGGCCGGCCCCGGCGGGGGTCCAGTAGGGTGCGAAGAGCACCCGCAGGCCAAAGGCCCGCTCGGTCAGCCGGGCGAGTATGGCGAGGACGAGCGCCCCGGTCAGCGTGATCGCGAGAACACGGAAGAGGTCGAGCGCGAAGAGCCGCCATGACGCCAGACGCAGGACCCGGCGGACTTCGTTCATGGCGGGGTTTCTCCGGACGGGGGACGGGACGACGGGCGGGAGATTGTACGGGCTTCGAACGGCCTCGAGCGTGCGCGAGCGGGGTTCCCCACCTCGCTGGACGCATAGCCCCACGGGTGCGGCCCACCGATACTGGGGGCCCGTTCAGCAAGGGGGTTCGTCCTCTCTACTAGGACGTTCTACCGCCCGCCCGTGTTCCGGTTGCCGCCCCGGAATCCCAGAGTTGCCGCCGCGCTCCCAAAGCCCGATAGTGCGCCGGTGAGATCCGCCGCTCAGGGCACCGCCGTCGACCTCTCGCCGCCCCCGCCGGAGCGTGGCGTTGGCCGCTTCCTTTGGGCCCCCTGGGTCGATCGCGCGGCCGCCGTCGCCGCGTTCAACCACGTCCACCCCATCGACCGCTTCGGCCCGCGGATCCACCTCGCGCTCGCCATGCTCGCCCTCTTCGCGATGGGGCTCCCGATGTCGTGGTGCGAAGTCGGGGTCATCCCGCTGGCGGTCTGCTTCCTGATCCGCCTGCCGTTCATCGCGCGGTCGCTCCCCGCGATTCTCGGGCAGCCGCTGACGCTCCTCGCCGCCGCCCTGGGGGCGTGGCAACTCCTGACGCTCTTCTGGTCGCGGGACGTCGGGCTGGGGATCGAGCAGGCGGGGGCGTTGCGGTTCATCTGGCTGATCGTCGGGCTCTGGCCCGTGATTCACCGTCGCCACCTGCTGGTCGCCGCCCTCGCGGCGGGCTTCATCGCGGGGAACCTCGCGCAGCTCGCGCGGGCGGTGGGGGTTCGCCAAGGCATCGACTGGGCGTTCATCGAGCCGTTCACCGACCGCAACGGTGGCTGGTGGCCCAACGTCGCTGGCGGCGAGATGCTCGCCGCGGCCTTCGGGCTGCACCTCCCCGCCGCCGTCATGGGACGCACGCTCCGCGTCCGCCTGCTCGCCGCGGGCCTGGCCGCCGTCACGCTGCTGGGGCTCTTCGCGACCGGGACGCGGGCGGCGTTCATCGCCGCGGCGCTGCTGATCCCCCTCGTCCTGGCGGTCGCGCTCTGGCGCGTGCCGGATCGCCGACGGCGGTTGCGGCTGGTCGTGGGCGCGCTGGGTGCCGTCGCGGCGGCGGCGCTGCTGGTGGGCGTTCTGCTCGGTCCGCGCATCGCCGGGCGCGTGTCGCAGGCGGGCGCGCAGTACGCGCGGGCCGTCGAGCGGGGCGATTACAACTCCGACGACGGCCTGCGACTGCTCATGGCCCGGTGGGGGTGGGAGGCGTTCGCGGCGCGCCCTCTCGCGGGGATCGGCGTGGGGAGCTTCCCGCTGTGGGTCCGCGACGAGGCCGCCCAGCCCGACCCCGCCGCGTACCGGCGGTTCGCGGATGCCGACCACGCCCACCCGCACAACGCCCTGCTGCACGCCGGCGCGACGGGGGGCTTGCCGAGCGTCCTGCTCCTCATCGCGGTGGCGGGGCTCGCTGTCCGCAACGCCCTCGCGACGCTCGGGCCGGACGGGCTGGGGACGTACGCAGCGGGGCCTGCCTTCGCGCTCGTCGCCCTGTGCTTGCTCTGGCCTTTCGACGCCGTGCAGGCGGCCGCCCATCCGGCGGCGCTCGCCTGCGCTCTCGTCGCGCTCTGCCCCGCGTGGCGCCCGCGCGCCTGAGGCGGCTCAGTCGTCGAAGAAGTCCTCGGCCACGTCGCTGAAGACGTCGACTTCGACCGGCTCGGAGTGCGCATCGTCCAGCATCTCGGGGCCGAACTCTCCCTCGTCGCCAACGGGGGCTGTGGGGACCGTCGGCTTGCTGGCGCGGCCACGGCTCTTCTCGCTGACGCCCTTGCGGCCGCGCCCGACCTTGATGCGGGACTCGTCGCCCCCCTCGCCGGCGTTGGCGAGGTCGTCCTCGCGCTGGCGCCGGGCGCGGATGACGATGCGGATGGGCACCTCCGCGAAGGGCAACTCCTCGCGGAAGCGGTTCATCAGGAACCGCAGGTAGTTGGGCGTGAAGAGGTCGGGGTGGTTGACCACCAGCGTGATCGTCGGCGGCTCGACGCCCGTCTGCGCGACGTAGAAGACCTTGGCGAATGTGCCCTTGATGTCCGTGGGGGCCCGCGTCTCGAGGATGCCCCGCACCAGGCGATTGAGCTTACCCGTCGTCACGCGGTTCGCGGCCTGGGCCCGCAGTTCGAAGGCGAGGTCGACGGTTCCCTTGACGTTCAGCCCGCTCTGGCCCGACATGAAGGTGATGGGGGCGAACGCCAGGCCCTTGAGCTCGTTCCTGACGTACGTCTCGTAGGTCTTGACGTTGACGGGCTTGCCCTTGCGGTCGGGCTGGCCCTCCGCCGCGTCCCACTTGTTGATCACGACGATCACCGGCTTGAAGCTCTTCTGGGCGAGCATGGCCAGCTGCTCGTCGACCTGGCTGATCTTCTCGGTCGAGTCGATCATCAGGAGCAGCACGTCGGCCCGGTCGATCGCCCGCTGCACGCGGTCGAAGGCGAAGTGCTCGACCATGTTCTGGAAGCTGCGCTTGCGGCGCAGCCCCGCCGTGTCGATCGCCACCAGCGAGCGCCCGTCCATCTCGAACCGCACGTCGACCGCGTCGCGGGTCGTCCCGGCGATTTCCGAGACGATCATGCGGGGGGCGCCCGCGAGGGTGTTGACGAGGGTGCTCTTGCCCGAGTTGCGCTTGCCGATGATGGCGATCTGCAGGTCCGCGCGGACCGATTCGGGCGCCTCCGTCGGCTCGGGGAGAAGCTCGTAGATCGCCTCCATGAAGTCGCGCCGGAAGTAGTTGCTCTTCGCCGACACGCTCAGCGGGGCGCCGAAGCCCAGGTTCGCCATCTCCAAGGCGTGGGCCTCCCACTTGGGGCCGTCCACCTTTGTCGCGACGACCCGAATCTCGGGGGGCTTGTCCCGCGCGGTCGTCTCCGACGGGTCCTCGCGCGGGGGTTCCGCGCCCGCCTCCGCGGCCGGCGCATCCGCCTTGCCTCGCCCCACCCGCTTGGCCTTCCCCGCCTTGCCCTTGATCTTGCCGCCCCCGCCCAGACGCCGCTCGCGGAGCAGCCGCGCGATCTCCTGGTCCTGCGGCGTCACGCCCTGCTGGGCGTCGACCGCAAATAGCACCAAGTCGGCGTCCCCCACCGCTTGGGCGATCTGGAACTCGATGTCCTCGGTCAGCCGCGCGAGGTCGGCTCCGACCTCGTCGAAGCGCTGCCCCTGCGCGACGTAGACCCCGAAGCCGCCTGTGTCGACGAACTCCACCGGCTTGGTCGGCCCCCGCCCGTCGGGCGCGGGCAGGTCGACGATCGCCGTGACGCGGTCACGCGTCACCCCGGGCGTCGGGTCGACGATCGACACCTTGGCCCCGGCGATCATGTTGATGAGCGAGCTCTTCCCCACGTTGGGGCGCCCGACGATTGCGACGCGCGGAATAGGCATGGACCTCTATGGTAGGGAGACATTTTCGGACGCGACGTCCCACCTCGAACGAGCCCCGAGCGCGAGCAAATCAGACCCGGTAAGCGTCCAATATCCCGCCCTCCCACTCTCCGGACCCCTTCAGACTCGACGCCCCTCCCAGGAAGTCCTCAGTCGCTCGCCTCACCCCCATCCCCCGCTTCCCCGTGATCGCCGGACCCACCGCCGGCGGCAAGACCGCCCTTGCCGTCGCCGTCGCCGAAATCCTCGCTCGCGACGCCGCCTCCCCCGTCGCCGAGGTCGTCTCCGCCGACTCCATGCTCCTCTACCGAGGCCTCGACATCGGCTCCGCGAAGCCCACCCCGGCTGAACGCCGCGGCATCCCCCATCACCTGATCGACGTCGCCGAGCCGACCGACCGTTTCACCGTCCACGACTGGCTTGCCGGTGCCGAGGCCGCGATCGCCGACCTCGGATCCCGCGGCGGCGTCCCCGTCGTCGTCGGCGGCACCCACCTCTACCTCAAGGCCCTGCTCGACGGCCTCTTTGACGGGCCTGGCGAAGACCCCGCCCTTCGCGAACGGCTCCGTGCCCTCCCCCCAGCCGAACGGCGCGCCGAACTGGAGCGGGTCGATCCCGAGGCCGCCCGCCGCATCCACGCCAACGACGAGCGACGGACGGTCCGCGCCCTCGAGGTCCACCGCCTGACCGGCACCTCCATCACCAGCCATCAGCGCCAGTGGGACGCTCCCTCCCCGCGCCACGCGGACCGGGTGCTGATCGGCCTCGAGTGGCCCAGCGAGCTGCTGAACCCCCGCATCAACGCCCGCGTCCGTCGCATGTTCGACCTGGGCCTGCTCGAGGAGGCCCGCGCCCTCTGGAGCGCGGGCCGGCTCGGCCCCCAAGCCCGCGAGGCCCTGGGGTACAAGCAGTTGATCGAACACTTCGAGGGGCGATGCACCCTGGACGATGCCATCGAGCGGATCAAGATCGAAACCCGCCGCTTCGCCAAGAATCAGCGGACGTGGCTCCGCCGCCTCCGGACGGTCCCCGGTTCGGTCTGGATCGACGCCGCGGCGACGCCCGCCGACCGCTGGCCTGCCATCGTGGCGGAGGCCTGCCGCCACCCCGCCAGCCCTACGCCGACATCCCCGGGAGCGGGGCTCGGGGAGGCCCCGTTCCCCCCAACCCCGGCTTGACAAACCCCGGTGAACTCCCTTAGGTGTCCGGCCGGCCGGCTCAGGCACGGCCCCGCGTTTGCACCCGATTCCGGGACCGACGCCCCTCTCCACCACCCGGAACCGCATGGCCAAACGCCCCGCCAAAGCCTCGAAGAAGACTACACGCAAGGCCGCCCCGACCGCCGCCAAGGCCGCCGGGAACGTGACCGCCAAGGCTCCCGCACGCGCCCCCGCCGGCCGCGCCCGCCGCCCGGTCCGCATGTCCACGACCGCCTACACCGCCGGGGCCGGCAAGGACCGCCACCTGGTCATCGTGGAATCCCCCTCCAAGGCCAAGACGATCAACAAGTACCTCGGGCGCGACTACCTCGTCCTGGCCAGCGTCGGGCACGTCCGCGACCTCCCCGAGAAGAACCCCAAGGGCGTCAAGAGCCCGGTCCCCGGCGTCGACCTCGAGCACGACTTCTCCCCCACCTACGTCGTCAGCGAGGGGAAGGAGCGGGTGATCAGCGACCTCAAGCGGGCCGCCAAGGAGTCTCTCGCCTCGGGCCGCACCGTCTGGTTCGCGACCGACTTGGACCGCGAGGGCGAGGCCATCGCGTGGCACCTCGCCCAGGAGCTGGGCATCCGCTCCGAGGACGCCAAGCGCGTGGTCTTCCCCGCCATCACCAAGGCCGAGATCGAACGGGCCTTCAAGAACCCCCACCCCATCGACGAGGACCGCGTCAACGCCCAGCAGGCCCGGCGCATCCTCGACCGCATCGTCGGCTATCAGGTCTCCCCGCTCCTGTGGAAGAAGGTCGCCCGCGGCCTGTCGGCCGGTCGCGTCCAGTCCGTCGCCGTCCGCCTCGTCGTCGAGCGCGAGCGCGAGATCCGCGCCTTCGTCCCCGACGAGTACTGGGCCGTCACCGCCTGCTTCACCCCGGAGATGGCCAAGGCCGCTGGCCTCGCCCGCGACTTCACCGCCCTCTTGGCCAGGCGCGACGAGAAGGGCAA
>Ga0105044_10004696_pt1 | contig 18754 bp, 21 predicted proteins | sample MAT01_FD_78092 | JGI IMG/M metagenome (GOLD analysis project Ga0105044, IMG submission 78092) | Freshwater microbial communities from Lake Fryxell liftoff mats and glacier meltwater in Antarctica - MAT-01 | ecosystem: Environmental > Aquatic > Freshwater > Ice > Liftoff microbial mat | place...
ATAAAGCGCGATCTTGCCGCCCGCGAGGTGGAGGATGACGTCGACCACATTGTTGAGCAGGTCGCGTTCATGGCTGATGACGACCAACGTGCCCGAATAGCCCTTGAGGAAATTTTCGAGCCATAGGGTCGCTTCGAGATCGAGATGGTTCGACGGCTCGTCGAGCAGGAGGACGTCGGGCGAGGAGAATAGCAAGGCGGCGAGCGCGACGCGCATCTTCCATCCGCCCGAGAAACTGTCGAGCGGCTGGGCCTGCATTTCCTCGTCGAAGCCAAGCCCGAGCAGGATCCGCGCGGCGCGGGCATCGGCGGCGTAGGCGTCGATCGCCAGCAGCCGGTCATAGACATGGCCCAAGCGGTCGTGATCGGTGCAGCTCTCGGCCTCGGCGAGCAACGCGGCGCGCTCGGTATCGGCGGCGAGTACGGTCTCGAACGGGGTGGCGGTGCCCGACGGCGCGTCCTGCGCGATGTAGCCCAATTTGGTGCGGCGCGGCATGTCGATCGTGCCGTCACAGGCCTCGATCTGACCGATGATCACCTTCATCAGGGTCGACTTGCCGGCGCCGTTGCGCCCGATCAGCCCGACGCGCGCGCCAGGCGGAATCGCGGCGGTGGCGCGGTCGAGGATCAAGCGCCCGCCAAGGCGCACCGTGATTCCGTTGATATTGAGCATGGCGGGGCGCCTAGCAGGCAATTACGGCGAACTGAAGACGCGACGAAGCGAAGGCGGGTCAGGCGTCGATCTCGTCTTCGCTCAAATTGGCGGCATTGGCCTGGATGAAGTTGAAGCGGTGCTCGGGGTTTTTGCCCATCAGCCGCTCGACCAGGTCCTTGACCGGCTGGCGATCCTGATATTCAGCCGGAAGCGTGATCCGGATCAGCGAGCGGCTGGCCGGGTCCATCGTCGTTTCCTTCAATTGGTTGGGGTTCATCTCCCCCAGCCCCTTGAAGCGCGAGACGTCGACCTTCTTGCCCTTGAACTCCTTGGCCTCGATCTCTGCGCGGTGGGCGTCGTCGCGGGCGTAGAGCGATTTGGCGCCGCTGGTGAGGCGGTAGAGCGGGGGCTGGGCGAGGAACAGATGGCCACGGCGCACCAGCTCGGGCATTTCCTGGAAGAAGAAGGTCATCAGCAGGGTGGCGATATGGGCGCCGTCGACGTCGGCGTCGGTCATGATGATGATGCGTTCATAACGCAGCGCCGATTCATCGAACGTGTCGCGGATGCCGCAGCCCAAGGCGAGCTGGAGATCGGCGATTTCGGCATTGGCGCGGATCTTGTCGGCGGTGGCCGAGGCGACGTTGAGGATCTTGCCGCGGATCGGCAAGATCGCCTGGATCTTGCGGTTGCGCGCCTGCTTGGCCGAGCCGCCCGCGCTGTCGCCCTCGACGATGAACAATTCAGTGCCGGCGGGGTCGTTCGACGAGCAATCGGTGAGCTTGCCGGGGAGGCGCAGCTTGCGCGCCGAAGTGGCGGTCTTGCGCTTGACCTCGCGCTCGGCGCGGCGCTTCAACCGCTCGTCGGCGCGTTCGAGGATCGCGCCCAACAACGCGCGGCCGCGGTCCATATGGTCGGCGAGATAATGGTCGAAATGATCGCGCACCGCGGCCTCGACGAAGCGCGCCGCCTCGAGGCTGGTCAGGCGATCCTTGGTCTGGCTCTGGAAATGCGGATTGCGAATGAACACGCTGAGCATCAGCTCGACGCCGTTGAACACGTCGTCGGCAGTGATCTCGCGGGCCTTTTTCTGGCCGATCAGTTCGCCGAATGCGCGGATGCCCTTGGTCAAGGCGGCGCGCAGGCCCGCTTCATGGGTGCCGCCATCGGGGGTCGGGATGGTGTTGCAATAGTAAGATTCGATCGAGCCCTCGCTCCACACCGGCCACGCCACCGCCCATTCGGCCGAGCCCTGCGCGTCGGGGAAATCCTGCCGCCCGGCGAACGGCGGGGTGGTGGCGCATTCACGGTCGGCGAGCTGCTCGGCGAGATGGTCGGCGAGGCCGCCGGGGAATTGGAAGACCGCGGTTTCGGGCACCGCGTCGGAGGCGAGGCTGGGGTCGCAGCGCCAGCGGATCTCGACCCCGGCGAACAGATAGGCCTTGGAGCGAGCCAGCTTGTACAGTCGCGCCGGATCGAAGCGGGCGTCGGCGCCGAAAATTTCCGCGTCGGGGACGAAGGCGACGGTGGTGCCGCGGCGGTTGGGAGCAGCGCCGACCTCGTCGAGGCGGCTGGTGGCGAGGCCCCTGGAGAAGGACTGGCGGTAGAGCTTCTTGTCGCGCGCGACCTCGACGATGGTTTCGCTCGACAAAGCGTTGACGACGCTGACCCCGACGCCGTGGAGCCCGCCCGAGGTCGAGTAAGCCTTGCCCGCAAACTTGCCGCCCGAGTGAAGCGTGGTGAGGATCACCTCGAGCGCCGACTGGCCGGGATATTTGGGATGCGGATCGACCGGGATGCCGCGGCCATTGTCGCTGACGATCAGGCGGTTGCCGGGCTCGAGCGTGACCTCGATCCGCGACGCATGGCCGGCCACCGCCTCGTCCATGCTGTTGTCGATCACCTCGGCGGCGAGGTGGTGCAGCGCGCGCGCGTCGGTCCCGCCGATATACATGCCGGGCCGCCGCCGGACCGGTTCGAGCCCCTCGAGGACCTCGATCGCGGAAGCGTCGTAACTGTCGGGTGTGGCGGCGGTGGAACCGGAGGCGAAAAGGTCGGACATTGAGGGGATGCTATAGGGTCGGCTCCCTCCCGCTGCCAAGGGCGATTGCGGGGTCAGTCAAATTAAGTTATAACATTGGTATGAACAAGCCGCTGAAACTCATTCCGATTGGTAATTCGACCGGTGCCATCTTTCCTAAAGAGATGCTTCTGGACCTCGGCGTAGGGCCAGGCGATACCCTGTTTCCGGTGCGTACCGCGAATGGTGTTGAGCTTCGCCGCGCCGATCCGGAGTTCATCGAAGAAATGCGGCTCGCGCGCGAGATCATGCGCAAGGACCGCGCGATCTTGCGTGAACTGGCAAAGTGAGTTGGAGATGGCTCCGTCCCGAAACTGCTGAGGCGGTTCATGACGAGCAGTTGGCGGAGCATAACGGAGGTGCTGGTGTCCGCGATCATGGAGCGCTACTTTCTGCGCTTGCACGCCCTCAAAATCTGGCCGCTCATGATCGACCCGACGCTGCCGCGCTGGCAGCGGCTTATGCCTTCGGGATTGCCAAGAATCATCCTTTTATCGACGGGAACAAGCGAACAGCGTGGGTCCTCGCGCGGTTGTTCCTGGAGAAGAACAGCGTGTCGATCGGTTATAAGTCAGCAGATGCGGTCGTTGTTATGCTTCAGCTGGCGGCCGGTGAGCTAAGCGAAAACGAACTTGCCGACTGGTTCCGAACGCGCATCGATCCGGCCTGATCAGCCTTGCCGCGACGCGCCGGGTGGCTATTGCGGTGGGATGGACGGCCCTGCCACGATTCCCGCTGCAAGCGCGCTCGGCAATCGCATCCTCAAGGTCGATCATGCCGGAGAACAGGGGGCGATTTGCGTGTATCGCGCGCAGTGGGCGGTGGCCGGGCTGACCGCGCCGTCGATGCGCGAGCAACTGGCCGATTTCCTGGTCCACGAGAAACGTCATCGCTCGATCTTCGGGGCGGCGCTGATGAAGCGCGGGCTTTCGCGCTGCCGTAGCTATGCGCTCTGCTCGCTGGGTGGCTATGTGCTCGGCACGCTGACCGCACTGATGGGGCGGCGAGCGATCGCGGCGACGACCATCGCCATCGAATCGGTCGTGCTGCGCCACCTCGCCGAGCAACAAGAGCAACTGCAGACGGTTGACCCCGAGGCGGCGGCGCTGATTGCCAGCATCATCGACGACGAGCAGCTGCACCACGACCGGTCGCTGGACGCCATCGACGACGACAGCGGCTTGCTCCGCTTGCTGCGCACTGGCGTGGGCCAAGCAACTGAAGCGGTTATCTGGCTGGGGATGCGGCTCTAGCGAACCCCCCTCAGCGCACCCTCGGCCCGCCGAACGGGAGCGGGGGAGGCGGGCGGCGGTCGCGGCGGGGGAGCTGCGCCTGATAGGCGACTCCGCAATGCTGGACGCAATAAGGGAAGCCCGGATTGGAGGCCTGCCCGCAAAAGTGGAAATCGGGCTCGCCCGGGTGGCCCATCGGCCAGCGGCAGATACGGTCGTTGAGGTCGAGCAGGCTGGTCTTGTCGGCGACCTCGGCCGACGGCTTGGCCGGAACCAGGCGGCGCGGCGGGGCGGGCGGGATCGGCGCCTGGGTGTCGCCCGGACCCTGGCGAATGAAGCCGCCGGGGCCAACCGAGCGATATTGCACTTCGCCGGTGAGATTCTGGGTGCGCTGCACCGCCGGGCCGAATTTGGGGCCGGAACCGGAGGGCGCATCGCCCGGCGCAATGTCGGCGGCGGCCGCGGCCGCAGCCGGGGCTTCGGTCTTGGGCGCAGACGCAGGCTTGGGCGATGCCGCTGCCTTGGGCGCTGCGACTTTCTTGACCTTGTCTTTCTCCTCACCCGCCTTGACCGGGGAGGGGCGCGATTCGAGCCCGAGGCGATGCGCCTTGCCGATCACCGCATTGCGGCTGACCCCGCCGAGTTCTTCGGCGATCTGGCTGGCGGTCGAGCCGTCGGTCCACATCGTCTTGAGGCGCTCGATGCGCTCGTCGGTCCAGCTCATGTCCGCTTAGTCTCCATTGCGTGTTGCAGCGCGTTGTTGGTTGCAGCAATCTGCCGCTGCCGATAGGCGATTGCCCGATGATCAACCAGCCCCCCACCGACCCCGCCGCGGCGCGCGTTCGCGCATTGCCCGGCGAACCGACCTTCAGCGGCGTCAATTGGGAGGGCCTGAAGACCCTCTATATCAAGGAGGTGCGGCGGTTCTTCAAGGTCCACATGCAAACCGTGTGGGCGCCGGCCATCACCACCCTGCTGTATCTGGTGATCTTCACGGTCGCGCTGGGCCGCGAAGGCAGGACCGTGCTCGGCGTCCCGTTCGCCGATTTCCTGGCGCCCGGCCTGATCATGATGGCGATGCTCCAGAACAGCTTCGCCAACGCCTCCTTCTCGCTGATGGTCGGCAAGATGCAGGGGACGATCGTCGATTATCTGATGCCGCCGCTGTCGACTGGCGAGCTGATCGCGGCGCTGGTGGCGGCGGCGGTGACCCGCGCCGTCCTGGTTGGCGGGGCGGTGTGGCTGGTGATGTCGCTATGGCCCGGGGTGCATGTCAGTGTCGCGCATCCGTTATGGCTGTTGTGGTTCGGGCTGATGGGATCGCTGATGCTCGCCTTCCTCGGCGTCATCACCTCGATCTGGGCCGACAAGTTCGACCAGGCGGCGATGGTCTCCAACTTCGTCGTGACCCCGCTGTCATTGCTGTCGGGCACCTTCTATTCGGTCGAGCAATTGTCGCCGGCGTTTCGGGCGGTGAGCCACGCCAACCCGTTCTTCTACGTCATCTCGGGCTTCCGCCACGGCTTCCTCGGGGTGACCGATTCGCCGCTGCTGCTCGGCGCGCTGCTGCTCGGGGCAATCAACCTCGCCTTGTTCGCGATCTGCTACGCGCTGCTGCGCAGCGGGTGGAAGATCAAGAATTAGGGCGGGTTCGCGTGAACGGCGGATAACGGAGGCGTTCAGCAGCGGATCAAGGCGAGGCACCTAGAACCAAGGCATCAACCGCTCGAAAGGAGAGCAACGATGCGTAAGTTCCTGATTTCAGCCACCCTGATGGCCTCGACGCTGGCGATCGCGTCTCCCGCCACCGCCCAGTGGACTTTGTCCTACGGCAATCAATATGGTGGCCAGTACGGCAACCAATATGGCAATCAGTATGGCGGCCAATATGGCAATGGTTATGGCTATAACAACAATGGCCAGACTCGCCGCCTGGCGATTCGGGTCAACCAGGTTGAGCAGCAGATCAACGTGCTCGATCGCCGCAACATCCTGTCGGAGCGTGAAGCCGATCGCCTTCGTTACCAGGCGAACATGATCGAGCGTCAGCTGCGCCAGGCGTCGTACAACGGTCTCAACGGTTACGAACGCCGCAGCATCGAGATCGGGATTGCCCGGCTCGAGCAGAACATTCGCTATCAGGCGAACGACGGAAATCGCTACGGCAACCGCAATAACGGTTCCTATGGCTATTCCTACGACCGTGACCGTGATGGCCGCGACGACCGCTACGAGGATGATCGTGGCTACGACCACGACTAACCCTTGGGGTCGGTGACCCCGGTAAGGCGTAAGGAGGGGCGGCATCCGAAAGGGTGCCGCGCTTTTTCTTTCTGGCCTTTCTTTTTGCCTTGCAGCGCGGTCGGCCGTATAGCCCCTCAGGTGGCGGCCGGGGGGTCGCCATTTGCCGTTCAACGCGCTCCAGAGGATCATCTTTTCATGGCCATCACGCCGCTCATGCCCGTCTATCCGCGTTGCGATGTCCGCCCGGTAAGGGGCGAGGGGGTGTATCTGTATGGCGAACAGGGCGAGCGCTACCTCGATTTCGCCAGCGGGATTGCGGTCAATCTGCTCGGTCACGGCCATCCGCATCTGACCAAGGCGATCCAGAAGCAGGCGGAGACCTTGATCCACGTCTCCAACCTCTACGGGTCACCGCAGGGCGAGGCGCTGGCGCAGCGACTGGTCGACCTGACCTTCGCCGACACGGTGTTCTTCACCAATTCGGGCGCCGAGGCGGTCGAATGCGCGATCAAGACCGCGCGCCGCTATCACCATGCCAAGGGCAATCCCCACAAGCATGACCTGATCACCTTCACCAACGCCTTCCACGGCCGGACGATGGCGACGATCAGCGCGACCAACCAGGAGAAACTGCGCGACGGCTTCGCGCCGCTGCTGCCGGGGTTCAAGGTGGTCGAATTCGACGATCTCGACGCGGCGCTGGCGGCGATCGACGACAATACCGCCGGTTTCATGGTCGAGCCGATCCAGGGCGAGGGCGGGATTCGCCCGGCGAGCCAGGCGTTCATGAGCGGGCTGCGCACGGCATGCGACGAGCAGGATCTGATGCTGGTGCTCGACGAAGTGCAATGCGGCATGGCGCGGACCGGCAAGCTCTTCGCGCATGAGCATTATGGGATCACCCCCGACATCATGGCCTCGGCCAAGGGCATCGGCGGCGGCTTTCCGCTCGGCGCCTGCCTGGCGACCGAGAAGGCGGCGTCGGGGATGGTGATCGGCACGCATGGCTCGACCTACGGCGGCAATCCGCTGGCGATGGCTGCGGGCGAAGCGGTGCTCGACGTCGTCGCCAATGACGAATTCCTGGAGCAGGTGCGGACCATTGGCGAGCGCTTGCGCGCTGCGCTCGAGCAGATGATCCCCAACCACGATCATCTGTTCGACAGCGTTCGGGGCAAGGGCCTGATGCTGGGCATCAAGATGAACACCGACAGCCGCGCGTTCGTGGGCTATTTGCGGACCAAGGGGATCCTGACCGTCGCGGCGGGGGACAATGTGGTGCGCGTGCTGCCGCCGCTGACCATCGACGAGGCCAATATCCGCGAATTCGTCGACGGCCTGTCGGCGGCATCGACCGATTACCAGGTGCCCGACGCGGCGTGAGCCTGCGCCACTTTCTCGACCTTGAAGATGCCGGCAGCGAGGCGATCGCCGCGATTCTTGGCGATGCGGCGGCGCGCAAGGCGGCGCGCGTCGGCTGGCCCAAGGGCAAGGTCGACGCCGATACGCCGCTCGATGGCCAGGTGCTGGCGATGATCTTCGAGAAGAACAGCACGCGGACTCGGGCCAGCTTCGACATGGCGATGCGGCAGTTGGGCGGATCGGCGCTGGTGCTCGAATCGGCCTCGTCGCAGATCGGGCGCGGCGAGAGCGTGGCCGACACCGCGCGGGTGCTGTCGGGGTATGTCGACGCGATCATGATCCGCACCGACCATCACGACAAAGCCGCCGAGCTGGCCAAATTTGCCAGCGTTCCGCTGATCAACGGGCTGACCGATTTGTCGCATCCGTGCCAGCTGCTGGCCGACATGCAGGCGGTAATCGAGCGCAAGGGCGCGCTTGCCGGGACCCGCTGGGCATGGCTCGGCGATGGCAATAATGTCTGCCATTCGCTGATCGAAGCGGCGTCTCTGATGGGGTTCGAGGTGCGGGTCGGCTGCCCGCCGGGGCATGAGCCTGACGCCGGCGTGCTGACGGCGGCAGCGGCGCGGGGGCTGACCGTCCCGATCATCCGCGACGCGCGCGACGCGGTGGCCGGGGCGGACGTGGTGGTGACCGACACCTGGACCTCGATGGGACAGGCGGACAGCAAAGCGCGGCTGGCGGCGCTCGAGCCGTATCGGGTCGATGAGGCGCTGATGGACGCCGCCGCGCCCGACGCGATGTTCCTCCACTGCCTGCCCGCGCATCGCGGCGAGGAAGTCACCGACGCGGTGATCGACGGCCCGCGATCGGTGGTGTGGGACGAGGCCGAAAACCGGCTCCACGCGCAGAAGTCGCTATTGCTGTGGGCGCTGGGGAAGCTCGGCTGAACGGTTGCGATTCCGGCGGATGCGCCCCATTTGCGCCGACGATGACTGACATCCCCCTTATTCTCGATGTCGCGCTTGGCGTGACCATCCCGGCGCGGCATGCGCGGGGGCGGGCGGTTCGAATCGGGCCGGCGATCGACGCGATCCTTGCCAATCATGCCTATCCGCCGGTGATCGAGAGCTTGCTGGCCGAAGCGTTGGCGTTGACCGCCTTGCTCGGGTCGCTGCTCAAGGACGGGGGCGGCCAGATGACGCTCCAGGCGCAAACCGAAAACGGGATCGTCGATTTGCTGGTGTGCGATTATCTCAATGGCGAACTGCGCGGCTATGTCCGCCACGATGCCGAGCGGCTGGCCGAGGCCGGGCCCAACCCGTCGCTGTTCGCTTTGTTCGGCAAGGGCTATCTGGCGATCACCTTCGACCAGGCGGCGACCAAGGAACGCTATCAGGGGATCGTTCCGCTGGAGGGCGACAGCCTCGCCTTGGCGGCGCAAAGCTATTTCACCCAGTCCGAGCAGATCCCGTCGATCGTGCGGCTCGCGGCGGCGAAAGGCGAGACCGGCTGGACCGCAGGCGGGATCATCTTCCAGCATCTGCCCGAGGGCGAGGAAGGGCGCGAGCGGATCCATACCAAGCTCGATCATCCCGAATGGGGGCACGTCGCGGTGCTTGCCGGATCGGTCAAGGTCGCCGAATTGCTCGACCGCGACCTGCCACTCGACGAACTGGCGTGGCGGCTGTTCCACGAGGAAGAGGAAGTGCGCATCCTGCCGGCCGTGGCGCTGGCCAAGGGATGCCGCTGCGACCGCGCTTACGTGCGCTCGGTGATCGCGCGGTTCCCGGTCGAGGAGCAAGCGGCGATGGTCGGCGACGACGGCTTCATCCGCGTCGACTGCGCATTTTGCGCGACCGACTTCCCGATCGCGCTCGACGAGATCGACCGGCCGCAATCCAGCTAGATTTTGTTGATCGAAATCGGGTAACGTCAAAACCATGAAGTTGCGTCGCTCGTTTGCCCGGCTGGGGGTCTGTTCCGCATTCGCGCTGATGCTGGTCGGCGCGAGCCTGCCGATGGCGATGGCCGGGCCGGGCGAATGGGAGGTCGCGAAGTCGGCCAGCGAGCGGGGCGAGCGGATCTGCCTGCCCGATCCCGCGACATTGATGCAGTGGGAACATCGCGGCAAGCAATGTACGCGCACCATCGTCACTGCGTCGCTCGATCGCGCCGAAGTGCATTATACCTGCGTTGGCGGCGGCTTCGGCACCTCGCGGGTCGAGGTGCTGACCTCGCGCTCGATCAAGATCAACACGCAGGGCATCGCTGACGGCTTGCCGTTCAGTTACATGATTCATGCCCGCCGCGTCGGGGCCTGCCCGGCCCATTAAGGCCTTGTTTAACCAAGTCCGTTTAGGAAGGAGCCGTGCCCTCGATGAGGACACGCTTTCCTCCCTTAGGGCGACTCGTTCGTCCAACCTGGGGCCGCTTCGGCGGCCCCTTTTTTTTGTGGCGCGATCGCCGTAGATCGCGGCGATGAATGCAGCGTCCAAATCTGCGGTGATATTGCTCTCGGGCGGGCTCGATTCGATGGTTTGCGCCGCATTGGCACGCGAGGCCGGGTTCGAGGTGCTGGCGCTGACCATCGATTATCACCAGCGTCACCGGGTCGAGCTTGAGGCAGCGAAGCGGATCGCGACCTTGCTCGCCGATCGCCACATCATCCTGCCGATCGACCTGTCGGCCTTTGGCGGATCGTCGCTGACCAGCGATAGCCCGGTGCCGAAAGGCGGGGTCGAGGCGGGGATCCCGTCGACCTACGTCCCGGCGCGCAACACGGTGTTCCTCAGCCTGGCGCTGGCGTGGGCCGAAGCGAGCGGGGCGCGCGACCTGTTCGTCGGGGTCAATGCACTGGATTATTCGGGCTATCCCGATTGCCGCCCCGATTTCATCGCCGCGTTCGAGGCGCTGGCCAACCAGGCGACCAAGGCCGGGGTCGAGGAAGCCTTTGATGGCGTTGGCCCGTTCACCGTCCACGCCCCGCTGCAGCACATGACCAAGGCCGACATTGCGCGCGAGGCGGCGCGATTGGGGCTCGACGCGGGGATCAGCCACAGCTGCTACGACCCCGCGCCCGACGGCGGCGCCTGCCGCCTGTGCGACGCCTGCCGGCTGCGGTCTAGGGGCTTTGCCGAGGCCGGGCTGCCCGATCCGACGCGCTACCAATGAGCTACGCCGTCAAGGAAGCCTTCCTGACGTTGCAGGGGGAGGGGATGCAGGCGGGAAGCCGCGCGGTGTTCCTGCGCTTTGCCGGGTGCAATCTGTGGTCGGGGCGCGAGGCCGATCGGGCGGCGGCGGTGTGCAATTTCTGCGACACCGATTTCGTCGGCACCGACGGCGACGGCGGGGGCAAATTCGCCGAGGCGGAGGCGCTTGCCGCGCATGTTGCGGCATTGTGGGGCGAAACGATCGCGCACCGGCTGGTGGTGATCACCGGCGGCGAGCCGATGTTGCAGCTTGATCCTGCTTTGATCGATGCGTTGCATGCCAAGGGTTTCAGGATCGCGGTCGAGAGCAATGGCACGATTGCGGCGGTCGCTGGAATCGATTGGCTGTGCATCAGCCCCAAGGCGGGCAGCGAGGTGGTCCAACGCCACGGCGACGAACTGAAACTGGTGTGGCCGCAGCCGGGGATCGACCCGGTCGCGCTCGAGGCGTGGGACTTTGCCCATTTCCTGGTTCAGCCGATGGATTGCGCCGACCGCGAGGCGACGCTCAAGGCGGCGATCGCGCTGGCGATGGAGCGGCCGCGGTGGCGGCTGACATTGCAGGCGCACAAGATCGTCGGACTTCCCTGAAAAAACGTCCATGAAAAAGGGGCGCTTTTGGTCAAGAGAAAGGGGCTGGCGGATCGCTCCACCAGCCCCGATTTCGCTGCAAATGACGACGCCCCCGAATCGGGGGCGCCAGTCAATTACATCGCGTTGTTCATCATCATGTTGTTCGACATGTTCATGTCGCCGTTCATGGTCATGTTCATATCCGAGGCCATGTTGGCGTCGGCGTTCATCGCACCATCGACAGCAGTCGTGTCGTTGGTGACAACGTTTTCGGCGTTCATGGTTTCGTCGACATTCATCGTGTTTTCGGCAGCATCATTCTTGCTGCAACCAGCAACCGCCAGGGCCGCACAAGCGACCAGGATAAGAGCACGCATTCAAAACTCCCTTGATTTTTTACGACCTGGAGCAGGTTTGCCCCACTTTCCAAATCGCGCGCACAATAGGGCCTAGCGCTCAATGCCTCAAGGGTGTTTCGCATCGGACCCAAGATTTCCCAGAAAATCGGGAAAAGTCGCGCGTAAAGCGCGGTCCAGATCGGCCATTTTCGCCGCGCGGCCAAGGGCGTCGAGGCTGGTCACGCCAAATCCCTCGATGCCGCACGGGACGATCCCCGAAAAATGCGCCAGATCGGGCGCGACGTTGATCGAGAAACCGTGCAGCGTGACCCAGCGCTTCACGCGCACGCCGATCGCGCCGATCTTGGCTTCGTCCGGCCCCGATCCGGTCCAGATGCCGATCCGCCCGGGCTCGCGCCGAGCGGCGACGCCGAGCCGACCGAGCGCATCGATCATCCATCCTTCGAGCGCGTCGACGAATCGGCGGATGTCGCGGCCGCGAGCTTCGAGGTCGAGCATCAGATAGCCGACGCGCTGGCCGGGGCCATGATAGGTGTAACGTCCGCCGCGCCCCGCCTCGACCACCTCGAAGCCTTGCGGATTGAACAATTCGGACGGAGCGGCGCTGGTGCCGGCGGTGAACAACGGCGGATGCTCGACCAGCCAGGCGAGCTCGGACGCGGTGCCGGCGCGGATCGCTGCGGCGCGATGTTCCATCGCCCACAGTGCCTCGCGGTAGGGGGTGAGGCCGTCACTGACCCGCCATTCGACGTCGTCGATCGTATCCATCACTGTCGCCATGGCGCCCGGGCGCGATGCTCGCAAGTGCGCCAAGCCGTGCAAGCGCAATTGCCTTGCATCGCCGCATTACGCATAGACGGGGCGAGCAACAGGGGAATCATCAGTGACATTGTCGATCGGCAAGGCGTGGGAAGAAACCAGCGCATTCCTGGGGCGCGAGGCGCGGCTGGTGGCACCGGTTGCGCTGGCGACCTTCGCGCTGCCGTCGGTCCTGGCCGACTGGGCCTATCCCGGGGCAAGCGCGGGCGGAAGCGCCGGCTGGTTGCTGATCTTCGTGCTGCTGGCGGTGCTGGTCGGTCAGATGACGATCGTCCTGCTCGTCAATGGCTGGCGTGACAGCATCGGTGAGGCGATGATCAAGGCGGTGCGGCGATTGCCGACGCTGATCGGCGCGCTGCTGATCGCCTTTCTGCCGGCGCTGCTGGTCGCCATCGTCGGGTTCGGCGCGTCGCTGACCAGCGCGGGGATCACCGACCCGGCGCAGCTGACCCCCGCCACCATCGCGCGCTTGCCCAATATCGTGTGGCTGCTGCTGTTCCTCTTCCTGTTCTTCATCATCGCCGGTGTCCGCCTGTTCCCGATCTCGGCGATTGCCGCGAGCGAGCCGATCGGGCCGGTCGCGCTGCTGCGGCGCAGCTGGACGCTGACCAAGGGGGTGTTCGGGCGCGTGCTGGTGCTGGTGCTGCTGCTTGGAATCGTCGCGGTGGTACTCGATTCGGCGGTGACGATCGTGGTCGGGTCGATCGCCGCGCTGGCGGCGGGCGAACCGCGCGCGTTCAACCTGTCGGCGCTGATCGTGGCGCTGGCCAGCGGGCTGGTCGGGGCGTTGGTGTCGACGGTGTCGGCGGCGATGGTCGGGCGGGTCTATGCCCAGCTGGCGGATGGCGCGCCGCAGCCGGACGCGGGCAAGAGCTAGGCCCAGCGCGCCAGCGGCGGCAGGCTCATCAGGATGGCGTCGATGTTGCCGCCGGTCTTGAGTCCGAACAAGGTGCCGCGATCGTAAAGCAGGTTGAACTCGACGTAGCGGCCACGAAATTCGAGCAGCGCCTGATGGTCGGCGTCGGTGAATGGCTGGTCCATCCGCTTGCGGACCAGCGCCGGGAAAATGTCGAGAAACGCCTCGCCGACGTCGCGGGTGAAGGCGAAATGCTGGTCGAAATGATCCTCCAGCCGGTCGAAGAAAATCCCGCCGACGCCGCGCGCCACCTCGCGGTGGGGCAGCCAGAAATACTCCTCGGCCCATTTCGAGAAGCGCGGATAAAAGGTCGGGTCGTGCGCGGCGCAGGCGGCGCGGAGCCGGGCGTGAAAGGCGTCGGTATCCTCAGTGTAGGCAATCGCCGGGTTGAGATCGGCCCCGCCGCCGAACCAGCGCCGGGTGGTGGTGAGGAAGCGGCAGTTCATGTGCACCGCGGGGACATGCGGATTGGCCATGTGTGCGACCAGGCTGATACCGGTGGCGAAGAAGCTCGGATCGAGGTCCGCGCCGGGGATCGAGGCGGCGAATTCCTCGCTGAAGCGCCCGAACACGGTCGAGACGTTGACCCCGACCTTCTCGAAGATCTTGCCGTTCATCTGCGATCGAACGCCGCCCCCGCCCGGTGAGCCGTCGGTCTCGGTGCGGTCCCACGGGGTATATTCGAAGGCGGCGTCGCTGCCCGCCTCGCGCTCGATCGCCTGGAACGCGGCGCAGATCCGGGTGCGGAGCAACTCGAACCAGTCGCGCGCGGCTTGTTGTTGGTCGTCGAGCGGTTTCATTGCGGCAATCCCGAGGTCTGGCGGAGGGCTTCGCCCAATGCGAGGGCTGCGGCGGTGGCGAGGTTGAGGGAGCGGACGTCGCGACGGATCGGGATTCGCAGGATTGCATCGGCGGCGGCCGCGACCTCGGGCGGGACCCCGCCGCTTTCCTTGCCGAGCAGCAAGGTGTCGTTCGGCTCGAAGGCGAAATCATAGGGCGATCGGTCGCCTTTGGTCGAGAACAACACCAGCCGGCCCGGCGTTGTCGAGCGGAAGGCGGCGAAATCATCGTGGCGGGTAATCGCGACGGCGTCGATATAATCCATCGCGGTGCGGCGCACGCGCTTGTCGTCCCATTCAAAGCCGAGCGGCTCGATCAGGTCGACCGCCACCCCGAAACAGGCGCCGAGGCGCAGCACGGCGCCGACATTCTGGGCAATCTCGGGCTCGTAAAGGGCAATGCGCATCGCCATCGCGATAGTCTGCAATCCGCTTGCCGCACAAGGGCGCGGCAAGCATTGGCAATTTGACCATTTGCAACCGCCGGTCGAGCCGCTATCAGGCCCGCCAATCGCTCGGGAGCACTCCGGCGATGCCGCATCATGTGCCGATCGGCACGAAGCTAATTACGACTAAGCCAATTCGACTAAGGGTGAGCATGGCCACGCTGGAACAATCCGCAGGCAGTCCGGAGCCGGGCGCGAACGAAAATGACGGCGTTCGCCGCCGCGATTTCATCAACATTGCGGCGGTCAGCTTCGCCGGGGTCGGCGCCGCCGCGGTGGTCATGCCGATGCTGTACCAGATGAATCCGTCGGCCGACGTGCTGGCGCTGGCATCGAGCGAAGTCGATATTTCCAAGATTGCCACGGGCCAGGCGATCAAGACCGTGTGGCGCAAGCAGCCGGTGTTCGTCCGCAACCTGACTCCCAAGGAAATCGCCGAGGCCAATGCGGTCGATCTCGGCAGCCTGCGCGATCCCCAGACGCTGGCCGAGCGGACCAAGCCGGACAAGCAGAACTGGCTGATCACTTTGGGTGTGTGCACGCATCTGGGCTGCATCCCGCTGGGCACCGGCGAGGGCGAGAATCGCGGGCCGTTCGGCGGCTATTTCTGCCCGTGCCACGGCTCGGCGTATGACACGGCGGCGCGAATCCGCTCGGGTCCGGCACCGACCAATTTGGTGGTGCCGGAATATGCATTCACGTCCGACACTGTCGTGACGATCGGCTAAGGGGCGACGAGATGAGCTTTTCCTGGGCCAAACCCTATGAACCCAAGTCGAACTTGAGCAAGTGGATTGATGACCGCCTGCCGCTGCCGCGTCTCGTCTATGGCGCGATCGGCGGCGGTTATCCGGTGCCGCGCAACCTCAATTATTTCTGGAACTTCGGGGTCCTCGCGGGGATCTTCCTGATGGTGCAGATCGTCACCGGCATCGCGCTGGCGATGCATTATTATTCGTCGATCGACGGCGCGTTCAATTCGGTCGAGCATATCATGCGCAACGTCAACGCCGGGTGGATGCTGCGCTACGCCCACGCCAATGGCGCGAGCTTCTTCTTCATTGTCGTCTACATCCACATCTTCCGCAGCCTGTTTTACGGATCGTACAAGGCGCCGCGCGAGCTGATCTGGATGCTCGGGCTGGTGATTTACCTGCTGATGATGGCGACCGCCTTCATGGGCTATGTGCTGCCGTGGGGGCAGATGAGCTATTGGGGAGCGCAGGTCATCACCGGCTTCTTCTCGGCCTTTCCGCTGGTCGGCGAGCCGATCCGCATCTGGCTGCTCGGCGGTTATACCCCCGACCAGGCGGCGCTGACGCGGTTCTTCTCGCTCCACTATCTGATGCCGTTCGTGATCGCGGGTGTGGTCATGCTCCACATTTGGTCGCTGCACATTCCAGGCTCGAACAACCCGACCGGGGTCGACGTCAAGTCCGAGAAGGACACGCTTCCGTTCCATCCCTTCTACACCGCCAAGGACGGCTGGTTCGTGGGCGCGGTGCTGACGGCTTATTGCCTGATGCTGTTCTTCGCCCCCAACGCGCTCGGCCACCCCGACAATTACATCCCGGCCAACCCGCTTTCGACCCCGGCGCACATTGTCCCCGAATGGTATTTCTTGCCGTTTTACGCGATTCTCAAAGCGTTCACGATCGACTTCATCCTGCCCGCGAAATTGTGGGGCGTGCTGGCGATGTTCGGCTCGATCCTGTTATTGTTCCTGCTGCCGTGGCTCGACAATTCGCCGGTCCGGTCGGGCAATTATCGCCCGGTGTTCAAGCGCTTTTTCGTGATTCTGGTGATTGATGTGCTGGTGCTTGGTTGGGCGGGTGGCGCGACGGTCACGCCGACCGTCGTCGCGATCAGCCAGATCGCCACGGCTTATTATTTCGCGCATTTCCTGATCATCCTGCCGCTCATTGCCAAGCATGAGGATACGCTGCCGCTGCCATCGTCGATTTCGGCGTCTGCATTGCATGGCGAGCTTCAGGAAAGCGCGCCGATCGGCACATCCAAGACCGCAATAGCGGCAGCCGAATAAAGGGAAATTCGCGCAATGATCCGCATGTTCAGCTACGCCGCCGGCGCAATCCTCACGCTGGTGCTCATGGTCTCCCTGTTCGCGACGGTCAAGGAAGCCATCGTCTCGCCGGCCGAGGCGAGCGTCGAGTACGAATATCACCGGGAGCCGAAGGACCTCAAGCTCGCGTCCGACGGGCCGCTGGGCAAGTTCGACCGCGCCCAGCTGCAGCGCGGGTTGCAGGTTTACACCGAGGTGTGCGCGGCGTGCCACGGAATCAGCCTGGTGTCGTTCCGCGATCTCGCGGCGCTCGGTTATAACGAGGGCCAGATCAAGGCATTTGCGGGATCGGGCAACTTCTGGAAAATCGAAGTGGCGTCGGTCAATCCCGACACCGGTGAGGCATCGACCCGCAAGGCGACCCCGGCCGACCGTTTTCCGTCGCCCTACCCCAACGACACCGCGGCCCGTGCGGCCAATCGCAATGCGCTTCCGCCCGACCTGTCGCTGATCGCCAAAGCGCGTGAGGGCGGCGCGGCGTACACCTATTCGCTGCTCGTCGGCTATGAGCAGCAGCCGGCGGAATTGCTCAAGCATTTCCCGACCGCGAAGACCCCCGAGGGGCTGTATTACAACCCTTATTTCGCCAATTTGAACCTGGCGATGCCGCCGCCGCTGACCAGCGAGGGGCAGGTCAGCTATGGCGAGGGTGCGCCCAAAGCGACGGTCGACCAGATGTCCAAGGACGTCTCCGCGTTCCTGGTCTGGACCGCCGAGCCGAAACTGGAAAACCGGCATCGCACCGGGATTGTGGTGGTGGTCTTCCTGCTGTTCGCGACGTTCCTCGGTTACCTGAGCTACAAGAACATCTGGGCCGAGGCGAAGCGCAAGGTGGCCCCCAAGGGCCCGCTCGATCCGGACAATATGGCGCGCCGCAATCGCGCCAAGGGCAAGGCCGGGATTGAAGGGTAAGGCCGGCCCGTGACCAGCGCCGACGATCTCAAGGCGCTGGTTCGCACCATCTCCGACTTTCCCAAGCCCGGGATCGACTATCGCGACATCACCACCTTGCTGCTCGACCGCGTCGGCCTGGCCGCTGCGGTCGAGGCGCTGGCGGCAAGTATCGACGGGCCGATCGACCTGATTGCGGCGATCGAAGCGCGCGGGTTCGCGATTGGCGGGGCGTTGGCGGTCCGGCTGGGCGCCGGGCTGCTGCTGGTGCGCAAGGACGGCAAGTTGCCGGGCGAGACGATCGCCGAGGATTATGCGCTCGAATATGGCACCGACCGGCTTGCGCTGCATGTCGATGCCTGCGCCCCCGGCGCGCGGGTGCTGGTGGTCGATGATCTGATCGCGACCGGGGGAACGGCGCTGGCCGCGGTTCGGCTGGTGCGGCGAGCAGGGGGCGTGGTCGCCGGCGCGCGGTTCCTGATCGACCTGCCTGCGCTTGGCGGCGCCAAGGCGTTGCGCGACGACGGGGTCGAGGCGGTCAGCCTGATGGCGTTCGAGGGCGACTAGGCGCCGTCGATCAGGCGCCATCGACTAAGCATTCGCCGGTCTGCGCTGCATCAGCACGATCGAAACGAAGCGCATCACGTCGACCCCGTGCTGGTTGGTGACAATGGTCTGGGTCCGGATCGTCCCGAGTTCGGGCTTGGAGCGCGACGGGGTCTTGTCGACGATCGAGCCGCGCATGGTCAGCGTATCGCCGGGATAGACCGGCCGCAGCCAGCGCAAATCATCGACTCCGGGCGATCCGAGGCTCGCCTGGGGCTGCTTCGACAGCGCATCGACGATCACCCGCATGGTCATCGCTGCGGTGTGCCAGCCCGAGGCGGCGATCCGGCCGAAATGGGTCCTGGCCGCAGCCTCGTCGCTCAAGTGAAACGGCTGCGGATCATATTTGTGCGCAAATTCGAGCACTTCTTCGCGGGTGACGTCATAGTGGCCGAAGATTGTCTCCGCCCCGACCTCCATATCTTCCCAATAGATCAT
>Ga0105044_10004698_pt1 | contig 18752 bp, 10 predicted proteins | sample MAT01_FD_78092 | JGI IMG/M metagenome (GOLD analysis project Ga0105044, IMG submission 78092) | Freshwater microbial communities from Lake Fryxell liftoff mats and glacier meltwater in Antarctica - MAT-01 | ecosystem: Environmental > Aquatic > Freshwater > Ice > Liftoff microbial mat | place...
ACGCCATCGCGCACCGCGGCCGCGTAGGCCGGCGCGCCGTTGAGGCCCTGATAAGCGTACGCATACGCATCGACGATCTGATCGGTGCGATAGTCGGGCCACAACTCGTAGCGCAAAGATTGATCGTCGACGAGCACGCGCCGCGTCGGATTATTCCATGCGCGCAGATACTCGGCTACGAACGCGTTGCTCGGCCAGTTGAAGCCGATGTCGGCCCGGGTTGGTTTCCACTCGCGTCCGGCCAGCGCCATCGGCACGGCCAGCAGCAGCGCGCTATACTCGAGCGCATGGCGCGGCAGCGCGACCACTGTGCCCACGCGATCGAGCATCAGCCCCATAGCATGCATTGAAAGCGGAATCAGAAACATCAAGACATACGCAGCCTGCTTGTACGTGTTGTAGTCGGCCCGTTGGGACACGTGTAGCGCCGCGAACAGCAGCGCGGCGCCGAGCAGCAGCAGGCGAGCGCGAATCAGTGTCTTGCGGTCGAACGCAAATCCGGCCAGCGCGATCACGAACAATCCCCACACATCGAGCCGCGACCAGCCGTAGATCTTCGGGATTTCGGTTGGTGTCGCGTGCAGAATCGGCGTGGTGCGCAGGAAGTGCCACATGTCGACCATCTCGACACGGTAGTAGATCAGGTATGCACAGACCGCGAGCGTAAGCGGCGCAGCAAACCACCGCCGCGCCTTGGGGCCCGCGAGCAGGGCCAGCACCACCATCGGCGGTCCGTAGATGCCGAGCGGATGCTTGCATAGGAATGCGGCAAACACACACAGAGCCGCTGCTGCCCAATATCGGTTCTGATTTGTGGCCCAGCCTTCGACAAACCAAGCCACACCCACGGAAAGAAAGAAGAGCGTTCCGGCTTCGCGCAGCGCAACGCGTCCGGCAAAGACGAACGGTGCGAGCGTCACAATCAGAATCACGGTACCAATCGCCGCACGTGAACCGAACAGGCGTCGCGACAGGTGCGCGACCGCCGCCATTGTGCCAAGCCCCATTACGCCCGTCATCGCGCGCATCCCGACCAGTCCCCCCAACTGGTCAGCCCACCAGCTGAGGATCGGGAACAGATACCACCCCAGATACCAGGGAATCGGGCTGTAGCCGAGCGTGCCGGCGAGCACATCACGCCCGACCAGCACATTCGTGGACTCATCCACGAACGCGGTGTTGTAGCCGAGATCGTGGAGGCGCACCCAAGCGCCGATGGCGAAGAGCAGGGCGAGGAGCCAACGCTCATCCACGCTCAACGGCCGCAATGGTGGCAATGGATTGGCGCGCCCGGCACCGATTTGGTCGAACCAGCGCGACACGTGGCTCGCAGTACCTGTGGGTGGGTGCGTCACGTATTTAGGGTTCGGTCTATGCGGCGGGCCGTGATGGCGACGCCGTTACGGCGCCGCCGAGGACGAAGGATAGTTTCGGTCGCGAACACCGAAAAGATTGAAAGTGCGTGCCATCGTGTTGGAGATGGGCTGACTGGTCTGGTTTGCCAGACGGGACTTGCGTGATCCCACAGTGGGGCAACCTTGTCGTGTGATTCCAGTCACAGTGCGATTTCTAAATCGCGTTGCATCGACTCCACACTTTGTCCATGATATGTTGAGCCTGTGCAGTGCCGCCAAACGGGCTGCGCGGATCCCGGGTCGGATCTTCGTGGAAAAAAGCGTCATCCCTGAGTGGATAGAAGGCGATTTTGCCTCTGTCTGCAGCCACGCCCCGAAAAAACTGCTCTATGGCAGAGCTCGGCACGGGGCTTGCTGGAAGTTCTCTTGCAGTAGTCTCGTGTTCAGGGGCATCGCGCTATTCCGCGTTCGCGCCCTTCTCGTTTCCCGGTACTCGACCATGTCTGTTCGCTCACGTTACCTTATGGCACTGCTCGTCGGCGTGGTCGCGATGCCGACGATAGCTGAAGCTCAGGAGTGTCATCCTCTCGACGCCGCGGGCAATACCTGCTTCATCGCCCCCACGCCGACCCAAGCCACCGTCACAGCCGCCAACGTCGGCGTCAACGGCGGGACCACACCTATTGTCGCTTCAGTACGCTATCTCGGCGGTGTTGCCCTGTTTCAGGATGACGTCTACTTCTTTCAGGGCTTCTTCCGAACGGGCTTCAATCCGCTGAACCCACTACTCGTTGCCACAGACTTCACCGTCATCGGCGGCAAGCCATACGGTTCGAGCATCGTCAATGGCCCTACCGACTCCCCTTGGATCACCTTGCCGGGCACGTTCCAGTCATGGCAGGAGCTGGTTTTCGGAATCCGCGTACGCGGTGATGGGCCGGCCGACCGCTGGTACTACAGCGGCTACGGCGCATACGGCTACGATCGCAACTCGTTGGGCCGGAATTCGCAGCCAGGCGGACCTGCCTTCTCGCCGATCTACTCCAATCTCTTTCTGAATGGCGCCGCGCCCAACAGTGATGGTGACCCCACCAACGGTTATCTTCGTCAGGGCTCGCCAGTGGCGTGGCTAGGAGCGTGGACTCCGGGCAACGGCGCGAATTCGCTCAGCCAGGTTGATGCACTGCTCGGCTTCGAGGACAATCAGGGCTACAGCGATGGTGACTTCAACGACTCCGTAATCGCGCTCGACTTCAATACGGTGCCGGAGCCCAGCTCAGTGGCGCTCGTCGCCGTCGGACTCGTCGCAATGGGTGCCATGGCTCGGCGGCGTACTCGCCGTGAATAGCCGGTCGTCGCCAACTCGAGACGCGCCAGTTCGAAAACGCGGTCGATAGTCGTTCAAGCGAAAGGCGCCCCGGATCATGCAGATCCGGGGCGCCTTTCGCCAACAATGACTTCGGTGGGTCGGCGTTCGCCGAACGGTCTGGAGTGGACCCGATTTCGTGGACGCTCAACTCGCCCTAATTTTGGGTTGGAGGTAGCAGACGGGACCGAACAAATAGGGCGCACGGCGTGAGCGCCGTGGGTTCACGGCGGAGTTCGAGGCCGAAGTGGTACGGATGGTTGCAGAGCGTCGGCCGGCCGGTGCTTCAGGGATCGGGTCAACACGAGAGTGCGCTCGGCATGGCGCGCGATCTCTGCCAGCACGTCGGTATCATCCCCTTGGATGCCTGCAGCGAGCACGTCGTTCATGCCCGTCTGCCAGCCCCGCCCCGTCGCGCGGTGCGCCACGAGCACGTCGCGATCAACGCGCAGTGATACGGCGATCTTCCCTGCCGGCTCAATGACACGCGCGCTTGCCCACTGTTCGTCAGTCGTCAGCGGTGCATCGGAATCGGCATGCGCGGCGCGTTCGATGGCCAGTGTCCGAGTAAGGCCGGTGACGAGATCGGTGTCGCGGCGATCTCCGCCGACGTCATGCGAACGAGATCCTCGCTCGCTGTGCCCTTCTTAGAGCGACCCATGCTTCCTCCGTTCTTGGCGGCTCGCGGCGCACGCTGAGATGATGTGAATGGCGTCGCTGCGCCGCGCCCTAAACCCGGTGGGCCAAACGCAACGCGGCGCCCGCAGCCGAAGCCACGGACGCCGCGAGACCACCCACGGAGACACGCTAAAGTCGATTATACAGGTTGTAGCAATAAGCCTCGGACTACCAGCGATAATGCGCGAACGCCTTATTCGCTTCGGCCATGCGGTGCGTGTCTTCCTTCTTCTTGATCGCGTTGCCTTCGCCACGGCTCGCGGCCAGCACTTCGGCGGCCAGCTTCTCACGCATCGACTTCTCGTTGCGATCGCGGGAATATCCGATCAACCAACGCATTGCGAGCGCCGTGCGACGGTCCTGACGGACTTCGACGGGCACCTGATACGTTGCACCACCGACTCGGCGGCTCTTCACTTCAACGACCGGCTTGAGGTTGTTCAACGCCTGCTTGAACACGCCCACGCCCGGCTGACTGGTCTTGGCTTCGACGATGTCCATCGCGCCATAGAAGATTCCTTCGGCCGTGGACTTCTTGCCCTGAATCATCAACGAGTTGATGAACTTCGAAACGGTCTGGCTATCGTAACGCGCATCAGGCAGAATGGTGCGCTTTACGGCGCTCTTGCGGCGGCTCATTTCTTCTTACCTCCCTTCGCGGCTGCAGCAGCCGCGGCGCCCTTCTTGGGGCGCTTGGTGCCGTACTTCGAACGGCTCTGATTGCGTCCGTTCACGCCAGAGGCGTCGAGCGTTCCGCGGACAATGTGATAACGCACGCCCGGCAGGTCCTTCACACGACCGCCGCGCACGAGCACGATCGAGTGCTCCTGCAGGTTATGCCCTTCACCGGGGATGTACGCGGTGACTTCGAGCTGGTTCGTGAGACGGACACGGGCCACTTTACGCAGCGCCGAGTTGGGCTTCTTGGGCGTCGTGGTGTAGACGCGGGTGCAGACGCCACGCTTAAACGGATTACTTTTGAGCGCGGGCGCTTTCGACTTCTCGACGACGTCCTTTCGGGCGCGACGAACCAGCTGATTGATTGTTGGCATTCGCCTGTTGGTGTTCGGAAACCGACATCTACGTGAATCGCGCCGGCGATACCTTTCTGAATTGCGAAGGCATCACATCACCCACGGTTTGCGCGGTTGAACTGCGCGGGACGTCGGGCACTGCCGGAAGCGGCACGGAACAGAATACTAAGCTTAGTCCGGCGGTGGTATGAGGTCAACCGACGGAGAGCGAACTACCGAGTTTTGAGTGGTGAGTTTGATTGACGGGTTTTGAGTGTCGTGGGGCGACTGCCAACTCAGAACTCAAACCCACCACTGGCAACTTGGTTGTTCCGCCCAGCATCCGCCCCCGCCATACGTCGCAGCGCCACCGGAGCGCCGCGGTCCCGCACGAGTGTTAACTCCGGCGACGTGCGCCAACCGGCGGCGTACAAGGCGCGGAGCTTTGGGGCAACACCCCGCGATCTTCGAGGGGCAGATCAGGCAACTCTTCGGGCGGAATCCAGATGACGCCGTTCGGCCCCCACGTCGCCCACGGGACGCCAAGGGCCTTGTGCACGGCCTTGGCACGACGAATCGTGCGATTCGCCAACACGATTTCGTCGACAGGCTCGTCATCGGAGCGGTCGTCCGCGTTGCGACTCATGGCTGTCCCAGTCGTGGTGAAGTAAACGACACATCGTTTTGTGACACCGATTCCCACGAGCGCTGCACCAGCTGCCAAGTCTCGTGGTCATCGACGACTGCCGGTGTGGAACGCCCTCCGGAAGCGATGCGTCCCAATCCCTCGCCCACCGTCGCGTCGCAGACGTGCCAAGTGTCGACGCTCGGCATCAACACGTCGCGCAGATTCCGCAGACTTGAGTGGTACCGTCGGCGAATGTCCGCCTCGGGGATTCCGTGTCCACCAAGCATCACGCGTCCTTGCACTCGGGCGACGCACAACGCGCAACGACGTGGTCTTCCCCGAGCCATTTGGACCAGCCACGATGACGCAATGTGGCGCGTCGCCAGCGCCCTGGACGGTGTCCATGGCATCCAATCCCCAAGTCATACCCCAAGTGTACTCGCATTCATTCGCCTCAGGCGGGCGTATTGACGCGCCCGGGAGCGCGTTTTCCGTGTCCACTAGCCACCATTGCGGGCTCAGACATACTTCCAGCGACATCAGACATATGGAACTGAGGTTGCATTGGCACTGCCTACCTCAGTCGTCGCTGGTGGTGCCGAGGCCGTTGCTTTTCGCTCCAGCATTCGTGGTTGCGGGCAGCTCGACCCATGGGGCGGCGGCAGCAAGCGCCGGCCACTGCCAACTGGTAACTCAAACTCACCACTGGCGACTTGGTGGTTCCGGTCAGGCATCCGCCCCACCGTCCGCGGTGTCTGAACCAGGATGCGCTCCCAACGTCTGAACAAGATCCCGCCCGTCGGCATACGAGTATTGGAGCCCCAACGCAGTCACTCTGCTTCTCTCCCCCGCGCCGATCCCGCAGTACTCTCCCTCTCTTATGCGACAATCGCCGTGAGCGAATTCAAAGACCGCCTGCAACACGCACTCGACGCCGATTTTCTGATCGACAGGGAAATCGGGGGCGGCGGCATGTCGCGCGTGTTTCTCGCGACCGAACGCTCCCTGCAGCGCAAAGTCGTCATCAAGGTGCTGCCGCCCGAACTGGCGGCTGGGGTGAACGTCGAACGGTTCCGTCGCGAAATCCAACTCGCCGCTCAGCTCCAGCATCCCCACATCGTGCCCGTGCTGGCCGCCGGAGACGACGACAGTCTCCTCTGGTACACAATGCCCTATATCGACGGCGAATCGCTTCGCGGGGCCTTGCAGCGCGAGAAGCGACTTCCCGTGCGCGATGTCATTCGCATTCTCCACGATGTGGTCGATGCACTCGCGTATGCCCACCTGCGCGGCGTCGTCCACCGCGACATCAAGCCCGATAACATTCTCACGTCAGGGCTGCACGCACTCGTCACGGACTTTGGCGTCGCCAAAGCGCTGAGTGCGTCAATTCCAATGGCGGGCGGCACGACCACAGGCATGGCCATTGGCACGCCGGCGTACATGGCCCCCGAACAGCTCGCGGCCGATCCGGCTGCCGATCATCGCGTGGACATCTACGCCGTCGGACTGCTTGGCTACGAACTCCTCACGGGGAATTCACCGTTCACAGGCACGTCGCCTCAGGCCACACTCGCCGCCCAGTTGACGGTCACGCCGCCAGCGCCGCATACGGCGCTCGCTGCCGTTCCTGAATCGTTGTCGGACGTGATCATGCACTGCCTCGAAAAAGACGCCAACAAGCGCCCGCAGTCGGCGCAGGCGCTGCTCGCGGAGCTCAATGCGATGCCACCGGTCACGGGAACTTCGAGCGCCACCCGCAGCGCACCCACCCGTCGCTGGCCAATGGTCGCCGCGGCCGTCGTTGTGGTGGCGGGTTCGCTGATCATCGCACAACAGATGCGCGGACGCGCATTTGCCGGGAACACAGTAACCGCGACCGGTGAGAAGGCGCGCGATGCAGGCCCCGGCGGCGATCGCAACACGCGCATGGAGATCGCGCCCGTCGGGCGCAAACAAGACAGCGCCACTGCAACCAACCACGCGCGCCCCGTCTTTCGTGACAGCGCTGTCGCCAACGAAACTGCCGACGGGACTCGGCCGGTCGCCGTAGCAGTCACGCTCAGTCGCGCAGAATCACTCGCCATCATGCAGGTGATGCTCAAGCGCATGTCGGCCGCGCAGGCCTCCGGGAACCCCAAAGACTCCGCGGTCGCAGCGGCGAAGCTCAATCCAGCAACGGGCGCTGCAATTCAACGCATCATCGTCCGGTCGCTGGACGATCCGAAGATCGAATTCGCACTCGACCGCGATGCGTATCTCAACGAAGTGAAGCGCATCTTCACCGACTCCATGGCGATCGCCTTCAAGCGGATGGACTCGACGATTGCGAATCTGCCACGCACGGTCCGCACGGAAGCGCCACGAGGCGCGCCGAGTGGCATGGTTCCGATCATCGCACCGCCGTCCGACGGTCGCACGCGCGTGGTCATTTCGACCTTCACAAACAGCACGGGCAAGCGTGAGTTCGGCGGAATCGGCCGCGATGCAGCAACGTTCCTCCGCAGCTCGTTGCCGAGTGACAAGTACGACGTGATCGACAACGAGACCACCGATCGCGCCGCTCGTAACGGCACTGATCGGCTCTCAATCGGCTGGGGGCTACGCGCGGACTACGTCGTGAGTGGTGTAGTCACCCAGCGCGGTGATTCGCTGACACTCGTCACGATCTTCACCGACGTACGCGGCGGACGATTCTCGCGTGCGCAGGACCTCACGGCACCGTCAGCAAATGCAAAACTCGCATTCGATCCGATGCTGGCGCAAGTGAACATATGGCTCGACTCTGCAAAGACGATGACGTCGCGCATGCCAGCACGGAGCCCGCGCTCGGGCGGTGTGCCGCAATTCGAGCGACGGTAAACGAACAAAACAACCAACAAAACAACACAACAAACAGAACAACAAAAGCTGGCTACGAATAACACGAATGCCGCGAATCTGATCTTCAAGATTCGCGGCATTCGCGTGATTCGTGGCCTTCTGTTTTGCTTTTTGGAACTACTCCAGCGAGTTACCCGTCGCCCGCCGGGAACGGCACCGGCGCTGCGTACGACGCAGGCAGGAGCGCTTCGAAGCTGGGTTCCAACGCTTCCGGAATCGGCTCCGGCGCAGGGAGCGCATCCGACTCGACATCCACTTCCGAATACCGGTACATACCCGTACCGGCCGGGATGAGGTGGCCGATGATGATGTTCTCCTTGAGTCCAAGCAGGTTGTCGCGTGAACCGCGAATCGCCGCATCCGTGAGGACGCGAGTGGTTTCCTGGAAGGAAGCCGCGGAGACGAACGACTGCGTGGTGAGCGAGGCCTTGGTGATGCCGAGGAGCAGCGGTTCGGCCGTTGCCGGACGGATCTTCTTCTTCTTGGCTTCATCGTTTTCATCGCGGAACTGCGCGCGATCGACATGCTCGCCTTCAAGCATCTCCGTGTCGCCCGAATCCACGATGCGCACCTTCTGCAACATCTGCTTGACGATCACGCCAATGTGCTTGTCGTTGATCTTCACGCCCTGCAGGCGGTACACCTCCTGCACTTCGTTGAGCAGATATTCCTGCACCGCACGCGGGCCCTTGATCCGCAAGATGTCGTGCGGATTGACGGGGCCTTCCGACAAGCGATCACCGGCACGCACGCGGTCACCCTCGTGCACCCGCAAGTGCTTGCCGGCCGGCACTTCGTACACGGCCTCTTCCTGGGTCTCGTCCACCACCCACTGCCCCTTCTCCACCAGCGCAGGGCGCACGAATACTTCGCGCTTGCCACGCTTGATCTCGCCGAAGCGGACAAAGCCGTCGATCTCGGAGATCGTGGCCGGATCCTTCGGGCGACGCGCTTCGAACAGTTCGGCGACTCGCGGCAGACCGCCCGTGATGTCGCGCGTCTTGTACGCTTCGCGGCTGATCTTGGCGAGAATGGTACCCGCCGAGATGTTGGCCCGATCTTCGATGATGATGACAGCGCCGACCGGCACGATGAAGTCGCGAACTCGCTTCTCCTTACCGCCCTTGTTCTGCCAGATCTCGATGTGCGGGTGGAGCTTCTTTTCACGGTCTTCGATGACGACGCGCTGACGCAGACCGGTGAGCTCGTCGAGCTCCTCGGACAACGACTCGTCTTCCACGAGATCGACAAAGCGAATTTCACCGTCGACGTCCGAGATGATCGGATTCGAATACGGGTCCCACGTGAAGACTGTGTCTTCCTTCTTCACAACCTGTCCGTCGTCGACCATCAGGTACGCACCGAGCGGCACCGCAAGCCGCGCTTCGATGGTAGCGCCCTTCTCGGCCGAGGCCTTGATGAGCAGCTCGCCTTCGTAGGACGTGACCACCTTCTGACCGTCGGCATTCTGGACAGTGATCAGGCGATCGCCATACTCAATGACGCCGGCCTTCTTCGTCTTGCGCGCCGTCTGCTCGGCGATACGCGCGGCCGCGCCACCGATGTGGAACGTACGCAACGTCAGCTGCGTACCCGGCTCGCCGATGGACTGCGCGGCGATGATGCCAACCGCTTCGCCGATATCGACCATGGCCATGGTCGCGAGGTTGCGGCCGTAGCACATGCGGCAGAGGCCACGCTTCGCTTCGCACGTGAGCACGGAACGGATCTTCACCGTCTCGATGCCCGAGTCCTCGATGCTTTGCGCTGTCTCTTCCGAGATCAACTGTCCGGCTTCCACCAGCAACTTCGGACGACCGGCTTCGTCGCGCTCCATCGGATCGAATACATCCTCTGCTGCGACGTTGCCCGTCAACCGCTCGGCCAACGGCTCGATCACATCTTCGCCTTCCTTCAGCGCCGACGTGTCGAGGCCGAGGATGGTGCCGCAATCCTCTTCGGCGATCGTCATGTCCTGCGCCACGTCCACGAGACGACGCGTGAGGTACCCGGCGTCGGCCGTCTTGAGCGCGGTGTCGGCCAGACCCTTACGAGCGCCGTGCGTCGACGAGAAGTACTCGAGCACCGACAAGCCTTCACGGAAGTTCGACTTGATCGGGTTTTCGATGATTTCACCAATACCACCGGTGAGTTTCTTCTGCGGCTTGGCCATGAGACCGCGCATACCCGCCAACTGACGGATCTGGTCGCGCGAACCACGAGAGCCGGAGTCGAACATCATGAACACCGGGTTGAATCCGCCCTGTGATTCACGCATCGCCTTCACCATCGCGTCGGCCACGTCCGTGTTGGCGTGCGTCCACGTGTCGATGACTTTGTTGTAGCGCTCGCCGTTGGTGATGTTACCGGTCGCGTACGCGCGCTCGAAGCGCTCAACCCGCTCGGTCGCTTCGGCCAGCAACACGGCCTTTTCCTTCGGGATGTGCAGGTCTTCGATGCCGATGGAAACGCCGCCGCGCGTTGCATTGCGGAAGCCAAATTCCTTGAGGCGGTCGAGCAGCTGCACGGTCTCCGCGAGTCCGCAACGGCGATAGCTCTGGAAGACGAGCTCGCCGAGCGCCTTCTTCTTCATGTCCTTGTTCAGGAACTCGAGCCCCACGGGCACGATCGCGTTGAACAGCACGCGTCCGGTCGTCGTGACAATCCACTCCGGCGTTTCGAGCCGCTTGTCGAACCAGCGGATGGCCTCGTAGAACGTGATACGATTGTTCACGATCGCCATCTCGATTTCGTCGATCACCGTGTAGGCGGGCAACTTCATCGCGAGGGCCGGATCTTTGAGCAGCGCTTCGAAACCGATCGGCGCTTTGGTCGCGACGTAGCACCCGAGCACGATGTCCTGTGACGGCTCAGCGACCGGACGACCGTCCGACGGCTTGAGGATGTTGTTGGACGAGAGCATGAGCACGCGCGACTCGATCTGTGCTTCGAACGAGAGCGGCACGTGCACGGCCATCTGGTCCCCGTCGAAGTCGGCGTTGAACGCCGCGCACACGAGGGGGTGAATACGAATGGCCTTGCCTTCCACGAGCACCGGCTCGAACGCCTGAATACCAAGTCGGTGCAACGTCGGCGCGCGATTGAGCAGCACCGGATGGTCCTTGATGATGCCTTCCAGCACCTCATAGACCATCGCGTTTTCGCGCTCAACGATTTTTTTGGCGCGCTTCACCGTCTCGGCTTCCCCGCTCTCCACAAGCTTGTGGATGATGAACGGCTTGAACAGTTCAAGCGCCATCATCTTGGGCAAGCCGCACTGGTGCAGCTTGAGCTCCGGACCCACGACGATGACCGAACGGCCCGAGTAGTCGACGCGCTTGCCGAGCAGGTTTTGACGGAAGCGCCCCTGCTTGCCCTTGAGCATGTCGGAGAGCGACTTGAGCGGACGCTTGCCACGGCCACGAATGGCCTTGGATCGACGTCCGTTGTCGAACAGGGCGTCCACCGCTTCCTGCAGCATTCGCTTTTCGTTGCGCAGGATGACTTCCGGCGCGCGATGCGAGATGAGCTTGGTGAGGCGGTTGTTGCGGTTGATGACGCGACGATACAGGTCGTTCAGGTCCGACGTGGCGAACCGGCCGCCATCGAGGGGCACGAGCGGACGCAGATCGGGCGGAATGACGGGGATGACGTCGAGGATCATCCACTCCGGACGGTTGCGGATTTCTCCACCTTCGCCCGAGAGACGGAACGCATCGACGATCTTGAGACGCTTGAGCATCTGCTTCTTGCGATGCTGCGACGTTTCGCCGACGACGGAGCCACGGAGTTCTTCCGCGACCTTGTCGACGTCGAGACGCTTCAGCAGCTCGCGCACGGCCGGCGCACCGATCTCCGCATGGAACGCGGTGTCGCCTTCGGCCTTGGCGCGCTGACGCAGATCGAGATACTCGTCTTCGTCGAGCAACTGGCGCTCACGCGCTTCCTGCGCGCCCGGGTCGATGACGATGTAGTTCGAGTAGTAGATGACCTTTTCGAGATCACGCAGTGTGACGTCGAGCAGGTTGCCCATGGGCGACGGCAACGTCTTGAAGAACCAGATGTGGGCGACCGGCACGGCCAATTCGATATGGCCCATACGCTCGCGCCGCACCTTGCTCAGCGTGACTTCCACGCCGCAGCGATCGCAGATGACGCCGCGATACCGGATGCGCTTGTACTTGCCGCAATGACATTCCCAGTCCTTGACGGGACCGAAGATGCGCTCGCAGAAGAGCCCGTCCTTTTCCGGCTTGAAGGAGCGGTAGTTGATGGTTTCGGGCTTGGTGACTTCGCCCCATGACCACCAGGTGCGCAGCCCGGCCATTTCAAGGCGTTCGCGCTCCTTGGGGTCCTTCGGTCCGCGGATCTCCTCTGGAGAGGCGATACGCACGGACATGTAGTCAAACGCTGATGCGCGAGCTTCGCGCGAACTGCGGAAATCGATCATGGTTTACGCCTCCCCGCCGTTACCGTTGCTGCCTGCGCCGTCGACCACGTCCACACCGTTACCGTCGGTGGAGCCGAGCGTGACCTTGATGCCGAGCGCTTGCAGTTCCTTCACGAGCACGTTGAACGACTCCGGAATACCGGGCTCCGGCAGGTTCTGACCCTTCACGATCGCCTCGTACACTCGGCTACGACCATTCACGTCGTCCGACTTGACCGTGAGGATTTCCTGCAGGGTGTGCGCGGCGCCATAGGCTTCGAGCGCCCACACTTCCATTTCTCCGAAACGCTGGCCGCCGAACTGCGCCTTACCGGCGAGCGGCTGCTGCGTGACGAGCGAGTACGGTCCGATGGACCGCGCATGGATCTTGTCGTCGACCAAGTGCGAGAGCTTCAGCACGTAGACTTCGCCGACCGTGACTGGTGCGGTGAACTCTTCGCCCGTACGCCCGTCGCGCAGTCGCACCTTACCAGCGGTGGTGAGACCCGAGAGACGCAGGAGCTCCATACCGGCCGCTTCGACGTCCGACTCGCCCTTGGGGCCGAGCATGCCAGCAAGTGCTGGCAGTCCGATGCGACGGAGCGTGTCAGCCGGGCTCAGTGCGAGCTCTGCTTCGAGGGCCGCAACGGCGATCGCAGCGTCTTCCGGTGCGCCCTCGAGCGCCTGGTTGACGGTAAGCGCTGCGTTGAGCGACACCATTTCACGTTCGGCGATCGTGCGCGCGCTGTTCGCGAGGAATTCACGAATGCGTGCAAACACACCCTTGGTGTCCGTCGACATGGCCCGCGCACCGAGATCGTTGAGCGAAGCGTGGTGCAACAGTTCGACCTTGTCCGGCGCCGTGCGCTCAGGGCGCACATCGGCCAACAGGTTGCGCACATCCTGCGGCGTCGCATCAGACTCTGCGCCACCGAGGGAGAGCGTTTCGCGCGCCCAACGGAGACCAGCAAGCTTCATCAGCATGCCGATTTCACGTTCGTTCGCACCCTGGAACACCGGCGTCTTGGCGTAGAAACGGAGCAGCTTCGCGGCCCACCCAAGGTGAGTTTCGAGAATCTGTCCGACGTTCATACGGGACGGCACGCCGAGCGGATTGAGCACGATGTCGACTGGCGTTCCGTCCGGCATGAACGGCAAGTCTTCTTCGGGCACGATACGCGCAACGATACCCTTGTTGCCGTGGCGTCCGGCCATCTTGTCGCCGACCGAGATCTTGCGCTTCTCGGCCAGGTACACCTTCACGAGCTGGATGACGCCCGGCGGCAATTCATCCGGCTGCAGAATGCGATCGATGCGCTCTTCCGCGCGCTCTTCGATGTGCGACTTTTCTTCGTTCGCAGCGTCGATGATATCGCGGACTTTGTCGTTCGCCTTCTTGCTTTCAACGCGGAACGTCTTGAGATCGAGCGTCGCGAACTTGATCGTCGCGAGTGCTTCCTTGGTGAGGACGGTGCCGGCGGGAATCGCTTCCTCTACCGTACCAGACCGGAGCGCGAGCGAGACCGTTTCGCCAGCGAGCAGCACGGCAATTTCGCCGTCGCGCACTTCGTTGACGCGGATTTTCTCTTCGCCTTCCTGACGGCGCACATCACCGATGCGCTCACCACGATCCTTTTCAACGACCTGGTCTTCGACACGCGAGAAGATCTTCACATCGATGACGACGCCTTCCATACCGGGCGGCACCTTCAACGACGAATCCTTCACGTCCTTCGCCTTTTCGCCGAAGATGGCCGTGAGGAGCTTCTCTTCCGGGGAGAGCTCGGTCTCACCCTTCGGCGTGATCTTGCCGACGAGGATGTCACCCGGCTTCACCTGTGCGCCGATGCGCACGATGCCGCGCTCGTCGAGATCGGTCAGCGACTCCTCGGCGACGTTCGGAATTTCCCGCGTGATTTCTTCCTGCCCGCGCTTGGTGTCGCGCACGTGCAGTTCGAGCTCCTGAATGTGAATCGACGAGTACACGTCGAACTTCACCAGGCGCTCTGACAAAATGATGGCGTCTTCGAAGTTGTGGCCATACCACGGCATGAACGCCACGCGCACGTTCGCGCCGAGAGCGAGCTGACCCTTTTCGGTCGCAGCGCCGTCGGCCAGCACTTCCCCCTTGTTGACACGCTGTCCCATGCGAACCAGCGGACGCTGGTTGATGGCCGTGTCCTGGTTGGTGCGCCAATACTTCTTGATCTTGTACCGATCGAGCTGCGTGAGACGCGCGAGCGGACGGTCGCTTTCAATGCCGCCTTCAACGAGACCGGCATCGACGATGATCTCGTCGGCCGTGACGCTGGTGACGACACCCGGACGACGCGCGATGATGACCGCGCCCGAGTCCACGGCAACCGTGGCTTCGAGACCAGTCCCAACGAACGGCGTTTGCGGATTGAGAAGCGGGACCGCCTGACGCTGCATGTTCGAGCCCATCAACGCGCGGTTGGCGTCGTCGTGCTCGAGGAACGGAATGAGCGCCGACGCGATGGAGACGAGCTGTTCCGGCGCGACGTCCATGTAGTCGATGTTCTCACGCTGCGTGAGTGGCAAATCGCCTCGCTTGCGGCACAGCACCAGATCTTCGACAAAGGCACCGTTGTCATCGAGCTTGGCGTTGGCCTGCGCGATGATGGCGTCTTCTTCCTTGTTCGCGTCGAGCCACAGGATTTCGCCGGTGAGGCGGCCTTCTTTCACAACGCGGTAGGGCGTTTCGATGAAGCCGAGATCGTTGACGCGCGCAAAGCAGGCGAGCGACGTGATCAGACCGATGTTCGGTCCTTCAGGCGTTTCGATGGGGCACATGCGGCCGTACTGCGAATAGTGCACGTCACGGACTTCAAAGCCGGCACGCTCACGCGTGAGGCCGCCAGGTCCGAGCGCCGACAGACGACGCTTGTGCGTCAGTTCCGCGAGCGGATTGGTCTGGTCCATGAACTGCGAGAGCTGCGACGAGCCGAAGAACGCCTGAATGACCGCCGACACCGTACGGGCGTTGACGAGGTCATCGAGCGAAATCTTTTCCGGATCGGTGTTGATCGACATGCGCTCCTTCACCAGTCGCGCCATGCGCGAGAGGCCGACGGAGAACTGATTCGCGATCAGTTCGCCAACGGAGCGGATACGACGATTGCCCAGCTGATCGATGTCATCGACATCGCCGCGTCCTTCGTGCAGCTCGACGAGCTGACGCATGATTTCCACGAAGTCTTCCTTCGTGAGCACCGTGGTGGACATCGACGTGTTGAGACGCAGACGCTGGTTGATTTTATAGCGGCCGACGCGACCCAAGTCGTAGCGCTTGGGGCTGAAGAACAAGCGCTCCAGCGCCTGCTTGGCCGTTTCACGATTGGGCGCATCACCCGGACGGAGCAGCGCATAGATCTGCTTGAGCGCTTCCTCTTCCGCCTTGGTGGGATCCTTGAGGAGCGTGTTTTTGATGAGCGTGGATTCGGCGCGACCCGACGCGACAAAAACGTGCACCTTGGTCGTGTCCGCCTTGCGGATCTTCTTGATCACGGCATCGGTGAGCTCGTCCCCCTTTTCGGCGACCACTTCACCCGTCGTGACATCGCTGATGTCACGCGCCAACGTGCGACGCACGTCGCGCTCACCACGATCGATGGCGTCCTGTTCGTCGCGCAGATCGATCTGCGTGTACGACGCGAACACCTTGACCGTCGACAAGCCCTGACGGACGAGGCGATTCAACACCTCTTCGGTGAGCTCATCGCCTTCGCGCACCAGAAGGTCAGACTCGGCGCGTTCGCGCTCGGCCTTGGCCTTCTTGGTCTTGGGCTTCGGGGCATCGGCCGCGGCCGCTTCGCCATCGAGCGTGACGTCTTCGGCGATGATCGCGCCGAGGATTTCGCGCTGGTCGTTGCGGGTCTCGCGCTTCTTGAGGAGGTCGAGATCGCGTTCGGCGAAGAAGAGGCGGAGAATGTCGCGATTCTCGCCGTAGCCGAAGGCGCGGAGGAGTGCCGTGGCCGGGAACTTCTTCTTTTTGTCGATGTGGACGTAGATCACGTCGTGGATGTCCACGGTGAACTCGACCCACGATCCACGGAACGGGATGATGCGCGACGAAAGCAGACGCTGTCCGTTGGGATGCGTCGACTCTTCGAACACCACACCGGGTGACCGGTGGAGCTGCGAGACGATGACGCGCTCTGCCCCGTTGATGACGAAGGTGCCGAGCTCGGTGAGGAGCGGCAACTCGCCGAGGTAGACTTCTTTTTCGATGATGTTCCGGGGCCGCTTCGTGCCGTCGCCGGAGTCTTCGAAAATGACGAGTTGCAGGGTGGCCTTGAGTGGGGCCGAGTACGTCATGTCGCGCTCGATGCACTCGGCGACAGTGTATTTCGGCTCACCGAGACTGTACCGCACGAACTCCAACGAGAAATTCTCGTGGACGTCCGTGATCGGGAACAGGTCCTTGAAAACGCGCTCGAGTCCAACGTCCTCGCGCTCGAGCTGAGCAGCATCAAGCTGCAGCAGCGACTCGAAGGCGCGCGTCTGAATGTCGAGGAGATGGGGCATATCCATGCCCGTCTCGAGCTTCGCAAACGAGATCTGGTTCATCATGTCCTTAGGGGCTCACCCACATAGCGGGGCGCACCGAATCCGGCGATGCCGGGGGCGCAAAACACTCCATCCCCGAGAGCGTCGTTCGCGAAAAGTGCGACGGACGCCATCGGGGCGGAGTGGTACTTCGACGGAAGAAACGGAAAGGTCGATTACTTCACTTCGACAGTTGCGCCTTCGGCCTCGAGCTTGGCCTTGAGCGTAGCCGCCTCATCCTTCGAGACGTTTTCCTTGACGTTCTTCGGCGCGCCATCAACGAGATCCTTGGCTTCCTTGAGGCCGAGACCCGTGATTTCACGCACGACCTTGATGACCTGAATCTTCTTGGCGCCGCATTCCTTGAGTACGACCGTGAACTCGGTCTGCTCTTCAACGGCTGCGGCCGGAGCCGCGCCACCACCGCCACCGCCGGCGGCAACAGCCGCAATGGTGACGTTGAACTTCGTCTTGAACGTTTCGATAAGCTCGGACAACTCGATCACACTCATCGCGCCGATCGCGTCGATGATTTCGTCCTTGCTGAGTGCGGTGTTAGCCATCGTGATACTCTCCGTAAATATTCCCCCAGGGAGCCTGGGGCGTGTGATCAGGCAGACGCCTGGGGAAGTTCTTCGTTGGAGCCTTCGAGCTGTGCCTTGCGGGCGTCGAGAGCGAGGGCGAACATCATCGGAATGCTGTTCATGTAGCCGGCAAAGATGGAGAGCGCTTCCTCGCGCGACGGGAGCGTGGCCAACTTCTTGACCAGTGCTTCGTCGACGGACTTGCCCTCGTAAATGCCACCCTTCACCGACGGCCGCTGATCGTTCTCTTTGGCGAAATCGGCGAGAACCTTGGCGGCAGCGATGGCATCCTTTGCCACCACGACACCGGTCGGGCCCTTCAAACGCTGCGACACCAGTCCGCTTTCGTTCACGGCGCGGAGCGCGAGCGTGTTCTTGATCACGACATACTCAACACCAACGCGGCTCAAGCGACGACGGAGTTCCGTCATGCGCTTGACGTTCAAGCCGGTGAAGTCGGTGTAGTACAGCGCGGTCGCGGAGCCGAGCTTGGCGCTCAGGCTATCCACGAGCAACTGCTTGTCGTGCTTTTTGGCTTTTGGTTTGGCTTTCATGGTCTCGTCCTGTTACCGGAACGGCGTGGTGTCGACACTGACGCCGGGTCCCATGGTGCTGGAGATCGCGACGTTCCGGATGTAGACGCCCTTCGCCGCGGTCGGCTTGGAGCGAACGAGAGTTTCCATCAGCGCGGCGAAGTTCGTGGCCAATGCGTCCGGCTCGAAGGAGACCTTGCCGATGGGGGCGTGCACATTGCCACCCTTGTCGACGCGGAACTCGATTTTGCCGCCCTTCGATTCGCGGACCGCCTTGGCCACGTCGAAGGTGACGGTACCAGCCTTCGGATTCGGCATGAGACCACGGGGGCCAAGGACTCGACCGAGCTGGCCGATCTGTCCCATCTGGTCCGGTGTGGCGATCATGACGTCAAAGTCCAGCCAGCCTTCCTTGATCTTCGCGAGGAATTCAGTGCCGACAAAATCGGCGCCTGCGTCTGTCGCTTCCTGAGCCTTTGCACCCGCGGCGATCACAAGTACGCGCATCGTCTTGCCAGTACCAGCGGGCAACACGACGGTTCCACGTACGACCTGATCGGCATGGCGCGGATCGACGCCAAGACGGACGGCGACTTCAACAGTCTCATCGAACTTCGCAAAGCTCATCTGCTTCACGAGGGCAATGGCCTGCTTCGCCTCGTACGACTTGGCGATATCGCGACGCTCACTCGCGGCGCGAAACTTCTTTCCATA
>Ga0105044_10004702_pt1 | contig 18734 bp, 4 predicted proteins | sample MAT01_FD_78092 | JGI IMG/M metagenome (GOLD analysis project Ga0105044, IMG submission 78092) | Freshwater microbial communities from Lake Fryxell liftoff mats and glacier meltwater in Antarctica - MAT-01 | ecosystem: Environmental > Aquatic > Freshwater > Ice > Liftoff microbial mat | place...
AATTGTTGGCCTAGTATGCGAAAATAATTTTACCGATTTCTCGGTCGATGACCATGTTTTACAAGTTTCCAATTTTGCTTTTGACGGAAGTACTTTTGATATTTTTGGTGCACTGCTGAACGGGGCATGTCTTCATTTGATATCTCCTGAAATCATATTGTCGCCGGATCATTTTAAAGCTTATGTGATGAAGCATCGGCCGACCGTGACGCTTTTTCCAACCGGTTTATTCAATAGTCTCATTGATTTAGTGCCGGAGGCATTGGCAGTTTTTCGAAAAATTTACACCGGTGGAGAGCCTGCGTCAGTCTACCATATTGAAAAAGCAAAACAGATACTCCCCTCCACGGTTATCATTAATGCATATGGCCCTACTGAATGTACAACCATTGCTACATTTTATCCTGTTAACGATAATCTTCTCACACGGGAAAAGGTACCCATTGGTACCCCAATCACCAATGTTTCTTGTTATATCCTTGATGAATTTTTACAACTTCAACCGCAGGGAGTTGCTGGTGAACTTTACATAGGTGGCAACGGACTTTCAATTGGTTATCTCAACGACCCAGTTCTTACCAATAAAAAATTTATATCCAATCCTTTTCGAGAGGATGAAAAGATCTATAGAACAGGGGACTACGCTTACTGGTCAGCATCCAATACAATTGAATTTTTAGGTAGGCAGGACAATCAGGTGAAAGTAAGGGGCTACAGGATCGAATGTGAGGAAGTTGAAAACGCGATTGTGCGTGCGGGGGCGAGTCACTGTGTAGTGGTCGCCGTAAAAGAGCCACATTCACAGGAAAGATATTTGGTTGCTTATTTGACGAGTGCCAGTGATGATATGTTAACAGCCATTCAACAAACGTTAAGGAGAATGGTGCCTTTTTACATGGTGCCTTCTGTATTCATCTCCCTGCCAAAATTTGAACTCAATGCAAATGGAAAAATTGATAGAAAGTATTTGCAAGAGAGGCCAGTAAAACGCTTCCGAAATAATGTTGTTCTTCCTTTCACGGATGATCAAGCAAAACTTGCCGCCATTTGGACAAGCCTATTGCACGTAGAACAAATTGGAATACATGATAATTTTTTTGAGCTGGGTGGTAACTCATTAACCGCCATAAGAGCCATTTCCGAAATGAATAAAATTTCTGCAGAGCCTTTTAAGTATACTGATTTATATAATTATCCAACCTTGGACAAACTCGCTCGGCGCGAGCATGGGCAAGACGTTACAAAAGAGATAGAAGAATTTAATCTCTAACATGAGTAAAACAACAACGGCATTATTGTTTCCAGGAGGGGGCTCTCACTATGTTGGAATGGGTAAGCCCTTTACGATGAATACGCTCTTTTTAGGGACACATTCATCGAGGCAAGTGACGTATTGCATTTGAACCTCCCGAGCATTGCCTTTGACAGTACGGAAGAAGAACTTGCAGGCATGACTTCTCACCTTGTGATTTTTACGATGAGTACCGCGATGTATCGGGTTTATGCCAAGAATAGCGAGGAACAAACAATGGCATTTGCCGGTCATAGTTTGGGAGAATTCAGCGCACTTACCTGTGCGGGTTCGATGACATTTCAGGATGCAATTCGTCTGGTCAATCTACGAGTGAATCTTTTGGAAAAAGCGGGGAGAGAACAAGGAGGGAAAATGATGGCGGTACGAAATGTAAGCACGGAAAAGGCAGAAAAAGTCCTCGGTGATCTTCGTGAAGAAGGGTATGAAGTTTACATATCCAATTATAATTCACCCCATCAGTTTGTCATTTCAGCAAGTCATACGGCCCTAGTTCGCGCAGACGTTGCGTTGCGATCGTTAAAGGCAGATACCTTGCTGCTTCCGATTCCAACGTTTTCTCACTGTCCTTTGTTAACAAGTATTGTTGAGGAGTTTAAGAATTTTCTCAATCAAATTCATCTGAGTGTCCCAACAGGTAAAGTTTATTCCAATTTTACCGGGCTCCCTTATAAAACAACAAGTGAAATTCGTGAAACTCTTCCTGTCCACTTACTGCAACCTGTGTTATGGGAGCAAAGTATCAGCGTCATGAGCAACGACGGCATCGAACTTTTTATTGAAATGGGACCCGGGGAAGTATTAAAGACGTTGAACTCGCAGATGGTCCACGATCCTGAAACACTGGCCTACGATAATCCGACGGATCGGTTTTTAATTAATTCATATTACAATCGTAGTCATCGCCTTGGTCTGATTTCCCAAATTGATAATTATTTATTGAAAAGCATCCCACCCGGAAGTTCCGATAAGGATTTGTTTGTCAATAAAGAACGATATGAGCTGCTTTCCGAGCTCAAGCACAAATATCTTGAATCAACGGGTTCGACAGAGAAGTTTCGTTTGGAATTGAAAAAGCTGATCAGCACTTAAGGTGGTGCTGTTGCCATGAAAGTCACAGCTTTGGTTGAAGTCACGTATCCCTACTAAGTAACATTTAATGAGTGATATTGCCATTATTGGAATGTCGTTTCGATTGCCGGAGGCAAACAACTGGCAGGAGCTATATGAGAATCTGAAAATGGGAAGGGACAGTGTTCGTCCCTTATCAGCAGAGAGAATCAAGGCTACTTCTTTAATTCAAGGTAAGAACTACAAGCATTTTGCCTTCCTTGAAAATATAGAGCAATTCGACGCAGCATTTTTCAACATACTGTCATTGGAAGCAGATTTGATGTCGCCACAACAACGCATAGTGCTTGAACTGGTTAAGGAAATGTTTGAAACCTCTGGATATTCATCAAAAAAACTATCTCAAATTCGAACCTCTGTTTTTGCATCCTCTAATTCTTCGGACTATCATCGACATGCGGGCGATTTTAATCCACTTCTGCTTACGGGGAACATTCCATCTGGAATTCCTGGAAGAATCTCCAGGCAGTTTAATTTGACTGGGAATTCGGTTCACATCGATACTGCGTGTTCCTCATCACTGGTTGCCTTACACATGGCGTGTCAGGAACTCTTGACAGGGGAATGTCAACTAGCCGTTTGTACCGGTGTCAATCTTGTCTTTTTTCCAACCATCGATGACAGTGATCGAGTAATGGGAATTACTTCGACGGATGGAAAGTCAAAGACATTTTCTGACGCAGCAGATGGTGCCGGATTGGGAGAGGCTGTCGTTTGTGTATTGCTTAAGACACTATCAAGTGCGTTGTTGGACAATGACACTATCATGGCTGTCATTAAGTCTTCCGCCGTTAATCACGATGCTTCTCGTAGCAGCACCTTTGCAGCGCCGAGTAGTATTGCCCAGGCAGAGGTGATTGCTACTGCCATTGAAAAGTCCAGCCTTGATCCGGAATCCATTACCTATATTGAACCGCACGGTACGGGCACGCAACTTGGAGACCCCATAGAAATCGAAGGCCTTCGGTTGGCGTTCTCAAAATTTACCAAACGAAAACAATTTGCAGCCGTCTCTGCTTTTAAAAGTAACATTGGTCACTGCGACAATGCATCCGGACTGGCGGGGCTTGTCAAGGTTATTCTATCATTTCAGCGGCGAGAACTTTTTCAGTCGTTGCATATAAATGCTCCCAATCCGCTGATTAATTTCTTTGATGCACCCGTTTTTGTCAATACGGTTCATCGTTCCTGGCAACCTGAAACTAAAAAACGTAGAGCAGGCCTGAGCTCTTTCGGAATAAGTGGAACAAATTGTCATGTCATCCTGGAGGAATTCAACGCTTCACCGGTGAGCTATCCCATCCGACAACATCTTATTTGCATGTCGGCCAAAAGTGAGCAGGCACTACGAAAGCATTGTGAGGAAATGATCTCGTATGTTGAAAGCAATTCGCATGTAAGTCTCGAAGAGGTTAGCTATGCTATCAACTCAAGAGATGATTACCGGTTTCGGACGTTCCTCGTTGCTGGCTCGCTGGAGGAATTAGTCGACGCCTTGCGTACAATCCGCATTCAGGATATGGGTGAAGCGATTACGCTGCCCTCAATGTGGTTTCTATTTACCGAATCGGTCATATGGCCGGAAAATTTTCTGGAGGATATGCGGATGAATTGCGCCCCCTTCCGAATCACATTTGATGAATTATCCTGTCTGAACTTCCCGGCCGATGAAGCTCGCAAAAGAAGTACAATATTTGGTTTTAGTTTTTTTAAATTCTTGCAAGATCTCGGTTTGGATGTAAAGAGAATTATCGGCCACAAGGCGGGCAGGGACATTGTGTCACTCATCCAGGGAAAAATTTCGTTCGCAGATATACTGGTTAATGGGTGGAGTGAATTGGGCGGCGAAAAACTATCTCCGCGATGGAAAGAATTTGTGACGGAGAAACTTGAGAATGGCAGGTCAATTGTCTGGGAAATAGGAATGGGTACACGTTATTTCAGTGAAATTTTAAAATACAAGGATGATGAAAACTTTGATGCTGTTAATCCATTAACAACGACGTCTTTTTCTAATCTGTTACATTTTATAGGTGATCTGCACTGCAAGGGATTTTCCTTAAATCTCAATGCGCTTTACACCAGCAAGCCCAACCCGCTGCCTGTGCCTGGACATCCACTATTGAGAAAAAAACACTGGATTAAATCATGGCAGAAAAAAATTGAAGACTGGTGCTACACCACTGCTTGGGTACCGATTTCGAAACAAACCGTAAATTCCCAGGATGCTGCCTCCAAACTATTTGTGCTTCATGGTGAAGGCACGTTGTGCGATAGTTTCCAAGCAGTTCTCGCCGAGCAGAAAATGAGGGCAATTAATGTCACCAATGGATTCAAATTTAATATGGATGGTGTGCCATATTTGTTTGATCGACGGGATGAATTTACGTATAAAAATCTTAATGTTTTTTTGAAGAGGGAATTTCAAATGCCGGTTGTCCACCTCGTTTTTTGTTCGCAGACTTCGACGAGTCAGAATATAGACGAGCACTTGGATGGTTCGTTGTATTGTATATTATTGCTGACGAAATCATTTGATCATTCTACTGCTGGTGAGGTGGTAGTTGTTACGAGCGACGGCGCGGAGATACCTGGTGATTCTCCCGTCAATCCCTATGCAACTGCTGTTTTCGGCATGATGTCGAGTGTTAAAGTTGAATTACCTGACTTAAAGATCAGGTGTATCGATGTAGGGAGTAAGTCGATTGCGGGATTGTATGAAGAAGTTATTCAAGGGGATGGTAAACAGATTGTAATTGCCGTCCGAGAGGGTCTTCGCTATGGGAGAACCATCATAAAGGCGGTTCCGAATGTGCCAGTCAAGGTTAAGAAATCTGGCGTTTACGTTATAACAGGGGGTGGAAGCGGTATTGGGCTGGAGATACTCAAAGCAATGGCGTGTTACAACAGCATATTTATTGTCCTGGGCAGGCGACGATTTCCTCCAAAGTTTACTTGGGAATTTATAACTGCAGAGTCACACCCCGATATTGTTAATTCGATAAAAGAATTTTTATGGGCTGAGAAGCAAGGTTCAACTGTGGTTTACTATTCGATGGATATCGCCAATGCCAAGGGCTTGAAAGGACTTCTCGCACGCGTGGAGAACAAGTTCGGCAAAATTCAAGGTGTCATTCATGGAGCGGGTGTTGGCGGAGGGGTGAGGGTCAATCGTCATTCCGTTGAAACTTTTCGACAAACGTTGTTGCCAAAAATTCATGGAACAATAAATCTGTTTGAGGCGCTTGACCCTGCTGAACTTGACTTTTTTATTTGTTTTTCATCATTGAATGCATTGATTGGTGTAGATCGTGAAAGTAATTACTGCGCTGCCAATGCTTTTTTAGATGGCTTTGCGGCCATGCTTCGTCAGCGAGGTATCTTTGGTTTTAGCGTGCGTTGGCCATTTTGGACCGAGACCGGAATGGGTTTCCGGATGCATCAAGGCCATTTTGAGAATATACCTTCGTCTATTTCCATCACCAATGAAGAAGGGTTACAGTTGTTTCAATGTATGCTTGAAAATGGCTATTCAGATCTGGTGATTACAAAGGATGATCCTTCCCTGATCCCTGAAAATTTATATTTCGTTTCCAAGGATGGAGACCATGTGTCTACGCCACAAATAACCTATACATCATCGCAGAACACGAATAGAGATTTTTTTCAGGAATTGGAAGAGGAGATTACAACTATTTGGAAAAATGTCCTTTCTAAAGAAACCATTGATATGGATGATAATTTCTTCCGTATTGGAGGACATTCACTTTTAGGCATCCAGGTAAGGAATCAAATTGAGAGGCAAGGCCGGGTTAGATTGGAGTATCGGGATATTGTAGATCATCCAACAATTCGCCAGCTGTGTAAAAAGCTACGCTCATTGTCACGTGAGGAGGAGGTGCAGTTCATTCCGACGGCACCTGCTTCCGACCTCTATCCACTTTCGGAATCCCAACGAACACTCTGGATGGCATGGCAAACGCAAGAAAATCCGACGTTGTACAACGTGTTTCTTTTCTACGAGTCATCTGAGACGATTGATTCAGCCGCCATGAAGAGTGCATTGTATTTTTTAATGGAGAGACATGAAATTCTCAGAACAACGTTCATTGTTCGGGATGGAGATCCTTGGCAAACTGTTCTCGCTATGAGCGAAGTGATGGTTCCGTTGGAAAGGGTCGCGGCAATGGATGAAAAAGCGTATGCAACTTTGTTAATGACTGCGGCAAATCATTCTTTTCTATTGGATAAGGGACCGCTGTTCAAAGTATGGATCATGGACCGGAGTGGAAGGGATTCCGTGGTCTTTATTTCGTTGCATCATATTATTATTGACGGATGGTCGTCTAAAATTTTTCTACAAGAGTTGTTTAAATGTTATGAAGCATGTATAGCAAATACCCCGCCTCAGCTTCCTCCATTGAGAATTCAATACAAAGATTATTCATATTGGGAGAATAAAATGCTTGCGCAACCACTGCGGGTGAAGGATAGGGACTTTTGGAAGGCATGTTTGGCGCATGGGGCTTGCACGTTGGATATTCCAACCGATTTTAACAGAAACCAAATTCGGAACGGTCGTGGTTCAATTGTCCGTTTTCAACTAAAGCCAACGACCTCTAATGGCATTCAACTGCTGGCAGCACAAAAAGGGGTAAGCAAGTTTGTTGTTGGGATGAGTGCGTTACAACTGCTCCTGTACCGCTACACCGGTCAGGATGAATTCTACATAGGGTCACCCAGTAGTTTGAGGACGGTAGCAGATTTGGAGCAACAACTTGGCTATTATGTCAACATGCTACCGTTCTATTGCAATCTCTCAGCGACGGATACTTTCCATTCTATTCTTTCAAAAACAAACGAACTTTTGAAAAGAATTCAGGATTTTCAATTCTATCCTTTTGATAGGATGATACGAGATGCGGACTTAAAAAAAATAACAGGAAGAAATTATTTGTTCGATGTAACCTTTACCTATGATCAGCAGGAATCGGACAGGTCCGCAATGGGGTCGACAGGTCTCCCGTCGAACAGCAAATATGATCTGGAATTCAACGTCGTTGAAACACCGGTTGGTATTTCCGGATACATCATTTACGACGTCGAACTTTTTAAGAAAGAAACTGTGGCGGAAATGGCACATCATTTTACAAATCTTCTGGATATAGTAACGCTCAATCAGCCTATTAACAGGATAACCATTGACAACGAGCCAAGTCAAGACCCCATCCGTGATAAAACGGTCATAGATTTCGATATCTAACGTTTACAAATTTCAATAATGAATTCACCGAAGAGTATTCTTACCAAAAGACTTAAAGCGACCCAAAAGGTTTCGGCAGAGAATATCGCGTTCTTTGAAGGGCAGTTGTCGTGTCAAACCGATGCCAGGTTTGAGATCGGCGGAAGTGGACTCTTGGGGGATAGTTTAGTGGCCGAAATCGAGCGGGAACTGGTAATAAAAATCTTAACGCTCACCAAGAATAATTCTCAGTCGCTGGAGGTGTTCATGACGACATGTCTCTCCATTCTATTATCCAAACTGACCGGAAAACAAAATTTTCTCATTGGAAATATAGATGTAAAACACAATGTTGACCGCGAACATGTATATCTTTTGGATATCGACGGAACGTTTAACCAGACCTTCAAGGAAAAGCTTTTTGTCGTAAAACGAAATTATGAACAAGCGCTTCAACGCGGCTCCGTTGGTCTAGATGTTTTGAGACAAAGTGAGTCTGGTATTGAAGTGGATACGATATTGCTAGCTGCATTCTCCTCTAGCTCGAAACACGGTGAACGGATACAACCAGCTGACAATTTTCCACTCCTGCTCGAGATGCAATCTGAAAAGGACTGTATCATTTTACATTTTTCGTTTTCTAATACGTTAAAGATAAGACCGCATTATTTTGTCAGGGGATTGGTAGAGGTAATCCGTCAGTCAGCCGATAATCCCCTAATGCGTTGCAAGGATATCGAGATATTAAATACAGCTGACTCACAAATCTTATCCGGATTCAGTCAGGGTATTATTAAGGATTTTCATTTTGCCAACATCCTTGAAATGTTTGCCTGCCATGTTACCGGAAACGGGGCGAATCCGGCATTGTTTGGTGAAACCGGAGTAATGACCTTCAATGAATTGAATGACTGGGCAGTGGGAATTGCCAAGTTTATTCAAACGAAGTTTGAAGTTCAAAGGGGTGACGTAATAGCAATTGTTTGCGGTCGAACGCCATGGCATATCGGAGCAATGTTGGCGACCCTAAAACTCGGTTGCACATTTGTAACAATCGATCCGGACATTCCCTCTGAGCGGATTCGTTATATGGTGGATGATTCAAATGCAATGCTTGTCGTGTGTGATACTTTACAATCGTTGCACTATAAAAAAGCAACTCAATGGAATGCAACCGACAAAGATCTGCCGATTAATACGGTAAAGGATTTCAATTTTTTTAACGGTGAAGAAAGTGCTTATATCATCTACAGCTCTGGAACAACGGGAAAACCTAAGGGTACTCCCATCAGTCATCGTTCTTTTCTAAATATGGTCTTGGATCAGATCACGACGCTGAATTTGAGTCGTGAAGACAAAATTCTCCAATTTGCCTCGGCGTCATTTGACGCATCATTGTTTGAAATTTTCTTGGCACTGCTCTCGGGCGCTACGCTGGTTCAGATTTCCCGAGACATCATCGGAAATCCTTTTCTGTTCCAGGAGTACATTGAAACGAAGGGTGTTACCTATATGAACCTTCCACCTGTTTATCTGGGACAGCTCGATAAGACGCGCATAAAGTCAGTTAAAAAAATTTCTGTGTCGGGCGAGATCCCAGAACTTACTGATTTGAAAGAATTGGAATCAATGGGAGTCCAGACGTTTAATATTTATGGTCCTTCTGAGACTGCCGTTGTGACGTCAGTTTATCGAATTCATTCGTATGATTCCGAACCTGTGCCCATCGGCAAACCGATGAACAACACAACTTATTTCATACTCAACGAACAGGGCAATATTTTGCCGCTTGGCGTAACTGGTGAATTGTTTATTGGTGGAATAAACGTTGGACGTGGATATCTCAATCTGCCGCAATTGACGGATGAAAAGTTTGTTGACAACCCGTTTGGCGAAGGTAAACTTTATCGTACGGGCGACTCCGCTTACTGGCGTGAAGACGGGGAGGTGGTGCTGAAGGGAAGAACAGATGACCAAATAAAGATACGAGGACATCGAATTGAACCACATGAAGTACAACTCACACTGTCGCAGCTGAAAGGTGTTCACGATGCGGTAGTTATTCCCGACAAGCGATCCGGTGTTTATGAATTACGGGCATTCTATACCTCTGAAGAAAACGTAACACCGGAGATTGTCCGGGAGGGACTGGCGCAATTTTTACCCTCCTACATGATTCCTGTTTCCATCCTTGAAATTGAAAAAATCCCACTGACATATTCTGGTAAGGTTGACAGAATCAAAATCCTCTCCGCCTGGGACGCGTATCAGGATGAACTGAATTCTGGATTGCTGCAGGCGGAAAATGAAACCGAGGCAGATATACAAGAGACCTGGAACTCCGTCTTAAAACGAATAGTCAATCGGGTAGATAATTTTTTTCATATCGGAGGTGATTCGATCAAAGCAATTCAAGTTACGGCCCGATTACATAAAAAGGGTTATGGCATAATTGTACGCGATATATTTAATAACCCGACTGTTGCCCAGTTGTCAAAGGCCATCGAGAAAACTTTGCAGCAGGGGGATTTTTCTATCGTGCATGGGACAATTCCCCTTTCACCAATACAGGAATGGTTTTTCAGGGAAGAGCATGAAGAACCCTGGCATTTTAACCAATCAGTAATTATTTCGCTTAAGAAGAATTGGCCGAGTGACCAATTGCGGTCTATCGTAAAATCATTATTGGAACATCATGATGCATTGAGAATAACGTTTAGCCGGGATGATGAGAAGGTGATCCAGTATAATCATGCGTCCGCAGAAGAGATCCCAATACATGTTTATGACCTTCGCCACGTGGAATCTGTCCAACAGGAAATCCAACGTATTTCTGCGGCAAGTCAACGTACGTTACTACTTGATAAATGCTTGCTGCGTTTTGATCATTTTATTGCTGACAAACATTATCTAGGAATCACGATTCATCATCTGATTACTGACGGTGTATCATGGAACAATTTATTAGGAGACCTTGACCAGCTTTTGACACAAGGTAAGGCGCCATTTCAACTGGCGCCTAAATCAAGTTCTTGGAAAAGGTGGTGTGAAATGGTAAATTCCTTTAACAGGAATGAAGAAATCTTGAGCGCTATTCCTGCTCCTGCAAAATTGGTTCCATTGGATTATGCCGGTAATTCAAATCTCGTTGCAGATACTCGTTCGCACGCCTTTACCCTTGACAGGAAACTCTCCATTGATCTGGACAGTCACGCACATTCAGTATTCGGAACGACATCGCAGGATCTTTTGGTCGCGGCATTAGGGAAAGCAATTTGTCAACAGTGGAATCTGACAGCAATTGCGATAGATATGGAGTCCCACGGCCGATTTGATGAGGCGGGGCTCGATGTGTCCAAGACGGTAGGCTGGTTTACTAATATTTATTCAGTTGTGCTGGAGGACTATCCCGATTCTTCGTTGGATGAAATTATTATTTCCGCAAAGGAGTCTATTCGGTTAGGTTATCAAAATAGTATAGCGGCATTCTTGACCAACGAGCCTATCAGAAATTTGTCAACCCACAACGTTTTGTTTAACTATCTGGGTGCAGTGGCAGGTCAAGAATTTAATGAGTTTGAAATAAGTGGCATTGCTACTGGTCCAACGTTAAGTCCCCGTATAAAGAGAGGTCATGATCTGGAGGTAAACGCACTTATTATAGAAGATCAATTGCATGTTAACCTGACGTACGGAAGCGGACAGTTTAAAAATGAAACTGTTTCCGGATTGGCAGAGTCGATGAAAGAAATTCTGATTGATTTAGTCAACTACTGTACTTCTGCAACCCGCCGCGTACTAACTCCCTCTGATTTAACCTTTCGAAATTTTGATTCCCAATTGTTGAGGAGGCTTCAAAAGGAAATTAGTCTCCAGGACATTTATCCTCTTACACCAATTCAAGAAGGAATTTTTTATCATCATTTATTTCATCGAGATTTTCCAATTTACTTCACACAAATAGGATACGTTGCAACGCTTCAACTGAATGTCGAATTATTTTCAAAAGCATTTTCTGATTTGGCTAACCGTCATGAAATATTACGGGCGTCTATTATTCAGGACGTAACAGGGAAACCCTTCCATATTATTAGAAATGATAATATCGCCGAATTCATTGTAGAAAACATTTCACATCTATCCGATCATGAGGTTCCTGAATATTTAGAAAGCGCCAAGCGGGGCGACAGGAAACGAAATTTTAATTTTGAAAAGGATGTAATGCTTAGAATAAAGATTTTTTTGATTGGAAAAGATCAATATTATTTTCTTTGGAGCTACCATCATATTATAGTCGACGGGTGGAGTGTGAATATCCTGGCCACTGAACTGATGAGACTTTATCTTGACGCGGTCAGTAACAAGGTGACAAACCTGGCAGAGGGCCCAAAATTTGGTGGTTACCTCGGATGGCTTGGCAAGCTGAAGATCGAGAAATCATATGAATACTGGAAGATTTATCTGTCGGACTACCGCATCGGCGCATTGCTTCCAAAAACAAATTGCACCATGGAGTTTATCGACTTATCCAAGCGTAAGGATAAGAGTATTGAACTAACGACAGAACAGACTCAGGCGCTTATGTTATTGTCCCTCTCATGGGGGGTAACGTTGAATGTCTTGATGGAAGGTATTTGGAGTATTGTATTGAGCAAATACGGTAACACCAATGATGTTGTATTTGGTACCGTTGTATCGGGTAGGCCTTCCAATCTTTCTAATGTGGAATCAACCGTAGGATTGTTTATTAACAATATTCCGGTCCGGGCTCAAATTATGCCAGCCGATTCCTTTTCAAGTCTATTAATGGAACTTCAAAAGAATATGATTGAGGCGGAAGTTCATCAATACTGCGCATTGCCTACTATTCAGCGTGAATGCGGCTACTCGGAACCGTTATTTGACCACATCCTTCTTTTTGAGAATTTTCCAGTAGGAGAAAGCCCTAAGAAATCTGAGGCTACAGTTCAAAATATTGCCATCGGAAAAGTTGACGTCTTTGACGTCAATAACTATGCTTTTACACTTGTAGTCATCCCAGGTGAGCACATTAACGTGAGAATTAATTTTAATGATGACATTCATCCTGAGCGTGTGGTGGAGGAAATTTTATCCTACATCAAAACAATTGTAACGTTCCTTGAAAGTAAGGGCGATGTTCCAATCGCTGTACTACAAGCACAGCATCCAGTATCCTTGCCTATGTCTATTGAAAAGAACCAAGCGCTTGGGGAAAAAACTATTTTGGATTTCTTTCGTGAGTCCCTTCGGCGCTTTCCACAGATGCAGGCAATAACCGGCGACGAGCAGACATTGTCCTATGCACAACTAGACAACAAATCAGACCAATTAGCCGCGGTACTTTTGAAGAAAGGCGTGACACCTGGCGAACCCGTGGGACTTCACTTTAATAGGTCCCCACTTGCCTTTGTTAGTATATGGGCGATACTAAAAGCAAGGGCTTGCTATGTTCCCATCGAACCTTCCTGGCCTGATGAAAGAAAAAATTTCATCCTTCATGACGCTCACGTTCACAAAGTATTGTGTGTATTTAATGACTATCCGGAGCTAAAAGGGTTAGGAGCGGACCCAATCGCCGCCGATATCCTTTCAGAAAGTCATGGTCAAAACGTTTCCCATGGTGTGCAGCATGAACCCAGGGATATCGCCTACATTATTTACACGTCCGGATCCACAGGCAAGCCTAAGGGTGTTCCGATTTCTCACAGAAATCTTGTGAACATGGTCGTCGATCAAATGAAAACGCTCGATCTTAAGCCAGGTGAAAGAATGCTGCAGTTTGCTCCACTATTTTTTGATGCAAGTGTTTACGAATGGGCAATTGCTTTTTTTTCCGGTGCAACCCTTGTATTGCCGCCGGATAAAACCCTGAAGAACGCAGAAGCCTTTGTGCAATTCGTAGAAGCTTCTGACATAAATATGGTCACACTTCCTCCGCCGTTTTTTAACCTTCTTGAATTTCGATCCAAGTGGCCAACAAGAATTGTATTGGCAGGATCGGCGCCGGATCCTTCACGGAGTGCAGAGGCAAGTAAATTTTGTAGGTGTTTCAACGCCTATGGCCCGACTGAAACAACGGTTTGTATTTCTATCTATGAGATAAATCCCAGGGATAAGAACCTTTTAAGATTGCCAATTGGAAAACCGTTGGCTGGGAATACTGTTTACGTTCTTGATGAACAACTTAGCGCGTTACCAAATGGTGTGGAAGGAGAATTGTTTATATCGGGTGAAAACGTTTCGTCGGGATACATTGGTCGGCACAGCGGAAAAGGATCATTTATCAACGATCCTTTTTGTAGTGGTAACATCATGTATCGAACAGGAGACCGTGGCCGATGGTTGTCGAACAATCTGGAGTTTTTTGGAAGGATCGATCGGCAGGTCAAAAGGAATGGATACAGAATTGAGCTTGGTGAAATTGAAAGCGCGATGCTGAAACTATCACATGTCCAGTCGGCACATGTTATTTCTAAAATGAATATTCAAGATGTGCTCATCATCGCTTATGTTGTTGCAAGTCAAGCGATGGATGAACGGAAATTGAGGGATGAGTTAAAACTATTTCTGCCAACATATCTGCATCCTGACCAATTTTTATTGGTCGAAAACCTTCCGCTGACTGCTGCCGGAAAAATTGACGTAACCGCGCTGGCGTGTGTTGCGCAACCAATTGATACAGTTGGTAAGAAGCAGATTCCTGTCACGTCAATAGAGACCACTCTTTATAATTTATGGAAAGACAACCTGCAACGAGTGGATTTTGGTACTTCCGACAAGTACTTTGAACTCGGTGGAAATTCGCTTTCACTGATTCGAATTCACTCCCAGATAAAAGCAATTTATCCCCAGGTATCCGTTACAGATATTTTTCAGTACAATACTATTGAAGAGATGGCGGACTACATTTCTAAAACGTTGCCCAAACAACGATCTAATCTGACGCTCCAGGGAACAAAATTGCCCTTGGCATTTTTAGATGTGAAGGACAATACGGTGGAGAATGAGGGATCTTTTGAATGCGAAGCAGGCGATTGGGAAAATCTAAAAATTGCAGCAAATGCACTCGCCATTGACGATGACGATTTAGTTACCGCTTTTTTTATGTATACGATTCATGAAGTCAGCGGTCAAAGCGATGTCACGGTGGCGATTCTTAATATTAAGGGAACAGGATTGGCTGGAACTATTTCGGTCAATTTTACGGCGGTCAACACAAGGGATGATTTATTTAGGTTGATAGCAGAGCAGCGGAAAAATATAGTGCCTGTCGGCGACGAAAAAGATATTGATGGATTTGATGTTAGTTCAGCGGAAGGCGAGGTTGTAATAGCAGTAGAGTCGATTCGGCACGCCGGTGGGACCAATAAATTTTCTGGAGGTATCGGTATTCTCCTTACACGGGAGTTAAAAATCAACGGTGATTTTATTCTTACGCTCAGATGGAACAATCGTCTTTTAAAAAACGAATTTATGAACGCTTCCCTGGAGTCATTCAAAAGTATTTTGGAGAATTTAATTGCGTCTGTTGATGGTTAAAATCGCGATGCTGTTTCCGGGACAAGGCCCCCAATACCCGGGAATGGGAAAAATGATCTTTAATGATTTTCCTGAAAGCAGAAAAATATATGAGGAAGCAAGTGATGTCCTGCATTATGACCTTATGGACGAAACACTAAATTCGGATTTTGATCATTTATCCGACACCCGTTTTGCCCAACCCGCGTTGATCGCTGCTGGTTATACCGGCTTTAAATATTTTCATGACGGGATCGGATCTGGTGCAATCCCGGCATTTATGGCCGGCCACAGCATGGGAGAAATCACGGCTTTATTATGCGCGGGCGCAATCAATTTTCGCGATGCACTTTTTTTAGGAGTAAGACGGGGCGAGTTGATGTACCATGTCACATTGAAAAACAGAGGCACGATGGCAGGTGTCAAGGAATGCGATTGGAATGCTGTGGCGGATTTGTGTAAAGCAATATCGACGAGAGAGGAACCCGTATCTATCGCGGCTTTTAACAGTGACAAACATGTTGTCCTCACTGGACACTCCAACGCTGTTTTGAAAGTTGGAGAAATCTGTAGCGACGCGGGAGCAATCTTCACTCCATTAAATATTTCGGTAGCCTCTCACTGTTCATACATGGAGGAAATTGTCATCCCCTTTCAAGAGGCCGTTCATTCGGTAAAGATTTCACTACCTACTTGTCCTGTGTATTCGTGTTTATCAGGGAAAATTTACCGTTCAGTCGGAGAAATCCTTACTGGATTAACGGATCAGTTGATTCATCCGGTTCGATGGAAAAATATCATTGGGGACATGAAGAAGAGAGGTGTGTCAATTTTCTTGGAATCAGGCCCGGGGTCAACACTCTGCAAATTTATAGAGGATCCTCACGCAACCTCATTCTCAATTGAGAAAACGCCAATCGATGACATACGCATTTTTATAGAAAATAAGATAGGGGTATTGTCTACCCCATTGACTCATTGTCTATCGATTGCCATGAGTCTGCCAAATTTTAACGACGACGTGAGTAGTTATAAAACTAATTTTCTCCCACTCTACAATAATATTATAGCTATTCAAAATGAATTGGAACGGAAAAAAAAGGTTCCGTCAATAGATGAAATCAGGTTAGCCGTTGCAATGGTTCAGCAGGCAATGATTCTTAAGAAAATTCCTGACGACGAGCAAGGGGAAATTCACCAGGAGATGTTACGCTATTTATAGCCATATGCCAATCGAATTAAAAATGAATAAATTGTTTAATACGAGCGGAAGTGAGTCTGAGAAGACATCCGTAAAGAAACATTCCTCCGATATTGCTATTATCGGTATGGCAGGACGCATCGGTCAGGCAAATGATCTAACTGCCTTTTGGAATGACTTACTTGAAAAGAAGGATTTTGTCGATGAGCTTCCTGGTGTAAGAAGAACGGACCTGGAAGATTATTTTTCCTTCCGAGGGATTGAAAAAAAATCCTATCGTTTGAAAGACGCTTCCTTTTTTCCGGAGATCGATCATTTTGATCACAGCTTCTTCAATATTTCACTCGCTGAAGCCCAATCCATGAATCCCGACCAGCGAATATTGCTGGAGACTACCTGGCATGCTGTGGAAGATGCTGGGTATGCCAATAAAATAAAGGGTTCCAAAACAGGAATTTATTTTGGTTACGCCCGTGACGACAATCAATACTTTCAAATGCTTCAGTCCATATCGGAAAGTTCTGCATTAACCTTGACTGGAAATGTTTCTTCCTTGGGTGCGGGAAGGATTGCTTACTTTTTGGATTTGAAAGGCCCAAGTATGCTTATTAATACTGCGTGCTCTTCCTCGTTGGTAGCACTTCACCAAGCGTGTCGTGCGATTCGTCAACAGGATTGTGAGATGGCGCTGGTGGCAGGCTGCAATATGGTATTAACTCCTTTAGAGGCGACTTCAGCATCCAATGAAGGGCTAGGGGTTGAATCTGTGGATGGCAGAACAAAGTCCTTTGATGACAATTCCGAAGGAACAGGTGGTGGTGAAGGGTGTGTAGTGTTGTTCCTTAAGGATTTGCATAGCGCCCTTCAAGATGGGGACAGGATTCACGCGATTGTGAAAGGCTCCGCTGTAAATCAGGATGGAAGTTCTTTAAACATTGCTTCACCCAATGTGGCTGCACAAAAGGATGTAATAATTTCTGCATGGAAGGAAGCCAATATAAATCCTTCGATGATTTCTTTTATCGAAGCCCACGGCACTGGCACACCGCTCGGTGATCCAATAGAAGTAGCTGCGTTGTCAGCTGCCTTTAGAACCTATACCGACCGCATTCAATTTTGTGCAATTGGTTCGGTAAAATCTAATATTGGTCATTTGGATGCCGCAGCGGGAATCGCCGGCGTTGTGAAGGCAGTTCTTTCATTAAGACACAGAGTACTGGCTCCAACGCTGCACTTTGACCGACCTAATAGAAATATACCGTTTGAGGATTCGCCATTATATGTGAACACAAAGGTTAGAGATTTAACCAACACCCCCTGGCCAATTCTTTGTGGCATAAGTTCTTTTGGTGTGAGTGGCACAAATGCACATGTCGTACTGGAAGAAGCACCAAGACGAAACGTTTCAGTGAATTCGCCATCGCCGTTGAGAATTTTTGTACTATCAAGTTTACATCCATCAATTACTCGTCAGCTGGTAGAAAAATATATAGAATTTATTTCTTCTACGTCGTCGTCTTTCGATGATATCTGCTACAGTGCCAGCGTTGGGCGTAGTCATTTTGCTCACCGCATCGGATTTCTTGCTTCGGACAAAGAAAATCTTCAACGGATGCTAGGCCAATGGCTGATGCGTGAAGAATCATCTGTTGCGGATGGCAACTCGTTGATTAAAAATTCTGAACGCAATCGCGTCCGGAGCCTTACAGTGGAGGCAGAAAAATTGTCAACCACGTTAGGGCGTAGTATTCCCGATCGGAGAGCACTAGAAACTATTTTATCCCTCTATATCCAAGGGGCCAATGTCCCATGGACGGATCTTTTTGCCAACGAAAAAAGATATTTTGTTTCTCTGCCTTTTTACCCGTTTAAAAGTAAACGGTGCTGGCCCGATATCCCAGTCAGAACTTCTGCCGTTGTGGAGAAGCAAATCAAACCCAATCCAGTTATTGAGCCGAAGAAACTACCGTCATTGGTTAGTGGAAACATTGGTAGTGAACAGGTTTTTAGCCAATTCCGGGATTACTTTGTTAAGCACTTCGATATAGCAACTTCTGCCATTACCAGGGAAACTAGTTTGTATGAAATTGGTCTTGACTCGATTTCCATGGTACAGGTGAAGCAGCTCATCAAAAGACAGTATGGAATTGATGTTGCAATCATTGAACTGTTCAGGAAATATTCACGGCTTGGAGGCCTTGTTGATTATATCAGTCAACGTGTTGGTCAATCGACTCCGGATCGAGCAACAGGAGCAATTCTAGATAAAAGTGTTCACGATGAGCTGAGGCATATACGTGACCGTATTG
>Ga0105044_10004704_pt1 | contig 18732 bp, 22 predicted proteins | sample MAT01_FD_78092 | JGI IMG/M metagenome (GOLD analysis project Ga0105044, IMG submission 78092) | Freshwater microbial communities from Lake Fryxell liftoff mats and glacier meltwater in Antarctica - MAT-01 | ecosystem: Environmental > Aquatic > Freshwater > Ice > Liftoff microbial mat | place...
AGTTCCTGGGCATTGGCTGTCTGCCAGGTGAAATGATCGGCTGCCGCGCCAAGATGCTTTTGGGCATCGTCCAGCATCCCTTGAGAGAAATCCGTCAGCGTCACCTGCCATGCCGCAGGCAGACGATCTGCATTCTTGGCCCACAGGTCGCCGCGCCCCGCGCCCACTTCGAGGATGCTGGTTGTGTTGCCCACTGACGCCAGCAGCATATCAAATGACCAGCGCTGGATATCATAATTGTTGGTGCTGTAGAGTTGATGGATGCGAATACGTGCGCCGAGATTGCTGGAGTTCGCATACTGCGTCTCACGCAGATAGGTCGGGTCGGTGGACTTGCGAGTGAACATGGACAGGCATCCTTGTGTGATCGGTCAGCCGTCACAACCTTATGCGCTCTCCTGGCGTTCGTCAAGCCTTGCCGGAATAGGAGTTCTCGATGTCAGATGAAAAGTTCCGTCTGCCTTATACGCCTGCTCTCGACGGGATACGGGGCATTGCGATCCTGCTTGTGCTGGGGATGCATACGCAGATCGCGTTTTTGCAGGGGGGCTTCATTGGGGTTGAGGTGTTTTTCGTGTTGAGCGGCTTTCTGATTACAACGATTTTGCTCAAAGAGTTTGATACGTCTGGCCGCATCGATTTTAGAAATTTCTATATCCGCCGATTCCTGCGTCTGTTTCCCGCACTGATCTTGATGCTCATCGTCTTAAATACGTTTACGCTTCTCTTTCAAACGTCAGAGATACAGACAGCCGCGTTAAAGGGGTCTCTCGTCACGCTTTTTTACCTCTCAAACTGGGTGCGGGCGCTGAATCTCTTTGATCTCGTCTACTTACAGCATACGTGGTCGCTGGCGATTGAGGAGCAGTTTTACATCATTTTCCCGCTGCTGCTGACAACCCTGCTGCGTCTGTTCTCACAGAAGCGCGTCATCCTCATCATTGCAGGATTGAGCCTCTTCTCGTGGCTCTGGCGCGTCGTTTTAACGTCACAGGGTGCGACAATGGCGAGAGTCAATTTTGGGCTGGATACGCGGTTGGATGGCTTACTGATGGGATGTGTGCTGGCGCTTGTCCTTGCTTCTACTGCCTATAGGCCGCTCAAACAGGTGATGCGGCGTGTCCGATATTTTGCCTCATTCCTGGCTTTAGGGGCCTGCTGCACAATTTTATATTGCGCGATCACGGCGAACGAAGCTCATGCCCTCACCTATGAGATCATGCTATCGCTCGTATCATCATCGACATGCTTCCTGATTCTTTATGTGGTGACGATAGAGTCCAGTCCTATCAAAAGCATTTTGGAGTTCAAGCCGCTGGTTCTCATCGGGAAAATCTCATACGGATTCTATCTTTTGCATTGGGTCTTCTTCAATATTCTCGTTTACTTCTTCCGTGTATCGACAATTACACCTGGTGTCGCAGCGGCGGGCACAGCGATTGCCTTTGCCGCGAGCCTCTTATCCTATCAATTGATAGAGCGTCCTGTGCTGCGCTTGAAATCTCGCTTTGGATCGTACACTAAAGAAATAGTACAAAGACAGCCTTAAATTGCAGGGCGCAGCGTGCTGGTAGGTGTACAGAACAGCGTGGTTTGGCCTGCCGTATTTTCATTTGAGGTGGGATTATCCTAGGGGCGACTCATGAGTCGCCCCTACAAAAACGCTGTGAACCGTTGTGATCCTATCGCAGGATGCAAAAATCATGACCAAGTTATCGTATACACCTACCAGCACGCTACACAAACACCCGTTATTTTCATCTTACCGCTGTCATAGGTGATTGTTTCAAGCACAAAATCCACCCCAACCAGATCATCAAACGCTTAGGGCAGCTTAGAAAGTCCTCTCAAAAAGCGATAGCCTCCGCCCAGAATCGCGCCGAAGGCGATGAGGTAAACACCACCTCCATTGGCCGCAGCGATGCCATACGTCCCCAGCGTCACCAGAATGCCGCACAAGCAGATCAGCCCACCTGTCCACATAGCTTGGCGGGCCGCATCGCGCTGGGCCGAAGGAGCCGAGGCCAGACCGCTGACGACATCGCGGGCCATCTCGCGGTCTAGCCCTTTGTTCAACAATTCCTGCGTGATGCGATGATCCGGGTATCCGCCCTCCTTTGACTCCATCGCATAGGCCGAATGCTTTCGCACGATTTGTTTCTGCTGATAATTTGTGAGCGGCTGAGGCATTATTGCATCCTGTTTCAAATATGCTTATGAGAATTGATATCTGTCTGACTGCTCAAGCACAAAACATACCTCAACCACATCATAACTACATTTCAGACATTCCCTTGAAAAAGCGATAACCCCCGCCCAGAATCGCGCCGAAGGCCACAATATAGGTTCCGCCGCCTTTAGAGGCCGCGCTGTATGTCGCAATTGTCACCACGAGGCCGATGATGCAAATGACCGCGCCCATCATCATGGTTTGAGCCGCCGCACTGCGATTGGCTTTCGTCTGCGCCTCATTTCGTACCATCGAAAGGCGCTCAAAAACTGTATGCGTGTCATTACGGGTTAAGCCTCTGCTCTCCAGTTCTTTCACGATCTGAACCCGTGAATAGCCCTTACGCATCATATCTGCCGTGTATCCGTAGATCTGCTGCACGACTTTTTGCGGCTGCTCCGTTGACAGCTTCTGCACAACGGGCTGCGGCTGCTCTGGTGCTGGTTGGTTATCCATCGTTTCCCTCCCTTATATAAACGATATCCAGAGTATAAACTGATTCTGGCACGATGGAGTCTCGATAGAAACTCGATGATTTTCGAGAGCATAAGGCTCTGTTTATACATTTCTCATGCTTGCGTGATATAATTTGTGAAAATCTGAACACAACGAGAGATGATTATGGGGCAGCCCCTCATTCGTATTCGCAGCGTGAGCAAAACGTATGAAGAGGGAGGCAAAACCCGCCGCATCCTCGATGAGGTGTCGCTTGATATCATGGAGGGCGAATTTTTCGTCCTGCTCGGTAAGAGTGGCAGCGGCAAGAGCACCCTGCTCAATCTCATCAGTGCCATTGATAATGTCGACAGCGGCTCTATTGCTATCGGTGATACCACAATCACCGCGCTCAATGAGCGCCAGCAAACGCTGTTTCGGCGCGATCATATCGGCATTGTGTTTCAGTTTTTCAATCTGATCCCCACGCTCACGGTGCTGGAAAACATCACCCTGCCCCGCGAATTGGGCGGCACGAATCGCGCTGAGGCCGAAAAAGCGGCGCGGGTGCTGCTGGATCGCGTGGGATTGGAAAATCGCGCCGATGCTTTCCCGGATAAATTGAGCGGTGGAGAGCAGCAGCGCATCGCCATTGCGCGGGCATTGGCCCATGCGCCCCAATTGGTGCTGGCCGATGAACCAACGGGCAACCTGGATGAAGACACAGGCCGTCAGGTCTTGCAGCTTCTTCTTGATCTCACCCGCAAGATGGGTAAAACGCTGGTGATGGCGACCCACAATCCAGAAATTGTTCCGCTGGCAGATCGTGTCGCACGGATTCACGATGGCAAGTTCATCATTACATCGCAAGCTGAGGTCGAAGCTGTCCTGCCGACACTTGTAGAAAGTGCCTGAGTAAGGATTGTTAAGATTAGGCACATTTCTTCTTTCACAATTTTTGGAAAATGTGCGATAATAGCAGCAATGGCGTGACCAATGGGGTTATCTTTATTTACAGGTTTACGGGGTATTTACATGATTTCCCTGTAAGTTGTGGCAAAATAACCTTAAGACCAGGTATTTATCCTGACCATAGCAACAAGGCGAAAGGTTAACGCCATATGGCTGACCCGAAACCAGAGGTCAAAGGTGTTCTAATCGAACTCCGTGATATCAATAAGGAAAAGCGCCGCACGGCTGTCATGAAGTTGGGCATGTTGGGTGGTGAAGAAGCGATCCGCGCCCTTATCCGCACCGTTGAGAACGATTACGAAGACCTCATTGTCAGGGGTCGCGCAGCCCTCATGTTGGGCAAGCTGGGCGATACCCGTGCCGTCATGCCACTCATCAAAGCGTTAGACGCTCCTGGCTATCAAATTCCTCTCCATGCTGCCCAAGCCTTAGGACAACTACGCGATCCGCGTGCGATTGCACCACTCACGTCACTTGCTGGACACAGCAAGGATCGTCTACACGATGCCGTGATGCTCGCTTTACGTCAACTTGGCGCTGAAGTCGGTCTGCCGGGGAAACCTGAACCGGTCTACACCTATGCAGAACCGGAACCGGGTCTCTAGCCCCTCCCCTTCCTTATTGACCATGATTGACACACAACAGAGGACGCCCTTATCTGCGTCCTCCGTTGCGTTTCCAGATGTTATTATGAACTTGAACCCCTCACCTCCCACAAGGGGCGAGGAGGGGTTAACAGCTACGGTTGAGCGGTGGGGGTTTGCGCGTACTGCGCCGTCGTGGTCATATCCACTTCTTCCAGAATGTCAGTAAAGCGCTTGGAGGGAATCTGGCCGCCCCAGAACATCTCACGATACACCTGGAAGACCGCCTGAGTACCATCCGCTGGATCAGGATTCAGCATCACCGTCCACTGCACTTTAAACATGGAGATGGACTGCTGACCGTAGCACTGCATCACAATGCCGGAATACGGTTCCGGCTGAGTGGGAGGCAGGCCGCCGCAGGTGTAACTGGGACATTCAATGCCAAGAGTACGGAGATACTCTGAGACGGCACACGCCTGGATGGGCGCACGATAGAGCCATTCATCAACGCCCTGCTCATACTGCTTATGCCGTATCAGAGTCGTGCCTGAAGGAACGGCTAGAGTCGGCGGGAAGGCGATGGTATACAGCAGCGGCACAGCCTGTAGCAAAACCACAGCGCTGATGACCATCAGAATGCCGAGCACGATCAGGCTGACGGGCGAAGACAAACATCCCTCACCAAGCTTGCGCTTTGGCGTCGGGTCAGAACTGCCAGCGTTGTTCATGGCGGATCACCACATATCCCGTGCTGTCACGATTAGGATCGGCATTGGGCAGACCTGCATAAATCCAGACCTCTGTGGTCTGCGAGTTATTCAGGCCGCTGCGATCAAACAGGCATTTCCAGACGACAGGCAGACTTTGCCCGACAACAAATTGAGGATCGTAGATGCTGTTGGGGGTGTTGGGGTTATTCGTAAAGAAGCCCGCTGGCGGCCTGCGCTGGCATTGTTCGCTGGTCTCTTCGCCCGCAACGCCGCCATAAAACGCCCGCATCCGTGTTTTGTAAAATTCAGCCACGGCGTCAACATTATCGCCGGGAATACGATAGTAGACGTGCTTCCAATTTTGAGCAATGTTGATGTCATCGCCCCACTTCTGAGCGCCGGGCGGCACTTCAATCGTGAGCGGGCCATTGCGCGAGGATTGATCGACGAAAAATGCCACAACACTCGCCGCCATAAATAACAGGCCGAGGACAGTGGCGAAGATGCTCACACGCACCCACGACAGCGCCCCTTTTTTATCTGTTAAAAAGTTCATCGCTCATCTCCCGTGTCTACTGTCCCTCAAAAGATCGTTCAGTCTCTGTCCATATGGTGTACTTGCAAAGCGGGCCGTCTCTTTCTGCCAGAACATCGCCCCCGCCTGCCTCTCCTCGCCTGATAGCGAGTGGCTGCCGCGCTGTTCGACAGGCAAAAGCTGTTGGGCCATCCAGCGGCGATCAGTGTCCTGGGCGGTGTCCTGCACGATGGCACGGAGACTCTCGGACGCTGCATCAGGCCGATCTTGCAAGACCTGGGCCAACGCCACATCGAACATAATCCCCGATGGCCCGCCTGCTTCAAGCGAACGCTGTAAAGACGCCTCGGCGTCTGCGAACCGCCCTGCTGCTAGTAGTGTACGCCCAAATCCATACAGGGGAAACGGATTCTGTGGCTGACGTTGAAGGGCGGTTGTTAGAATGTCTAGACTTTCCCTCAACAATCCTAAATTGCGATAGGTATTGCCCAGCAGCGTCAGCGTATCGACGCTGGGACGCTTGCCGTTTTGCTCACTTTCAGCGACAGACACCCGCAGCGTATCGCGTGCCGCCTCGTAATCGCCCGCAAGAAACTGCTGCTGTGCCCGCGTATAGGGCGTCACAAGGTGGCGGTTGCCCCACAGGATCAGCACCTGCATCACGATCACCACGCCGATGACGCCGACAAGCAGGAGCGGACGGGCCTCGCGTGGGGCGATTAGAATCAATGTCAGCAGAATGATGAGCAGAACAAGCCCCATCACGACGCCGATTTTGACGCTGCGATCCCAGGCGCGGGCATCCCGCCAGAACGACGCGAGAAATCTCATGCGCTCGGCGTCCTTCCACTGGTGGCGGCGTCGGCCTGCTGGATGGCCTCTTCAATCGCGGCGATCTCGTAGCGCAACCGCTGACCGTAGACCGTGCCTTCCATCGCCTGCTGCAAGGGCTTCCAGGCTTCAAGACCTTCACGGGCGCTCATCATACGGGCAGCGGCCAGCATCGCCTGATCAATATCGCCCGCTTTGCGATACATCTGCGCCAGATGATGATGCACACGAACACTGTACATCGGCGGCATGGGATATTTGGCCGCTTCTTTCAGCGCGGCCTCTGCATCTGCATCACTGCCCGCAAGCTGCTGCACAAACGCGAGTTCCGCCCAGACCACCGGGTCTGTCGGAGCAAGTTCCGCCGCTCGCTGTAAGGCGCGGGCGGCTTCGTCGTAGCTGGCCTGCAAGCGATAGCCGTTGGCGAGGCTCAAATAGGCTCCGGCATCATAGGGGAAAAGCTGAACGGCCCGATCTGCGGTGGCCTGCGCTTTGGCAAATTGGCCGCTGTAAGCATAGGCATTCGTCAGCAGCATCAAAATATCCGATGATTCATGGCCGCTCTTTACGGCACGTTCCAGCACCGGGATCGCCTGACTGAACTGAAACTGCGAAATCGAGCGATAGGCTTCGCCATAGCCGGGCGCAAGGCGGCGTGTTTGGCGGGCCAGCAGCACCCCTACCAGCACAAAGCCAAACAGCGCCATGATCGCTGACAGGCACAGGCCCGTCAGCGCCACCTGCATGGTCGGGGAGAGCGATTCACTCAAGGCGCGTTTGTCGAGCAGGCCCAGAAATTCAATCACGACCCCACCCGTGAACAGCAGCAGGCCGAGAACAGCCAGCCCTGCAAAGACATACACGGCTGTCCAGGCCATCAAGCGGCGCGTGCTCATCGTTTGGCCCGCTTCTCTGGGATCGGCGCTGGCACGGGCGAGAGTGTAACCTCGGCCAACTGCTGCACCGTGAGCGTCTTGTCATACAACTGACGTGCCACCTCAATATCAGCGGCCATCACATCGCGCAGCACATTGGCCTGATCGCTTTTCAGGATGACCTCCCACTCTTCTAATCCGGTGCGCTGGCGGCGCAGTTCGTTTGCCATCGCTTCGGCCTGTGTCATGTCTCCCTGGCGGCTGTAGGCGCGGGCCAGATAGAGATATGCCAGCAGACGATGGCGCACATCAGGCACTTTGAGCGCAAGCGCTTTCTGCAAGCTGTCGATCACCCCGGCGCTGTCAGAAAGCCGATCCTTTATCATGCCCAGGTTATAAGCCGCAACCCACTGGGTGGGGGCCATCTCGAAGGCTTTCTGGGCAGACGGCAGCGCATTTTCGAAGTGCCCGCGCTGTACCTGCACCTCTGCCATGCCGTTCAGCCCCAAGGCAAACATCTCGCGCTGGTCGTCGGCCATCGCCAACTGCGTGATTTTGATGTAATCATCTTCCGCCTTCTCAAGCTTGCCCCACAAGCGGAACAGGTCAGCGCGAAAGCGGTAGTGATTCATGTCTTTCGGCTCAAGGCGGATGATCTCATTCATCGACTTGATGGCCGCCGCATAATCCTGCTTCCGCATGGCTTTGACTGCTTCTTTGTACTGAATCGGCGCACGGCTGCGCCCAAAGATGAAGACGCCCGCCAGCAGCCAGCCCGCCGCCGCCCCCAATGCAATCGGGAGGTACTGCGGCACGACGAGCAGCCCAATCGCCACTGCGATGATCGCCGGAGCAATCGTCGCGCCCCAGCGATAGCGGGCATCGCCCTCCATGCGCCCAATGATGGTGATGGCTGCCCCCACCAGGAAGATGAGGATGAGTACCGTTTGCGCCACGATGACCCAATCGGCCTTCACGACGCCGAGCATGGCGCTCAGGACGCCCGTCACAATAAAGAGCGCGGCCAGCACGCGAATGCGTTCCGCGCCGAGAAAAAGTTGAGTTTGAGTCCAGAGTTTTTGCATGGTTAGATGTGTGCGTACTCCGTGAGAAGTGTGATTTCATCACCGTCTTGACATTGTAAGGGAATGTTATGCTCATCGACGCCGAGATAGCGCCCCAGGGTTGCATAATAGATGATGGTGGGTGTTTTTGTATATCGAGGAGTCAAATGACTCACATCAGCAAACGGCCCCCCGTCAGGTCGGGGGACATTCTCAAAGATATCAACAAGATCATCCTTCGCGCCGCGCCAAGTTGGAATGAGAAATGAGAAATTCGTGTTTAAATCGTCTGCCATTCGTTTAAATTTTACGCTTACATACAGACAGAATGGAAGATTTATAATCGTCGTGAGAGGCGAAAAATAGGTTTCAGCGTGATCGGTCTCAGCATCATCTTTACGACGGCTGATCTGGACATAATCAGGAAAGAAAATGTAATCAGCGCGTAATGTGTGATAGGCAGACTGGGCGTCCGTATTCCATTCACGCACATGCAACCGCTCAACATGGCCCGTTTCATCTGCAAGAATTTCAGCAAGCACCGACGAGCCTATACCTTCACTGTCAATGCGTGTCAGGATGCCACCCCCTGCTAAAGCATGTCGAGTCCACGATTCGCGGCCTGGAAGAAGGGTATCGCCCTCATAATCGAGATAGACGCCCTTTGCGATAAATCGTTCGCTCACGGCCACAGGATGCAAATAGCGCATGGGCTTCGCTCCGTTAATCTGCTGTGCGGGCGCGATATATCGCGCCCCTACACATGTTATTCAATATCGAGATAGATGCGCTTGTTGATGCCACCCTTGCTCTTGTACTCGCTGATCCGCAGATGCCCAACCTCGCGGGTGTTGGCGACGTGTGTACCGCCATCGGCCTGTAAATCCAGCCCGACGATCTCGACGGTGCGGACTTCGGGGATGCCCGGCGGCAGCAGATTGATCTTGGTGCGAATCAAATCCGCGATCTGGAACGCCTCATCACGCGGCAGGCTCTTGACGCGAATATCGCGCTCTGCAACCACCTCCGTATTGATCTTGGCCTCGATCTCATCAACCAATTCTTTTTGCAGGCGCTCAAATTCAAAATCCATACGCCCCTTGAGCGGATTCATCTCGCCGCCCGTGACGCTGGCCCCATAATCGCGCCACACCACGCCGCACAAAATATGCATGGCGGTATGCGTCCGCATCAGTTGATAGCGCCGCTCCCAATCGAGCGTGCCATGTATAGCTGTGCCGACTGCGGGGAGTGCGCCCTCAATCAGGTGCAGATTGCCTCTGGCGACACTTTTTACGCGCAGCGTCTGGCCCTCGAAGGACATGTCACCCATATCGTAGGGCTGGCCGCCGCCGCCTGGATAAAACGCAGTGCGATCCAGCAAGACGCCGTTTTGCGCCTCATCGATGCCTGTGACCACAGCATCGAATTCACGCACATAGGCATCGGTGTGATAGAGAAGTTCGGTCATGGCGTATCCTTTTTTGTAAGAGGTTGGGTCGAAGCCCGCATACGGATCATCACATCACTGCCACCGACTTTTTGCCAGAAGGCCCGCGCAGCAGCATTCTTCTCCGCGACGAACCACTCATAATGCATCACGCCGCGCCCCTGAAACCACGCCCGCAGCGCGTCCACGAGAGCACAGCCTACGCCGCGCCCGCGATACTCAGGCAGGACGTAAATATCGGCCAGAAAGCCGCTGCGGGCCGCGACGAACGTCTCCGGCAGCATATCGACGATGACGCCCATCACAAAGCCCACCACGCGGCCCTGATCTTCAGCCACAAACACGCGGGTATGGCTGTCATCCAATGTGTCGCCAATGCGAACAGCATAACGCCGTGCGCCATCCGGGGCGGCATTGGGCATGTTCTCCGGGTCGATCTGGCGATGAAGTTCCACCAGTTGCAGCCATAACTCCCCTATCGCGTCCACATCGTCCGCGCTGGCTGTTCGAATCATCATGCGTGTTTATCCGTCATCAGATGTCTAATCCAAACCCCCGTTCGGCGGGCCATGCGCCCAAACTTGACCAGAAGGTGCTTTCTAGCATATCCCCCGTCGGCACGGGCGCATAGAGGCGCGTCATACCATCGACTTGCAGTTGAGCCTTCATCGCCTGCCATAGTATACGTCCCACGCCCTGCCGTTGATGCACCGTATGCAGATCAATCACGAGAGCGAGGACGGTAGCAGACTGCTGTGTCAGTATTCCTGGCGCATCGTCTCCAATTCGCACGAACAGGCCGCCAATGACCTCATCCTGCTGGATGCTGACGACAGCCCGCGTGTTTATATCGTTGAGCCAACCGTGTGCATTTTGCTCCCACACGGCCCGCGCATCAGCCCGCAGATGGACTGACGCCTGTTGATGGGCAATCAAAGCCATGCGGTCATACCAGTATTCCGATAGAATGGAGAGATCAGAGGGCTGTGCTGGGCGCACGATAGGTTGTGTCATAACGCGCAAGCGCCGTTTCTCATGAATGATGTTTAGACGCCAATATGCGTTAGATTACACGATGATTGCATCATCCGTCACCCCTCAACACGATCTTCCCGATTGGATTCAACGCGCACGCCAGGGCTTTGACTGGGGAGCGCTGTGCGTCCTGATCTTGAGTCTGCTGGCCGCAGGTCGATTCATTGTACAACCCGGCCTGCCTCTCACCCTTAATGGCGAAAGTGCTGTCGTCCGCGCTGCTGACACGCTGGAGAGTTTTCGGCAAGGCCGTCTGTATCCGCGCTGGAATCCTCATGCGCTGCATGGCTATGGAGCGCCGATCTCGCACTATACGCCGCCGGGTGTCTCCTGGTCAGCCGCCGCGCTTTCGCTGCTGGCAAACACCGAGCCGATTGATTCCGTGCGCGTTTTATGGGTCGCCTCCTTCATTGCATCGGGCCTCGCGCTGTATGCCCTGGTCATGCGGCGCGTGAACGCGGTGGCCGGGCTGGTGGGGGCGGCGCTGTATCTTTACAGTCCCTATATCGGCCTAACGCTGCCGCATATCAGCGGCAATCTTGCGGAGATGCTCGGCCTTACGCTGCTGATCATCCATCTGTGGGCGGTTAATCGCCTGTGTGAACGCAACTCGCCCTGGGATGCGGGCGGAGTCGCGTTGAGCGGCGCGGCGCTGATACTCACATCGCCGCTGCACAGCGCGGCGGCATTCCTGTTGAGCCTGCCCCTCCTGGCGTTGATGGTTGCCCCTCGATGGGGGCTGAGACGCCTTTTACAAGCCTGGAGTATCGGCCTGCTCTTGAGCGCGTTTTACTGGCTGCCCGCCCTGCTTGAGCAGGGGCTGGTGCGCTGGATAGAGCCATCCAACCCCATCCCCGCCGCCAGCCTCAGCCTAGCGGATCTCCTGCGCCCGATTGCGCTGTTCGATCCAAGCGAGATGATTCCAGCTCCTCAGCTTGGTCTTGGCCTCGCCCTTTTGCTCGCCACTGTCTTGAGTCTTCTCACGCTGTGGCGCTATCGGCGGTTGCCCGCCTTACGCATGATTCGCATAGATCACGGGTTAAGAGCCAGTCTGCGTATTCTGTTTCAGCTTGTTTACCTCACGCTGAGTCTAATGGGCGTCTTCTGGGTCATCCTCCAGCCCAGGACTCCTCATTGGCTGGTTGGCATTCTGACGCTGTGCTTTGCCATCGGCGGCACTCTCTTTCTTGAGTTACGCACGCGCCTTCAACCCCAGGGACAGCGGGCCGTGCTTGCTGTCACAGCCTTCTTGCTGACACTGGCCGCCGTTCCTGTCCTGTTTCCTACTCGACCTCTGCTCATCGTGAATACATCTCCTGCTGCTCACGTCGAGTATGAGCAGCAGGGCTTCGGCGTGGCGGGTGTGTCCCAGGGCGAAGCTGTCCCCACCACTCTCAGTGACTCGTTTTTAAAGAGCGATACTTACGTCACAGGCTATGAAACTGAGACCGTCAATCGCTTCAGCATTGATGCGCGTGAGCAAAATCGCGCCAGTGTGGTGGCAGAAACGCCCGAAATGCATGTGTTCCAGGTGTGGAAGCCTCAAGGGGAACTCGTCACCATGCAGTTGGCAAGTTTTGAGGGGTGGACGGCATCACTTGATGGTGTCCCCGTCCCCACATCGAGCGATCCTGACACAGGACTGCTTCAACTTGCTCTGCCTCCTTCCAGCGGGCAGACGCTGGTCGTCACGTTGGACACCACACCGCCGCGCATCCTGGGCTGGCTGCTGAGTGCGAGTGGGCTTGTTATACTGGCCGCGTGGGTTGGCTGGCGGGTTCGCCGTGACAAACCAGCGCGTTACCGCGTGCTCGAATACATGACTATGGCGGAGACACGGCTTGTCGGCTTTGTCCTGCTGTTATCGCTGGTGGCGGTGGTGTTAAGCTATCAGGGCATCGGCGGATTTTCGCTGCATCCGCAGGGCTGGTATGCGATTCGTGACAGCATCTTTTTACGCAGCCGCAGCAATGCAGGCTTAGAACTGCTGGCGTATCGCATCGAGTCATCAACGGTTCACAGCGGCGACACAATTCCGATCACCCTGTATTGGCAGACCACTCAATCTCTGAATGCCTCATATGTGGTCGAGCTTTCGATAAGGGATGTGAGCAGTGGCAATACTCTTGTGACAGCCCCGCTCCATGCCCCCGCCTTTTACCCAACACGGCGCTGGATTCGCGGCATGTACCTGCGTGATGAGATGCTCCTCGCTCTGCCCGCCGAGAGTCCAGCGGGCCGCTATGTTGTGACGGTGAAGGTTTATCCCTGTGAGCCAGAGTGTCGTCCAGAGGCGGGCCTCAATTTTTTTGATGCCAGCGGGCAGTTGGCGGGAACGCTGCTCACACTGCCACAGATTCTCGATGTGACGCCCTGAATATCTGGCATTCGTGAGCAGACAAACCTGTCTGTTATGCATAAATAATACATCCTGTTTTGCCTGGGGGACGCTAGTGACGATTGGCTAAAAGTCCTGTAGAATCAAAGTCATATTTGGAATATCTTTTTATCCTACACGGAGGCTGTTATGAAAACACTTGATGAGCGCATTGGTGAAGCGTGGCGTTTGTATCGTGCGAATGATACCGTGAGCGCGATTGAGATGTTTAAACAGATCATTTCTGAGGCTCCCGACAGCGTTGATGGCTATTACGGCCTCGGTCTGGCCCAGAAAGCCAGCAAAGATACTGCTGGAGCCGCCTCGTCTTTCCAGCAGGCGCTGCGGCTGGCCCGCACCGCCCTGGAAGCCTATACCCGTCATGAACACGAGGAAGGTCATCGCGTCAGCGCGGTGAATTCTACCGATGATGACCGTATGATGATGCTCATCCGCATGTTGGGCCAGCGCCTCACCGAAGTTGGGGCCGCCAGCGCCATCTAGGACAGCTTATGCAGAAACGCGAACGCCTGGAGAAATGTATCGCCGGAGAGACACTGGATCAAAATCCGGTGGCTTTGTGGCGGCATTTCCCCGGTGACGATCAGCGGGCGGCAGATCTGGCGCGGGCAGTGATCCAGTATCAGCGCCAGTTTGATTGGGATTTTGGGCTGATCATGCCCTCGCCCAATTACAGCGTCACCAACTATGGCGTGCAGGATGAATGGCGCGGCCAGAGTGATGGGCGGCGGCGCATCCTGACGCGGCCCATCGTGCGCTCGCTCGATTGGACAGAGCTGCGCGTGCAAGACCCTGCACGTGGCGAGACCGGGCGAGCCTTAGAATGCGTGCAGCGCGTGGGGGATGCGTTTGAGACGGAGGCTGTCCCCTTTCTCATCTCCATCTACAGCCCCATCGCTCAGGCCCGTCGCCTAGCGGGTCGGGCCGCCCTCATGCGGACGATGCGGATGCATCCGGATCGCTTGCGAACCGGTCTCAATATTCTGGCTGAGACCACGCTGCGATTCATTGAAGCGCTGCGCCGCACACGAGTCGCGGGAATCTGCTATATTGTTGAAGAAGCCAACTACCATCGCATGAGCGAAGCCGAGTATCAGGCGTTCGGTCTGCCTGTCGATCAGCGTGTGCTCGAAAGTCTGCCGGATCGCTGGTGGTTCAATATGATTTCGCTTCAAGGACAGGCCCCCATGTTCCGCTTGTTTGCGCCATTACGTGTGCAAGCGATTCACTGGGATGATACGTTTGGGCGGCCCGAACTGGACAAAGCGCAAACGCAATTTCGCGGCGCTGTCATCGGCGGCTTGAATACGCAGGAACATCTGCTGCACGGCACGCCCGCAACCCTCAGAGATGTTGTGCGTCAGGCGTTAAGACGCACCGAAGGCCGCCGCTTCATTCTGAGTGCAGGCAGCCCGATTTCGCTCACAACACCTCTCTCTCATCTTCAAGCCGTGCGCGACGCGGTACAACAGGCGGTCTAACTATGTCTCACCGTGTCATTGCAGGTTTCGCTAAAGGCCGTAAACTCAAACTTGTCCCCGGCGATACAACCCGCCCGATCATGGATCGTGTCAAGGAAGCCCTCTTCAGCATCATCGGGCAGAACATCGTCGATGCCCAGTTCCTGGATCTCTTTGGCGGCATGGGGAGCGTTGGCATCGAGGCGCTGAGTCGGGGAGCCGAGCACGTTCTTTTTATTGAACTGGATCGGCGGGCCGCGCACATCATCCGCGAAAATCTTGTGCATACTCAGCTCGATCCGCAAGCCGAAGTGCGGATTATGAATGCGTTTGACCTGCTCCGACGCAAACCTGATACGGAATATGATTATATTTACGTGGCCCCGCCGCAGTACAAAGGCATGTGGAAAGAGGCCCTGGCGGCCCTGGATAGCAATTCGGGCTGGATTGGCGAGTATACGACAGTGATTGTGCAAATTGATCCGCATGAGTGGGAGGAAATTCCGCTTTCCACCCTCACGGAGGTGGATCGCCGCAAATACGGTAAAACACTGCTGCTCTTTTATGAACGTGCTGCTTCACCTGCCGAGCCACTGGATACCCCTGGAGTTAAGGCATGACAAATACACGGCCCCAATTAGAGGCCATTGCCAATGAGGTGATGGAAGCGTTCGAGGTCTATGCGCCGCCTGTGCCGATTGAACTGATGCTACAGAAGCCACCTACCAATATGTGGCAAGAGGTCGATGTCACGCAGCTTTCGGGCAGCTTTCTCAGCATTAAGGATCGTTTTTCACCGCGCATGTCGCTGGCCCGCCTGCTGGCCCGCCATATTGCCAGCAGCGATTGGGGACGCAAACGGGGAATCTTCTCGCTCGTTCAGGAAGGCGACAATCTCCACGCATTCGCTCGGATGCTGGCGATGCCCGAAGATATGCTGTCAGGGCTGACATCCAGCAACCGTTCGCCCTCCTATATCTCCAGCCATTTTGAAGTGCCGACGGATGATGCCACGCAGCGCATTCTCGAATTGTTTGAAGGTTAGTCCAATCACGCTGATGCTCCTCATCGCCCCGTGTGGGCGAGGAAGAGCATCATGGGGCAAAAAAATCCCTCTTTCCAACCCAATATCAACGAATTTTTAACTTCCCAGTAGCGCAGGCCGCATTTTTCGCCATAATCAGTAGAGAATTCGTCTATTAACAGACTCACTCTCTATGGCGCACGATCTCTCATTCTCTACAACAACACACGGTAAAGCCTGGCTGCGCTCGGCGGCCAGCCACGAACATAAATTAAACGATGTCTTCATCACCCTCACCCATTACGGCTCATGTCTGGTGTCAATGGATCAGGCCCGCCTTCATCTGGATTGGCGGCCCAATACACCGCAGCACGCTGATCTTCCAGTGCAGTACGTGCTGGCCGTCCAGAACTTGCTTCGTCATCTCAATCAGATGCAGTCATGCCTGCTCATTACCGACCAGGAGTTTAACCGCGTCTGGGATCACTATGTCCGTCATGAGAAGATAATGGCGGGGCAGCCCTTTCTATATGATCTGCCGACGCCCTTTCTCCTCGATCACATGCTGCCACGTCTGCGCGTTAATGGCACGCACTGGATGGAAGCCCTGAGCGGCTTTCAAGAGCCGGCGCAGTTCTGGTATCACCCAATGAATGCCGCTCACAGCTCGATTGCGATTGGGACGCCGGGCGTGCGTCTGGCGATGTTGATGACGGTTTAGACCCTCGGCCTTTCCATGCGGTTGTGTCGATCCCCATTCAATTTGAGGCGCAATTATCGTAGGGGTGACCCATGGATCGCCCCTAAAAAAACGCTATGACCTATTGTGAGCCTATGATATGACATGAAAATCCCGACCACGTTATCTTACCCCTCGGCCAGCACCTGCCACGCCAGCGCAATCGCCGCCTCTGCGGTTGTGACCTCACCCAAGACCTGCGCCTCACGAATGCGCTCCAGCGCCCGCCCCACCCAGGCCCCACGCGGCTGATTGATCGCCTGGAGCAGATCATCGCCATTGACGACAGGCGGCGGCGCAACAATCTGATCGTGCAAATCGTAGTACGCCGAAAGCAGCGTCCGCGCCCGATCCACGCGCATGAGCCACTCGTGCTGCACAATTTCCGTCCCCACAGACCCCAGATAAATCGCCAGTGCCACAAGGATGATATCGAGACCCGCCTCGCCATAGCGATGCCAGAAACGATGCTGCGCCAGCGGAGGCCAATCGGCAGTCTCCAGCAGAGGGGGCGCGGCCTGAATAATGGTGACGAGGCGTTTCACCTCTGCTGTGCTGTATCGCAGCATCATCGCCCGCTGCTCTGCGACAACGGCTGAGGAATGGCCGCCCTCCTGCCCGACGAATGACAGCAGCGCTCCCATCATCAACAGCGCCGTGTGAGGGCGCTCATTCGGCCATGCCTGGTGCAAATGCTCATTCATGCGCTTGCGATAGCGATCAAACTGAATCACCATCATCCCCAGATCGAAGGCCGCCGCACTAGAATCGGTGCGCTTATAGCTGATGACATGCAGCATCTGGCCCAATTTCTCAACCGTGAGCAGAGTATGCTCCCACGCGTTGGGCAGGTGCGGGCTTGTTTCCGTCCAGCCTTGCAGGGCGACCACCTCCGGCACAATCTCATGCAGCAGGCCCACAGCCTGGGCCACGCGCAGCGCCGAGACAGGCTTATCCAACGCCAACAGTTTGACCCATTCATCCCGCACGCGCTCCGGCGAAATCGTGTGCAGTTCATGAACCGCCTTCTTGATATCGTGAAGAGTCTCTGGTTCAATGCGGAGGCTCAGGGCCACGCTCTGGCGCACCGCCCGCAGGCTGCGGACAGGATCGGAGATGAGGGAGAATGACGAGCAGCGGCGCAAAATCCGTTTATCAAGATCGCTTTCGCCGCCGAAGGGGTCGATGATCTGATTGATATCGCCATGCAGATCAACCGCTATCGCATTGACGGTAAAATCTCGTCCTTCCAGGTCGTCCGCCAGCGTCTCACCGCGAAATCCGGCCACATCCAGATGCAAGCGTCCCTCCTCGAAGCTGAGAAACACACGCGCTACATCGCGTTCACGATCCATGATGAAAATATCGCCCTTAAACCGATCTGCGATGCGGCGGGCGACCTTAATCGCGTCACCTGTGGGGGCAGTCAGATCGAAGTCGTACACAGGCCGATTCAACAGGGCATCGCGCACTGCCCCCCCGACGATATACAGCGGCGGCAGATCGAGATCCAACAGTGCCTCTTGCAAATCAATCAAACGATCAGGCCATTGCAGCGGACGCTTGGCAGGCAGGCGTGGCGTGAGATCAGCCATCTCGCAGCGCCTTTTCGTTGACGACGCCGATGAAGGGGACATTGCGATACTTCTCATCCAGATCAAGGCCGTAACCGAACACGAATTTATTCTCGATCTCGAAACCAACATAATCGACCTGGATATCCACCTCACGCCGTGACGCCTTATTGAGCAGCGTACACAACCGCAAGCTGCGCGGGTGGCGGGCAATCAGTGTATCCATGACGAAGCGCAGGGTGTAACCGCTGTCAATGATATCTTCCACAATCAGCACATCGCGCCCATTGATATTGGTTCGTACATCCATCTCAATACGGACGGAGCCTCTGCTTTCGCGTGCGCCCGCCCCGTAGCTGCTGGCCGCCATAAAATCAATCTCATGCGGTACGGCAATCTGGCGCATGAGATCGGTCAGGAAGACCACCCCACCTTTGAGGATACAGATCAACAAAAGATTGGGGCTGTCGTCATACTCGTGAGAAATTTGAGCGCCCAATTCGGCAATACGAGTGTGGAGGGTCGCTTCATCGATCAGGATTTCTTGCAAAAATTTTTGATAGGGCATCGTCATATCCGAGGTTCAATAGGAACACAGGTCGCCCTATTATAATCATCTCAGCGCAAAGAGCGTCTGCCAATAAAAAAGTCTTTCTTGAACATGAAAACAAAAAAGACAGCCCTGAAATGGCTGCCTTCATTGTCAAATACCCCACGCCTAAAGGCGGGGGCTTGCAGTTGTGACGGGTTTTGCACCCAACATACACACCGCGTACGGCGCACTGACTGACGCCCGGCGTCCGATGTTGACCG